>Ga0307377_10007502_pt1 | contig 11233 bp, 17 predicted proteins | sample TR3MG_FD_202535 | JGI IMG/M metagenome (GOLD analysis project Ga0307377, IMG submission 202535) | Soil microbial communities from Risofladan, Vaasa, Finland - TR-3 | ecosystem: Environmental > Terrestrial > Soil > Coastal area > Acid sulfate soil | place: Finland: Risofladan, Vaasa | collected... | reverse complement strand
GTCGTCATGCTGGTTTATCCTCACGAAATATTGCACAATCAAACCCCTCGGCATCAAGGGGATGAAGGTGCAGAATAATTCGTGGCGCAGCAGCTGGCGACTCCTCCGCGTAGCGGCTTCGTCCAACCACTCGTTGCAGGGGACGCTGCGCGATAAAGCCGCGCCGTGCCCCTGAACTAGGACGTTATGGGCTCCATATCATCGTATGGTGTTTTGTATTGCTACGTGCTAGGCTTTGTGTATGGCAACCGCGCGCTTTGACTGGGACCCCGACAAGGATGCCGAGAACGAACGGAAGCACGGTGTTCCATTTATCCGTGCCCAATACGCGTTCGCCGATCCCCAGCGCGTGATTGCCAAGGACATCACCCACAGCCAAACCGAAGAACGGTTCTACTGTTTCGGTGAAGTTGATGGTGGTGTTCTCACGGTGCGGTTCACTTATCGCTCCTCGGTCATTCGAATCATCGGCGCCGACTAGTGGCGCAAAGGAAAGGCAATCTATGAGCGCGAAAATAAAATACACCGATGAACCTCTGGGCAAAACCCAAGTGATTCCGGACTTTCTTCCCTCTCCGGCCGAGTTGGCTTTTCGTGAAGAGGGCGTGAAGGTTACGTTGGCACTGAGCAAGAAAAGCCTTGAGTTTTTTAAGTCCGAAGCGGCCAAGCACCAGACCCAGTACCAACGCATGATTCGGCGACTCCTTGATGCTTATGTCGATGCTCAGGCCCTAACAGTTCGTGCAAGAGGACGCGCCGACAAACGGCGCGCCCCTTAACTCGGACGCTGGGCACCCAAAGTGGGCGGGTTCTGGCATTGACTAATGTTAGCATTATTGCTAACCTTCACTCATGGCGTTTTCTGTTGAGTATTTCCATGCGCGGGTGCTAGCCGAGATCGAATCTTGGCCTGTCGACGTTCTCGCTGACTATGCGAGGATTGTCGAGTTGCTAGTCGAGCATGGCCCGAACCTGAAACTGCCATACTCGCGAGCTTTCGGCGATGGTTTGTTCGAGTTGCGGCCTCGCGGCCGGTCGGGTATCGGTCGGACGTTTTACTGCTTCCAGGTTGGGAAGCGCGTAGTCGTACTGCACGCCTTTATCAAGAAATCTCAGCAGACCCCCGACCACGAAATCAAGCTCGCCCGAAGACGATTGAAGGAGATTCAAAATGGCTGATCTGAAATTCAAACCTGTTCGCCATGACCACAAGGCGTTCATGGAAAAGGCTTCCAAGCGCCGTGGCTTTAGCGAAGCATATGAAGCCCTTGAAGTCGAATACGCGCTCGCTCATGAAATGCTGGCCGCTCGCGCTCGCGCCGGCCTTACCCAAGAGGCGGTTGCTGGCCGCATGGGTACCACCAAGAGTGCAATCTCTCGCCTTGAGTCCGCCGGAAGGCATGCGCCCTCGATGGCGTCGCTGAAAAAATATGCGGCCGCTGTTGGCTGCACGCTCAAGATCGAACTTGTCCCCGCTAGCCCCAAGCGGCGAAAGGCCGCCCAACCCGGCAGTCAGCCGGACGCTGCGCGATGAAGCCGCGCAGCGCCGGTTATGTCAGACGTTGGGCACCTCAGGAAGGCGCGCATGGCATTGACAATATGTAGCCGCACGGCTACAGTGGCCTGATGGTTGAAATTCGCAAGACCAACCTTTTCGTGCAATGGCTCGACGACCTGAGCGACTTTCAGGCGAGAGCGCGCGTCCAAGCAAGGATTGAACGGCTAGCGGTTGGAAACCCTGGAGATGTCGAACCGGTCGGTGAAGGTGTCTCTGAGTTGCGAATCAACTACGGTCCCGGTTACCGGGTGTATTTCAAGAAGCGAGGGCGAGAGCTGATTATTCTGCTAGCTGGCGGGGACAAGAATACCCAAGCCAAGGACATCAAGGCTGCCTTGCGCCTCGCTCGTAATCTTTCGGAGTAGGCACCATGAGCAAGACCGTTACAACTCGTTATGACGTCGCCGAACACCTAAGAACTCCCAAGGAAATGGCTGCTTATCTAGAAGCCTGCTTTGAAGAAGCCGACGGGGATGCCGCATTCATTGCCAGGGCGCTTGGCGATATTGCTCGCGCCAAGGGCATGTCACAGGTCGCACGAGATGCCGGGCTGTCCCGCGAAAGTCTTTACAAGGCGCTTTCCGGTGAGCGTAGCCCTGGCTTCGACACCATCCTCAAAGTCATCGGGGCGCTCGGCCTGAAGTTGCATGCCGAAGCTGGTCACGGCTGACCAATGTGCCCAACCCGTCGTTCGAGACAGACCTTGCGCATAATGCCGCGCAAGACCGCTCAACTCAGACGTTAGAACTTTCCTGCCACTTGCTATCAGCCATGAAGAAGCTAATCTTCATCGTGCTTATCGCCACTGTTGGTTGGCAGGGTTACACCAAGTTTCAAGCCAGACAACTTGCTCATACCAATGCTCAGGAAGAAGCACCAGTAACCGACTCTTTCCCAATACCTAGCGGCCCTACCAACACGCCGTCGTCACAGTCCTTCACTTGCGACGGCCGAACGTATTGCTCACAAATGACATCCTGCGAGGAAGCGAGCTTTTTCCTTCGTAACTGTCCTGGTGTCAAAATGGATGGGAATAACGATGGCATTCCCTGCGAGAAACAATGGTGCAAATAGCCAAAATCGCAAAGTCGCTGGCGCATTGGCCCGTTAGTTCTAACCCGCCAGTCGAGTTGGACGCCGAAGAAGCGGCTTTTCTCCGTACAGACCACCTCGCGCGGCGCCCCTCACTTTCACGTTGGGCATCCAATAGCTAATTGACTCTGGGGAAAATGCAATGAAAGAGGAAGAAGCTGATAAGCAGTGGAGGAAGCTGAATGAGTTTCAAAGTAATGCGACAGCAAGAATTAACGAGAGACCCGAGCGTGATTTTCAACGTCACCCTTGGACTGTGGAAGACCATGAAAACGTAGCACGCTTGGTACAAGGAATGACAGCACAGCTTGCGCGCATTGAAGAACGACTGGATGTCCTATATCAAATGAATCGGCCGGTTCTCGGCGCAGTAAACACAGTATGGATAGTCCTAGCAGCCGTGGTCATTGTTGAAGTAATTCAAAAATTATCCTCCTGGTTGCTGCATTGAACATATGCCCAACGAATAAGGTTAGATCGTGCGAAGCCACGATCTGAACCGTTTGTTGGACGAGCCCGGCCCTGAGGGCCGGCCTCATAGCAAATATGTATTTGGGAAGTGGCCCGGTTTGACGTTTTACCGGGAGAACGGCTGCTTGAAACCCCACAGATGCATGCCGTTGCGGCAACTGACGCCGATGTTGGCGTTGAACCGCCTGTTGCGCCCCGATGCGAGGCGAACGGAACTCTCAGCTTGTGGGCGCTGACATCCCGTTGCCGGCAAAGAGGCGTTGCGCTTACATGATCAGAGGGCTCCCTCGGCGACAAGAGGGCCCGGCGTGGTCCCCGGGAACGATGTTCGAATCCGCGTTTTCACGATCGCCATCACCGCCCCGCAGCACGCGCAGAGGATGGGTGCCCGCTCCTTGGCCCAGGCCAACGTCCGGCTCGGATCGAGCCTCAGCAGGACGTGCAGCAGAGCGATCAGGCGCTTGCAGTTCGGATGCAGAAAGCCGAAGTTGCGCGCACGCCGGAAGCCCGTGGGCAGCACATGCTGCAAGACCAGCCACAGAAACTGTGCGCCGGACACGGTGCGTCGTTCCATCCTCCCGGTCTTGGCGTTGCGATAGCGGAAGCTGACCTGACCGCCATCGACGGCGACGATATCTTTTTCGGCGATGACGCCCCGGTAAAGATAACGCCCGAGGTAGATCAGCGCCTTTTCGCCGCTGCCAACGGATTTGCAATCCACCACCCACTCCGTGGGATAGCGTGCTGGCAGCGTCAATCCGGCGGCTTCGATAGCCGAGAGTATCTTCGCCCGGAAGACCTTGGCTAGCGCCTTGTGGCTGAACAGATAGCCTCCCTTACCCTTGCCACGCCGCTTGGTCCGCCATTGCCGGCGCTGACGGTCGACCGCCGCCGCCGGCATCACCAGATGAACATGCGGGTGATAATCCAGTCGCCGCGTGTTGGTATGCAGCACCGCGATGGCGCCGGGCGTGCCCTGCAACTGTTTGTCGTTCTGGCTGAAGGTGCGCACTGTCTCCCAGCAGCAGCGCATGAGCAGATCGTAGGCGACGCTCTGGTGCGCCCAGGCGAGTGCCCGGAATTCGGCGGGGAGGGTGAAGGTCAGCAGAAAGTACTCGGCCGGGACCTGCTTCTTCATCTGGCGTTCCAGCCATTGCTGACTCTCATGGTGCTGGCAGTGCGGACAATGGCGGTGGCCGCAGGAATGCGGAACCAGTTTCCGATGCGCGCAACCGGTGCATTGGACCTGCATCATGGGGCTGGCCTGGGTGCGGCACTGTTTCATCGCCGCCAGTGCCCGATAGTGCTCGGACCGGAGTCGGTGCTGATACTGCGTCAGGAAGTCGGCCTCGAAGGTGTCGATGACGGCAGACAGCCGGATCATTTGACCGTCCCCCAGCGGATGTCAAAGCCATCGATCAGACCGTTGATGCGGTCGATGGCGTGATGCTTGGTCCGGTCGGTCAGGTGGGTGTATCGGGCGGTGGTGAGAATGGAGTGATGGCCGAGGAACTTCTGTACCTCGATCAGATCGACGCCGGCCTCGATCAGGTGAGTTGCATAGGCGTGCCTCAGGCAATGAGGCGTGATCTTTTTTTTAGGCCGCAGGCCTCGACCACTTTGTGCAGGGTGGTCTGCACACCGCCCGGATCCATCGGCGTCGTGGCGGTTGCCGCCCCCTTCAGCCCACCGTGGCGATTCGGAAACAACAGCACGGGGTTGCGATGGACTTGCCAGAAGCGTCGCAAGAGTTGATGGGTCGCTTGCGGCAGCGGAACGAAGCGATCCCGATTACCCTTGGCGTCGCGAATGTGCACGCGCCCGCGTGCCGCATCGATATCCCCCACCTGAAGTCGCAATCCTTCACCCAGGCGCAATCCCAAGCTGTAGAGTGTGAAGAAGAACACCCGATAACTGACTACGCGGGTGGCGGCGAACAGCCGCTTGGCCTCCGCGATCGTGACAATGTCCGGCAAGTGTTGAGTCCTGGGCGGCTTGATCAGCCCGGGCGCCACCCAGGGCTTGCGCAAGACATGCGCGTAGTAGAACTTCAATCCGTACAGATCAAGCTTGACCGTGCTCCACGAGTGCGATGCCACAAGGTCGGTGAAGTAGTCGGTCACTTGGGCTTCGGAGAGGTCGTCGATCTGATTGGAAAAATACCCGCCCAGACGCCGTATGGCGCGTGAGTATGCCTCGATGGTCTTGGGTTGCAGTCCTTTGAGCTTGAGGTGCTTGAGATGCGTTTGGTATTGCCTGTCAAAGTGCTCGGCGGTGATCGTCGTCATGCTGGTTTATCCTCACGAAATATTGCACAATCAAACCCCTCGGCATCAAGGGGATGAAGGTGCAGAATAATTCGTGGCGCAGCAGCTGGCGACTCCTCCGCGTAGCGGCTTCGTCCAACGATCTGCTTAGCGGAAATTTCTCAAATGGCCGCTCTTGGCCGACAGCCCGCGCACAGCATGATGCCAGAAACCGGCCGCACGGGTGATGTGCTCGTGCAGCCGCAAGGTCCTGGCTAGATTTCAGTCTGCTCGGAGATCTCCAGTGCGTCATCCACCTCGATGCCGAGGTAGCGAACCGTACTTTCCAGTTTGGAATGGCCAAGTAACAGTTGAACGGCGCGCAGGTTCTTCGTGCGTTTGTAGATCAGGGTTGCTTTGGTTCTCCGCATCGAGTGCGTCCCATAGGCGGATGGATCGAGTCCGACAGCTTCGGCCCAGTGATGCACAATACGCGCATATTGGCGAGTCGAGACATGGGGCGACCTCGCCACTCTGCTCGGGAATAGGAACTGGTCGCCTCGCAGATGGGATTTTTCGAGCCAGGCTGACACCGCCGTTCTCGTCGGCTCCGTCAATTCGAACTGCACGGGCCGCTGTGTTTTCCGCTGGATCACCATGGCCCGGGGAAGAACCTGATTTCCATGCGTGATGTCGCGGACGCGCAGACTGACGAGATCGCAGCCGCGAAGCTTGCTGTCGATGGCCAGATTGAACATGGCGAGATCACGAACGGCATGCGCATTCTGGAGGTGGATGCGGATGGCCCAGATGTCTTTCGGCTTGAGGGGAGGCTTTTGCCCGACTAGCTTTCCCTTGTTCCAGGCTTCGCGTTTGTTGATGGCTTCCATAACAGACTCCTTTGTTGTTGATCGGAGCCTGATTCTTCGCCATAGCTGGCGACGGCAGCTATCGGGTAAGATGTTCTACGAGCGCATCCGGCCAACAACGGACCTCGGCGAGGCAAAACATCCACGCCTTCGTGCGTCAGGTTCCAGCCGGGAACCGGCCATTCTCGGAAGTATAACTCGATCGCCCTGTCCGTATAATTGTTGATTGATAAGGAGACCCGGATAGGATAATCTCCATGTCATTCAATATCTTAAAGGCGCTTCGACCGTGTCCGTATTATTAGCAATAACACGGACGTTTCTGCGCCTGAATAACTGTTGGGGGTACTAATGCGTCGCGCATACTTAGCCGTCTTTCTTCTTCCAAAACCGAAGCCAGAGCATCGGGGTATTGTTGAGGTCATTCGATCCGTGTCCGGTGGAGATTTTAAGGCCGCGTTTGTCGGTTCTGGCGCAATCGGCTACGTATTCACGTCCGAATCTATGCCTTGGCAAATCAGCTTCTCCAAAATCATCATGAACGACGATTCGGTTCTCATAACCGAGCTTGGGGAGAAGTTTTCTCACCAGAATCTTGGTGCTGTTGAAGGCTGGTTGAAGTCCCATCTTCAGAACCAATGAAACGCATCTGCCTCTTCGTCAGCCATCGGTGCGGCCATGCCAACAATCTAGCCACCGCAACCCACGGGCCATTGAAGATCATCCACCCTTTGTTTTTCATTCCTCCGCACCCCCAACCCTACAGTCAACCGGACTCGCCGATAATGCCGGCGAGCCGGTTACTTTTACGTTAGCCCCCTAATCGCATGCGATTCGAACTTGAGGCCCACCACCGCAACGTACTCGATGACGAACTCGTTGCAGAGCTTCGTCGCGTTGCTACTCTGTTGAACAAGGGTGCTGTCACTATCGACAACTTTAACGAGCATGCGAAGTTTCACAGCAGCACGCTCGCTAGGCGTTTTGGCTCATGGTTTAAGGCGCTTGAAGCTGCTGGCCTACAAAGGACACGGAATCTCAACCTCACAAACGAGCAGCTGTTCGAAAACCTTGTCTCTGTCTGGCTAAAGCTCGGCCGTCAGCCAAAGTACCGAGATCTAACGAAAGAACATTCCCTCTTCTCCGCCGGCACTTACGAGAACCGCTTCTGTAGTTGGCGAAAAGGCCTTGAAGCCTTTGTGTCTTGGGCCAACGAAGGTATATCGCCGCAGACGGCTCCGTTCGCTACACCAGTTGGTCAGCGGCGGGCGCCGCGAAATATCAACTGGCGGTTGCGCGCCCTTGTGCTTATGCGCGACGGTGCGCGCTGCCAACTCTGTGGCGCCGAGGCTCGGAACGGCGCGTTGCTACACGTCGACCACATAGTTCCGTGGAGCAAAGGCGGGGAGACCACGCTCGAAAACTTGAGAGTCCTTTGCAACGTTTGCAATATCGGAAAGAGCGATGTCGAGTTTGTTGCAGGGGGCTAACCCGCCGCTCCAGGGGACGCTGCGCGATAAAGCGCAGCGCAGTGCCCCTGAGCTAACACGTTGGGCATCACAAGATCAGTCTCTTATCCACCATGGCCGAATCTGACAGTCTGCATTCCCGTCGACGCGAAAAGCTCGTCGAACACGTCTTCATTGGTGAAGTCATGCGCAACCTGTGGCGTGCCGGTGTTCACGAAGTTGACATTCTCCGCGCCGAGACAGATGCGGCCGGGTACGATATCGTTGTCGAAATCGGCTCGGTTACCCGCCACATTCAACTGAAATCCTCTGCGCGCAATTCCAAGACATCAAAGCAGAAGGTTCATCTCGCTCTTGGCAACAAACATAGTGGCTGCGTTTTATGGGTATTGTTCGACTCGTCCACCATGGAGCTTGGCCCTTTCCTTTGGTTCGGTGGGAGCCCTGGGAAACCGTTGCCCGACATAACAGGTTTTCCGATAGCCAAACACACCAAAGGAAACGCCGAAGGTGAGAAGGCGGAGAGGAAGAATATTCGTGTCATCTCTAAGGGAAAGTTCACGGAGGTCGAATCCATTTCCGGCGTAATCGATAAGTTGTTTGACGTGCAAGCGGTTCAACAACCATGACGCCCAACCAATCATTCCACCGGACTTGCGCGAAAAGCCGCGCAGGCCGGTGAATTCAAACGTTCCTACGAAAGACCCTGATGCTTACCGCTCACATGAATGCCGTCGAGGATCACCTTCTCGCAATATCGAAGATACCCGCAAACTCTGGTCACTCCTTGCATAAGGGAACGCCGCGCGAAGCATTCATCCGTGAGTTTCTCGAGTCGCACTTGAACTCAACGGTTGCTATTGGTACCGGCGAAATCATCGACTTTCAGTCTCAACCTGGTGGGAAGAGAAATCAGTTCGACATCGTCATTTACAAGCGCAACTATCCTCGCCTTGACTTCGGAGGCGGTGTGAATGGATTTCTTGCTGAGTCGGTCGTGGCAACTATTGAAGTGAAGACGACACTCGATAAGCCTGGGATCGAACAGGCTGTTCGTGCGGCACGTAACGCAAAAGAGCTTAAGAAGAATGAGGTAACGAGCTTCTCAAGTGGTTACATTCCGCCGAGCATACTTTCTTTCGTCGTCGCGTACGACGGACCCGCAAAGATGGAAACCGTCCACACTTGGATAAAGGAGATCTACCAGTCTGAGGGTCTCGCCGAGCCAGATATGCCCGCCGAAGGAGACCGCTCACGCATAGCAGGGCCGGCTATTGAAGGCGTCTTCGTCCTCGGCAAGGGATTCCTGAACTTTGATAATGCTCCGTATGGCTTCGTGCAACCGGAACTCCGCAAAGCTCATCCCCAGGTCAAGTGGGCAATCGCAAACACCGAACGAGGAAGCCTACTGTCGTTATTTCTCCTGCTGACGGTCGCAACAAGCAGCTTGCAAGGCGCGTGGTTGAATCCCTTGCCTTATCTTGAGAAATTCAAGGTGTTCGATCTTCAGTTCGGTATATGAGGACGCGACGGCTACCCCTGCAATGCACCGGACCTGCGCGAAAAGCCGCGCAAGCCGGTGATTGTGAACGTTGTAATCAATGGCTGTTTAGCGGCGCACAGCGGTCGTTCGCATTGCACATGTCATCAGGCAGCTTAGGGCACAGACCTGTCGTAGCCTGAAAGGCGAAGCTGCCGCTCAACGTGATTGTCGGCCGAACGGCAGGTGACCGATGCATTGCCGACCGAGGCGGAGCGGAGGCCCAAGGTCGGCTGTGGCCGAGGAGCCGTCAAAGATCAAGACCTGTTAAAGAGGATACCCGCTTCCTGGGTCGACAGTGACTGAGCCGCCCGATGCGGACGAGAATATCTGTGTCAGGCGGCAGTGGCAAGCTGGAAATTGATCGTCTTCCCAAGAGCCGCCGCAGCGCTTGCCAAGGTGGTCAGCGTCAGGCTCGTGTCTTCCTCGTCGAGCAAACGATTCAACGCCGCCCGGCTGGTGTGCATGCGCTTCGCCAGTTCTGTTTTGGTGAGGTGCTGGGTCTTCATTTCTTCGGAAATCTGCCACGCGATCACCCGCTTGAGCGCGATCGCCGTGGCATCGTCAAGCATTGCCTCCTCTTTGAGGAAGTCGTCAAAACTGCTGCCGATATTTTTCTTGCCCATGTTCATCTCCGATTCAACTGTTTCAGCCGATCCCTGGCCAGATCGAGGTCAGGCTTCGGGGTGGCCTGCTGCTTCTTGATGAAGCCATGCAGCAGGACCATCGTATGTCCGTCCAAGGCAAACAGGACGCGTGCGATGCGCTTGTCCAGTTTGATCCTTACCTCCCAAATGTCGCCGGCCAAGTGATCGACCAATGGCATTCCGAGTGGCCAACCGAATTGCACTGTCTTGACATCCTCGCCGACGGCCTTGCGTTCAGTTGCAGGCAACTCTTTCAGCCAATCCCGTACGGGTTCGGCGCCAGCGTCAGTCCGGAAGAAGCGTACTTCGAGCACGGGTTTCATGTGCATAATGTACCAATATTGGTACGTCGATGCAAGGGACGCGTTTAAGTGGCAGATGAACATACCGTCAAAGCGGTTGGCATCATGGTCGGTTCCAAGCCGGCGACAATACCGCGCAGGCCATGTCTGCCGAGGTCAACAGCGCTGCCCAGCATATCGGCTCCTGCCTCGCCGGCCGCGGCGCCACAAGGCGAGGCAGGCGTTGTTGACGGTCACCTCGTGGCCTGGTCTCTGGACCCCACGTCGCTGATCGGCCGAATTGCTGATCCAGTACGAGCAGCGCCTCCAGTTCGTCTGGCAATGCAATGCCGGCCATCTTGCACACTTCGCGGAACGCTTCGATCTGCCTCGCCATCGGAACGTCGTATCCTCTGGCCTGACATTCCCGGAAATAGGCGACCAAGGCATGTGTGCGTGTGCGTCGCATGTCCTCCGTGATGTCGTCGAGCACGTCGATGCGCCACAGCGGGGTCTCGCGCATGAAGTCTTCGGTCGGCACGAACGCCGCCTCGCCCCAGAACCTGTCGACGTGGAAGTCACGCAGGGGACGATAGTACGGCATCAGTTCGTCTCGCGTCGGCACATCGATGCCGGGGCTCAGCCAATAAGGGCTGCGTGATTGGATCTCGTTCATGTTCATTCCTCCAAAATGATGAATAGGGTCAGCTGTCAATCGGACCGTGATCTGCATGTGGCAACTCGGTGGGCATGAGGCGCGTCCCGCAGTAAACGTTTGTGATTTGTACCCGCCCATGACCAAGGCGAGCGGCGATCTCTCTTCGCGCTTGCAGGTCGAGCTCGGGAGGTACGCCCGAACCGCCGGCGATGGGCGGTGGCACACCCGTGATGCTCTCGTAGTCGTCGGCCGCGCCCTGGTGCCGCAGCCCGTGTGGCACAACGCCCAGGCCGGCGCGCGTGATGCCGAAGCGCTCCATCACGTAGCGCAGCCGGCGCATCGCCTGCAGCAGCGTCAGGCGCGGGTCGCTGACGCTTTCATTGACGCCGACGACGACGCGTC
>Ga0307377_10007501_pt1 | contig 11235 bp, 10 predicted proteins | sample TR3MG_FD_202535 | JGI IMG/M metagenome (GOLD analysis project Ga0307377, IMG submission 202535) | Soil microbial communities from Risofladan, Vaasa, Finland - TR-3 | ecosystem: Environmental > Terrestrial > Soil > Coastal area > Acid sulfate soil | place: Finland: Risofladan, Vaasa | collected... | reverse complement strand
CATCGCCGGGCGCCGCGGCGGTTCCTGCAGGGGGGAGCCTGTCGCCTGCCGGGCAGCCGCTGGTTCGCCGAATCGCGTTTATCGTGGTGGGAGCCGCGGCAGCCATGTTTTTCTTCTATCCGGGGGCGAAGGCGATCACGGCGCAGCGCATGTTCGCGGTTGCCCGGCGCACGCCCGATCCGGCGAAGCGCCTTGCCATGCTGCAGCGGGTGAAGGCACTGCAGCCCTGGCACGAGGAATCGCTAAGCACGAGCATTCGCATGCGGCTGGCGGCCGAATACTACCTGCGAAACAAGGTCAACCTCGCCCTTTCCGAGTACATGGAGCTCGAGCGGCTCAGCCCGGACTACCAGGGGATCGACTCGTCGATCGCGCACGCGCGCCTCACGATGAAGGATTTCGCGGGCGCCGCCGAATATGCGGAGCGGGCGCTCCGCAGCAATCCGTTCGACGGCACAACCTACCAGATATGGCTTGCGGCGCTCGACGGCGGTGCGACGAGCCCGCCCGCCACGCGCGCCATCGAGCTGCTCGATACCGCGCGAACCATGAAACACACGGTGGACCCGGTCCTCACCGCGCTGGCGGCCGGGTTCCAGAAGCGAGCCGGCAACGCCGCCAAGTCCGCCGAGCTGTATCGCGAGTCGTCCAACCAGTGCGCCGCCATCGTCGATGCAGTGGCGAAGGCGCCGGGCGACACCACGGCCGTTGCGTTGCGCATGTTCGCCATCTGGATGGAGATCGGCAGCGAGGCGGACGACGTGGAGGTCTTCCGCCAGGCCGTCAAGTCGATGGAGTCGACGCTCGCCATCAAGCGGAAGATGTCGGGCCAACTCGCGTTCGAGTTCACCTACCTGCTGGGGGCGCTCAAGTTCAAGGCCGGCGAGAAGGAGAACGCCCGGCAGCTCCTTACCCAAGTGGCCGACAACTGCAAGAAGCTTCGCCGGCCGGGCAAGCCGGAGGACATCCCGGTGCTCACGATGCTGATGCGCGTCTACGCCCTGCTCGATCCGAATCAGAGCGCCGAATACGCCAAGCTGATCCTGCAGCAGGATCCGGCGAACGCGACGGCGAGGCAAGTGCTGATGAGCTTGCAGGCACAGAAGAAGTGATCCAGGCGGGAAGATTCCGCATCACTCCGGCAAGGCTGCACCTGCAAGCTGCTTTGATTTCTATTGAACCGCCCTGTCAATTGCTTTATAATTTAATGAAGATAAGAGCTGGCATCAGGGAAGATCACCTTGAGAGTTGTGTTTGCCAACAGGAAGCTGGATCGCCTGGAGTACGATAGCACCTATACGGGCGGTTTCAGCCGGGATGTTGTCAGGTCATTCCGAAAACGCCTGGATCTGATCCGAGCAGCGCAGGATGAGCGAGACTTCCCGCACCTCGGAGCAGTCTGTTACGAGAAGCTCAAGGGCGATCGCCGAGGGCAGTGGTTAATGCGTCTTGCCGGAAGGTGGCGCTTGATCCTGCAGTATGCATACGATGACGCCGGGAAGACAGTGGTCGTCCTCGACATTGCGGACTACCACTAGAGCCGGATATGGAGCATCTTCATGCCCAGAACACGTAAACGAAGATTGGCAGAAGCGTTCCCGCCGGGCGAATTCATCCGCGAAGAGTTGGAGGCTCGGGGTTGGACGCACGAAATTCTGGCAGAAAAGGCGGGGCTGCCGAAAAGCACCATTGAACGGATCATCCGCGCCGAAAAGACGGTGACGCCGGCTGACGCCAAGGGGCTGTCGCGAGCATTCGGAACATCGGCGACAATCTGGATGAACCTGCAGAGGATGTACACCGAGTGGAGCAAATCCGCTCCGGGGCTTTCACCTGTAATGGCGGCATCTCGCGCCCGAACTGTGCCGAAACGGAAACGCACGAGTAAAACGGGCATGCAGGACTGAAGCGACGGATCTGTTCGCTGGTCAGGGGCTGTCTTCGTGTACATCGCTCTGCTGGTGTGGGTGGCGGTCGCAACGCTGCTGAGTTATGTGATCGAGTTGCTGTGGAGCGACGTGACGTCGCGGCGGGTGTTTCGTATTGCAATGGCTCCGGGCGTGGTGGTGCGGGAGACGAGCCGGTTGGCCGCCTGCCTGCTGACGGGCGCGAAGGTGAGCCGCGTGCGGCTGTTTGCGAAGTCGGGCCCGGCGGTGAAGCACGGGAAGCCGAAGCTGCCGCTGCTGGGGCAGGCTGCGATCTCGCTGGCGCCCGTGCTCGGCTGCACGCTGGCCCTGTATGGCGTGTGGCGGCTGTTTTCGAGCCGGCTGGGTCTTGAGGCCGGGGTGCTGCCGCAGATCGATTTCTCACTGGCGGGCGGGGCCGCCCTGTGGCACGCGCTCCACGAGTTGTTTCGCGATTCACTGAGCCGGCTCGCCGGCCGAAGCCTTGTCAGTGTCGACGGTTTTGCCTTCATCTACCTGGTGCTCACGTTTTCGATCTGCATGGCGCCGGAGTTCGACGAGTTGCGATACGCGCTGCCGGGGCTGGTGATCATCGGAGCGGCGGTTTTCGCGCTCGAACGCACCGGCATCGCGGATTTCCAGTTTGCACGGGAATGGTCGGCAAGGGCCGCGAGCTTCAGTTGGAAGGCGTTCACGTTCTCCGTGCTGCTGTTGATGTCCGCCCTGGTGATGTCGTTTCCGGCGTTGCTGCTGCGGCGGCTGATTGGTAAGGCGAAATGAAGAATCCGCGAAAACAGAAGAAGGAGCCGCCGAATCCGAAGGCGCTGCCGCCCGAAAAGATCTTCTTCGCGACGGTGCTGGCGTGGTTCGTTCCGGGAGCGGGGCATTGGATGCTCAAGATGCGCGGCAAGGCGATCGCCTACTTCGTTACCGTGATGGGCATGTTCATCACCGGCGCGGCTCTCGGCAAGTTCTCGATCGTCTCGTTCAAGTATCATCCATACGCATTCCTGCTGCATGCCTGCACCGGGGTGGTGTCGATCGTGATGACGATGATCACGTCGGCGCGGCTCGAGGAGGTGAACCCGACGCGCTGGGGCGACATCGGCCTGACGCTGACGTGGATCGCGGCGGCGCTCAACGTGCTGCTGATCGCGGACGTGTTCGACCGGGCCAACGGCGGCCCGTTCGAGCAGGAGAAGCCCAAGCCGTCGTACACGCGGCGGGCGCTGCAGTGGATATTCGCGAGGAAAAAGTGCTCCAGTACGTAATCGCATTCGTGCTCTGTGTGGTTGTCGGTTTCGCGTACAGCTCCACGCGCAAGGATACGCCGGTCGGGATACTCCGCGACGGCCTCGTGGTGCTGGCGTGGATGCTGGGCGCACTCGTGGTGCTGGGAGCGTTCGGCTACGTGGGCAGCCATTTCCTCTGAATGATGAATGATGGATGCTGAATGATGAAATGGCCGGGCCGGTCGCCATCATCCGGAATTCACCCGTCATTCACCACTTGTCTCCGCCGGAGGAGGTACCAGTTAAAAAACCATTTTGCACGCCTTCTGAATTGACATGCAACCGACAATCCTGTTCCCATTCATACACACGTACGGTCTGATGCTCGCCATCGGGTTTTACTCGGCATGGGTGCTGGCGCTGCGCCGGGCACGCAAGGAAGGCGTGGATGGCAAGCACATCTCCGACCTGCTCATCTACACGATCATCAGCGGCGTGTTTGGAGCGCGGCTGCTCTACGTGCTCACGGAGTGGAACACATTCGAGAGCTTCTGGGACATCTTCAAGATCTGGCAGGGCGGACTGGTGTTTTACGGCGGGCTGGCAACGGGCACGGCCACGCTGATCGCCGTAATCGTTCGGCGTAAGCTTTCGATCGCGAAGATAGCCGACATCCTCGGCCCGGCGATCGCCCTGGGGCTGATGTTCGGGCGGATCGGCTGCTTCTCCTACGGCTGCTGCTGGGGGCAGGTTGCCCCGCCGCATTATCGGCTCGCCGTGCGGTTCCCCGGCAAGTTTGAGCCGATGGTACACAAGGGCACCGGCGAGGTGGAGCTCGTGCCCGAAGGCAGCCCCGCCTTCATGCAGCACGCCACCGATCCCGCCACGAAAGACCAGATCCCGCGCAAGGCCGGCCCGGCCCGTTCGCTCCCGGTGTATCCGGCGCAGTTGTTCGAATCATTCGACTCGCTGCTGATCTGCCTGATCACGAGCTTCTATTTCCGCTTCCGGCGCCGCTACGGCGAGGTGTTCATGCTGTTCGGCTTCCTGTATTCGCTGCAGCGGTTCATTCTCGAGTTTTACCGGGCCGACAATCCGCCGTTGCCATTCACCGGGCTGACGATCAGCCAGGCGGTGAGCCTCGTATTCGGCGCCTTCTGCGTTGTGATGTTCGTCCGGTCGCGTTTGCTGCCGGGCAACGTGGTAGCGGCGGCCCCGGCCCGGCCCGGCCCGAAAGGAAAACCGGCCAACGCTCGCGGATAGGATTCCGACTATGCGCAGTTTTCACCTGATCATTGCCGTATCCCTCCTTCTCGCCGCCGTCGCAGCCTGCGTGAAGGAGGAGAAGGACTCCTCCAGCCAGCCTCGCCGCTACGAAGCCACCCGCGAGATGATGGGCACCTTCGTCACCATCACCGTGTGGGCGCAAACCGAGCAGCAGGCCAACCTCGCCATGGACGCGGCATTCGCACAGATCAAGGAAGTCGACCGGACGATGAGCGACTACAATCCCGAGAGCGAGCTGTCGAGGATCAACCGCGAGGCATCGGACCATCCCGTGGAGGTCTCCGACAGGATGTTGGACGTGCTCAAGGCATCGATGATGTACTCCGAGCTTACGGACGGTGCGTTCGATATTTCAATGCGCCCGCTGAAGAAGTTGTGGAAATCGGCCGAGCAGTCGGGCATCGCCCCCGACGACGAGACGATCGAGAGCGTGCTCGGCTCCGTGGGCTATCGAGACATCGAGCTCGACGAGCAGAACAACACCGTGCGGTTCCTGAAGAAGGGGATGGCGCTCGACCTGGGCGCTATCGCGAAGGGTTATTCAGCCGACCTCGCAGCCGCCGAACTGAAGCGGCTGAACATCCCCGCCGGGCTGGTGAACGTGGGGGGCAACATCCTCGTTCACGGCCTTCCGCCCGGCTCCACGACGTGGAAGATCGGGATCATCGATCCGGCGAAGCGCGACGAGCGCCTGCCGCAGGTGGTGCACGTGGCGGCGGGGGCCGTGGCTACGTCCGGCGATTACGAGCGGTTCTTCGAGATCGGCGAGGAGCGCTACTCGCACATTTTCGACCCGCGAACGGGCCGGCCGGTCGAGCATATCAGCAGCGTCACGGTCGTCGCGCCCGACGGAATCACCAGCGATGCGCTGTCCACCGCGCTCAGTGTGATGGGCCCCGACGCGGGGCTGTCATTCGCATCGAAGCTCGCGGGCGTGGAGGCGATGTTCATCGTCGGCGGGGCCGGCGGCCCCACGGTTGCCGCGTCGCCGGGGTTCGATAGCTACCTGAAGCAAAAATGATTCCGCCGGCGGTGGGCGAGCACCGCAGCCGTACATGAAAGACTGCCGGAAATGAAGACGGACACAAGGAGCGACAAGTCCACGATGACCTGGAATTTCATGCCCTTCAAGGGCATACGCTACGATACGAGCAGGATCGGAGATATCACGGCGGTGGTGGCGCCGCCGTACGACGTGATCTCGCCTGAGCAGCGCGACCGGTTCTGCGCCACGCACCACCGCAACATCGTGCACCTGGAGCTGGGCAAGGACCTGCCGGGCGACACCGACGCCGAGAACCGCTACTCGCGTGCCGGCAAGGCGTTCTTCCAGTGGGCGGCCGACGGCTCCGTGGTGCAGGATGCCGCCCCCGCGTTCTACGTGTATGACCAGGAATTCGCGCTCGGCTCGCGGAGGCTGACGCGGCGGGCGTTCTTCGCCGCCGTGCGCCTTGAGCCGTTCGGCAGGCGAGTGCTGCCGCACGAGGAAACGATGTCGGGCCCAAGGGCTGACCGCCTGCGCCTGATCACCGCCTGCCCGGTAAACCTCAGCCCGATCTTCGGCCTGTATCGCGATGCCGACTCCGCCATCGCCGGCTTGCTGGATTCCGCGCTTCCCGCGACGCCCGAGGCGTCATTCCAAGACTTCGACGGCGTCCGCCAGACGTTGTGGAAGATTGGTGATCCCGCCGCGCAGGAGCGGCTGATGCGCCTGATGCAGGACAAGTGCATCTACATCGCCGACGGCCACCACCGCTACGAGACCGCCCTGCAGTATCGCGACCTGGCGATCCAGGCCGACGGCCAGCTCGACCCCAACGATCCCCGGAGCTTCGTCATGATCGCGTGCGTGTCGATCTCCGACCCCGGGCTGGTGATCCTGCCGGCGCACCGCGTGGTCGGCGGCGTTCCCGGCTTCGATGCGAAGAACCTGCTCGAGAAGCTGAGCGAACACTTCGGCGTGAAGCAGGTAACCGCACCCGCATGCTGCGATCTGATCGAGATGCTGCAGAACACGATGGCGGGGCGGCAGCACACGTTCGGGCTGTATTCGGGCGGGAAGGCGTGGGTGCTGACGCTGCGCGATGAATCCCTGGCGGACGCGAATCCCGCGCCGCAAAGCCGCGCGTGGAAACGCCTCGACGTGAGCCTGCTGGTGTGGCTGATCCTGGAGCGCGGGCTGGGCCTGACGCACGCGGATTTGTCCAACCCCGAGCGCGTCAAGTATGTGAAGGAGCCGGCCGAGGCGGCACAGCTCGTCGATGGCGGCCGCTACCAGGCGGCGTGCTACCTGAACTCGACGCGCGTCGATCAGCTCGAGGAAATCGCGCAGGCCAGCGAGCGAATGCCCCCGAAAAGCACCTACTTCTATCCCAAGCTCATCACCGGCCTGGTGATGCGAAGGCTCGTCTGAAATGTCGCCCGACGATTCGCTCCTGGAAATCTACCGGGACGTGGAAGCAGCCCTCGCCGGGAAAGGCTTCCGCTGCGAGGCGTTCTGAAATGTCGCCCGACGATTCGCTCCTGGCAATCTATCGTGACGTGGAAGCAGCCCTCGCCGGGAAGGGCTTCCGCTGCGAGGCGTTCTGAAATGTCGCCCGACGATTTGCTCCTGGCAATCTATCGTGACGTGGAAGCAGCCCTCGCCGGGAAGGGCTTCCGTTGCGAGGCGTGCGGGAGGTGCTGCGACTTCGCCCGCAACGACTACATCCTGTACGCATCCCGAATCGAGTCGGATCTCGTGCAGAGGAAGACCGGCCGCCAACCCGAGCTTGTCTCCGGCCGCTGCTGCTTCCAGGACGTCTCCGGCCGCTGCACGATCCACCAGTGGGGGCCGCTGGGGTGCCGCACGTTCTTCTGCACCGCGGCCGCTGGCAACGTGCCGGATCATCACCACGCCTTCGAATCAGTTCACGAAGATGCCCTGCGCCGGATCAAGGAGCTGACCGAGCAGACCGGGGCCGAGTGGGACTACGGGCGGTTCTTCCAATAGGAATCCGCAGTCATAGGGGACCTGCACCCGCGCCGGTCAGCCGATCGCCGGGCTGCCGGTATCCTCGGTGCGGATGCAGATGCACTTTCGAGCGGTCATTCGCCCCACAGCCGCTCGATTTCCTCGTTGAGGATCTGCGTCCAGCGCGTGAGCCGCTCGGGCCGGCCGCCGCACGAATGGATGTCCTTCAGAAAGACGTGGAATGCGCATCCCTTGAGCGATTCCAGGCCGTGGCGGAGGTAGCCGCGAATGAACGCCTCGTCGAAGCCGCCGGCAAGATGGGCGGGGTTCGGCCGCCACGATATCGAGTAGAGGCCGCCGATCTTCTCCGCGCACTTCGCCACGTCCGCCCATGGCGTCACGCCGATCTGCCGCAGATTGCGGATTTCAAACACGTCGTCGAGCTTGTGCGTCAGGTCTTCGCAGCAACCGTAGGTGACCAGCCCGAACATCTCGGCGAGCGGCCGCTCGTAGCGCAGTGCAAACTCCTTGTGCATCGCGGGCGAGATGGCGGTGAACTCCTGCGCCTCCACCCACACAAACACGTCCCGCGCCCGCACGTGCTTCGGGTCGAACCCCGGCGCCGGCAGCTCGTCGGTCGACAGCGTCAGCCAGTCGTTCACGTGCAGCAGCCCCATCTGCTCGGCCTGCACGATCCATCGGCGGTAGCCTTCGGCGATGATCGACATCGCCTAGTGCAGGAACGCGGGGTCGTCGTACATGTCCAGCATCACCTGGTCAAGCCCGCGAAACAGGCACCACTGCCCGACCACGTGGATGCTGGGGTCGCGCCAGACGCCGAGCTTCACCGGCAGAAACTCGCCGTACAGGTCCTGCGCCTGCTGCAGGTTCCGCATCGTTGCGGCATCATCGTAGACGAGATCCCGGCACTTGAACTTCCTCAGATCGGCCCGCTCCTTCACCACGGGATCGTAGCGGTACGAGCCTGCCTTCGCCGCGCGCTCGGTCACCCGCCACTTGATGGTGAAATCTTCCCAGCCGGTTGCGACCTTGGGCACCTTCCATTCGGGTGCGTTCACCGGCACGTCGTCGGGGATCCATTCGTGGCGGAAGATGGTGAACCGCAACGACGCCTCGAGCTCGCGGAGGTCGCGGTCTTCGCACTGCATCTGCGGCACGGGGATGTAGCCGCCTTCGTAGTCGCCCTTGAAGCCGTGGATCCCCACGGTCACGGGCGGGCGCTCCGAGCGGTCTTCCGGGCGCAGCGAATTGCACTTTCGCCACCGGCGGCGGCAAACCTCGTTGAATGGCTGTTCGCTCAGCTCCCGAACACGCGACACAAGATCGTGGATCACCGCCTTGTCGTGCCTGCTTGCACTCATCGTGGTTTCCTCGTGAATAGCGGGCGACGCGTCTATGCTTCGTTCGATCAGCCGTATTTTATCTTGACCTTCCATCACAAAGCAAGATAATAGATGGCCTCTGGGGACGGCTGTCGTCCACTACGTGCACTTTGTCCACTGCGGTCGCCGCGACCGCCGTCCACTACGTCCACTACACCAGAGGACAACCAATGCCCGAGACCCTGGCAATCTTCGGCGGCACGAAAGCAGTGCCCGACGGCCTGATGAAGCCGTGGCCCCCGATCACCGACACCGACCGCAAGATGGTGCTCGCGGCGCTCGACAGCAACGTGCACACCGTCGGCGCCAACTACACTGAGCTCGAGAAGGAATTCGCGGCGTGGCTCGGCGCCCGGCACGCCGTGTTCTGCAATTCCGGCACCGCCGCCCTCCACATGGCGCTCGTCGGCTGCGAATGCGGCTGCGGCGACGAAGTCATCGTCCCCGCGTACACCTGGCCGTCCTCCTGCACCTGCTGCCTCCACCACAACGTCATCCCCGTGTTCGTCGACATCGACTGGGACACGATGAACGTCGATCCGGCGAACATCGAGGCGGCGATCACCCGGCGGACCAAGGCCATCATCGCCGTTCACCTGCACGGCCTCTCCGCCGACATGGACCGCATCATGGAGATCGCCCGCAAGCACAAGCTGCGGGTGATCGAAGACTGCTGCCAGGCCCACGGCACCACGCACGGCGGCAAGCGCGTCGGCACCATCGGCGATTGCGCCGCGTTCAGTTGCAACCAGAACAAGATCCACTGCAGCGGCGAAGGCGGGTTCTTCGCCAGCAACGACGACGCCATCTTCGAGCGCGGCAAGACCCTGTGGTACTTCGGCGAGCACCGCCGGCCCGAAACGGGCACACACTACAACGCCTACGGCATGGGATGGATGTATCGCAGCAGCGAGCTGGTGGCGGCGTTTGCCCGCGCACAGTTGGCCCGCCTCGACGACTACCTCCCCCAGATCAAGGCCAACGCCCGGCGGCTCACCGAGTGCCTCGCCGGCACGCCCAACCTCATCCTGCCCGTCACGCCGCCCGGCCACGGGCACAACTTTTACAACTACACGATCCGGTTCGACATGGAAGCCCTCGGCCACGCCGCCGACGCCGCCCGGTTCCGCGACAAGTTGCTGAAAGCATTGCAGGCGGAAGGCGTGGATACCAGCGTATGGCAGGGCTGGCCGGTGCCCGAGATGACCGCGATCGCCGCCAAGAACGCCTACGGCCGCGGCTGCCCCTGGAAATGCACGCGGTCGAAGGTCGACTACTCGCTCGAGCAATTCCCCATGGCCGTCAAGCACTGCAACTGGCACACCGGCATGACTACGCCGCTGCGTCCGCCCAACACTCCGGAGCTCGCCGAGGCCGTCGCTGCGGGGATACGAAAGGTGCTGGCAAACGCGGAAGAGGTGGATAGGGTGGAGTAGGCTTGGGGATGACCTTGCGGCCCATTATCAATGGTTTCCCTGGCAGTTGCGTCTGCGCGCGAGCGTCCTCATGCGTCCGTGTCCGTCCGTGCGGGTCCGTGTGAGTCCGTGTGCTCATTCAGATGAATAACGCACGTCTTCGGGCTCCTCTGCCGGCTCATCCTTCACCCCCGCCGCCTTGATCCTTCCTACGATATGGCCGGGAATGGCGCCGATCGCTGCGCCCGCATACGCAATCGGCCCGGTGAACCACACGGCCGCCTCCCCGCCCACGTACGTGCCGTACGCCGGATACAGGATCTTGTAGGCATCCTTCTGCTCCTTCGTATACCGCTTGTCGGCGTAGTAGCCGAGCGCATCGCCCGTGGCCGCCGCCTCATGGTGCAGCGGGACGAACGGCAGCAGCCCCATCGCCGCATAGTTCCCCTTGCTGTCGATCCTGGCGAAATCCTTCGCGTGCCCCGCTTCGTGCAACAGGATCGCGGGATGATACGAATACACGTTGATCGTGTTCGTGTACGGATTGTAGTGGTCCCCGCCGATCAGCCCGCCAAACAGCCGCTCCGGGAACACCGTGTAGAACGTCACGCTCAGCACGCCCAGCGTGTAGCGGCCGAGCCAGCCAACGTCCTTGTTTGCGAACAGCCGCCGGTACTCGCCGCCCGGCGCGTACTGGTTCAGCCGCACCTTCACGTTCCTCAAGCCATTCTCAGCAAGATACCGCCCCAGCGCCTCTTCCGATTCCGGCGAGATCCGGTGGTTGCTTACTTTCCAGTTCCACAGGATGAGCTTCGATGGCAGGGAGAAGACATAGTGGCCAGCACCGTCGATGATGGCTTTCGGCTTGCCCCGCTCGATCTGAGGCTCGTTGGCGCGGAGTTCCAGTGTCTGCTTCGATTCGATCGTGCCCCCATAGCGGTAGGGTACCTGCGCACAGCCGGAGACAAGGATGGACCCAAGGAGGAGCGCAAGTACGATCATCGAGCAAGTTCCGTTTTTCATCAGCCGTTCCACGTTCTG
>Ga0307377_10007500_pt1 | contig 11235 bp, 19 predicted proteins | sample TR3MG_FD_202535 | JGI IMG/M metagenome (GOLD analysis project Ga0307377, IMG submission 202535) | Soil microbial communities from Risofladan, Vaasa, Finland - TR-3 | ecosystem: Environmental > Terrestrial > Soil > Coastal area > Acid sulfate soil | place: Finland: Risofladan, Vaasa | collected... | reverse complement strand
AACGCTGACGCCGTAAGAGAAGCGGCCCTTAATTTCAATTCGACTTGGAATATAAATTCAGGATTTATTCGAGGGGCATTAGGCGAAAGGATTGCAGAGTTTCCAGCACAATTTATTTCCGCCATAGATGAACTTGATAAGATCGCCAACAAAGAAGATCAATTAACAGACTATGATCTTGGTTATTCTCTTGGCCTTCGTGTGCGGACACTTGAAGCATTGGTGCAAGACGCCCTTAAACAATTCGCGCCGAATGTCTTGGAGTATTTACCGTTTCCTTTGAAGTTTTAATCTATGCCGGCAAACGATACAGAACCTTTAATCTGGAATTTATCTTGAGGTAAAAAAATGGAAACATGGAAAGACAAAATACCGTGGGAGTCTGTTGGTCCGTTAATCTTTTTGGTTGCGGCAGGAGCGGCGTGTTTTCTTTTGCCGCCCGACTCGAGAAAAGAAGCTGTCTATTTAGTGATAGGCGCAGCGATAACACGGGTCAAAATATCCAGACCGAGCAACGGGAAATAAAAAAAGGGAGGCATGGACCTGAGAACATGCCTCCCTTTTGCCATTCCCTTCATCACCTCCTTTCTAAAGCACCATTCGCAATGGATATGCTATAACATCAGCAGATGGTGCCCTTTGTTCTTTCAACTCTTCCTCAAATTGTTCGATATTTTCATTTGTTTGAGGGGATATTCGTGTCACAAAACAATGGACTTTAATACCGCTTTTTGTGTGGCCTTCCCAAACCCGTGCCGGCACACCATCCAATTCAATAATTGTCTCTGTACTTTCAATTTCAATCTTCATTTTTTCTCCTTTTTCTCGGGACCTAAATTTCTCCCATTATTCCCCACCTCACTTAAGCTGGGTCTCGAACTGATCATAATAATCCGGGAACGCGTGAGTCCGCATGACGTCCGCCTTGAACGTCGAAAAGGCTACACCTTCCATGTGCGCCATTTCCTTCATATATGACTCGAAATCCGAATAGGTGAACTTGATCCCAGTCTGATTGAACTTCATTACGCTCTCAACGGAATTTTCATACTTGACAAGCAGATCTGCTTCCTCATCATGGTGATCCCTTATGCTCTCCCCCACTGCATCTGCGGCTAATTGCTCGATGGCTTTGATTTCTTCCTTTTTTTGCTCGTTGGGGTTCTTAAACGGTGGGGCTTTATCTGCGCCGCCTGCGCCGGTCGTTTGCGTTTCCTCTGCCGGAAGAAGCACGTCGGATTCCTCGGGAGATAGGATACGATCAAATTCTTTTGGCCTTTCCTCTGCCGGTGGTACTTCCTGTTTTTTAGCCGGTGCCGGGAAAGTTTCCCCAGGATAAAAGGCCTCGAACTTCTCTTTCAGTTTAGCTAAGACAGCCTCGGGGTAATCGTCGTAAATATGTTTCATCTGTTGCGTCACGAACGCCTTAAGGCCTGTTTTTCCACCAGTACCAACTCGCAGATTCCAAAATTCCTTAATAAGTTTTTCATCGGCGTCCGGCTGTTTGCTGGCTCCCTTTGCCTCTGCGGCTGCCTTCTTTAATGTCTCCAAGCGGTTCCTTAAGGCACGGATAAATGAATCGGGCGCCTTTATGGCGTTTTCTTCCACCCACTTTTCCGTTTTTTCCTGGCGCTTTGCAATAAAGGAAATAAACTCCCTTATAGCAGGAACCTTGATACCTGACTGTGCGCTGATTGCTTTGGCTACGTCTGCCGGCGGAGGTGCACCGGGGGCTTTTCCCTTTGGCTGCTCTGGCTGCTCTGGCTGCTCTGTCCCTTCTATGTCCGGTACCTTAAAATCAAATGCAGAGGGCATTGGCAATTCATCTATCCGGCCCATGCCGATCTGTGTCCTGCCGATCTCTGCGCGATCATCTAACTCAACGCTGCGCTCCATTTCGATACATTGGGGTTCCATCTTGCAATGGCCTTTTATGACCGTCTTTAAAAACATATCGTCCTCATGCTGGCCCCATACCGATTTTTTACCTTTACTCTGCCACGCCTTACTATATGTATCGCGTATGAAAAGAATGTCTGAGGTCGGCATAAATCTGCGACTCCTGATTTCGCCCCCTACTGTCCAAATGTCATAGGCTCCTATTTTTGCACTCTTCTCCCGGTCCGGTCCAAATTTAGGCTTATGGTACAACCGCTCATTGTCTCCCCATGTGATATCAAATTCGTCAACTTCATAGACTACGTGGCCGGTTATAATGATGTCTGCGAAACGCCTGGCCACTTCCATCAGGCCCTTATACATTAACTGCAACTGGACCTCTTTACCATACGGGATTAAGGCCGCTTTCCCAAAGACGGGCTCAATCCCTATCTGCGCCGCCTGGATCATGCAGGATAAAAGGGATTGTTGGGTACATTCCAACAATGCGGAAACCTGCATCATAGCGGTATAAAATATTCTGATAAATCGGTCCACCTTTAGCCATTTTGGCAGGGCCGCCACAATTTGCACCATTGTTTTTGGGTCTTGCATATAGTCCCTGATTGATATTGCCTTCTCCTGTAACTCCGCCGCTCTCTCTGTTTCGCTTTTGTAATCGCCCATTTTCTCTCCTTTTTGTTGTTTATTAATATAATAGTTTATCTTGTCTTCGTAGTGAGCTTTTTGCGTTTCATTTCCTGGTATTCGCTATAACAATTCTTGTGCCTTACGCTTCCATGCTTTAGCGAAATAAAAAGTTTTTCAGGTGCATCATATTTTTTGCAGAAATTGCATTTTCTCCAATCAACATGGCCACAAGCCGCCAGAGCCCTTTTTCTTAAATGTAAAAGCATGTGATAAAGTTGATCTTCACATATAACGAACTGAGTTTCACTGTGATGATGTACGACCGCATCTAATGGCAGGCTTTTCCCGAGGACTTTTTGCGAATAAATATGTGGTATTTCACATATCCTTTGATGTCTGCACGTTCATGGCCTGGCATATAAATCATTTTATAGCCCTGACCATTTATGCGTATGCCGCCCTTCCATGGATTACTTTTTTCTTTCTTGCGTCCTCGATTATTATGGCCAGAGATGAAGTTTATAGGCTCCCCCTTTACCCAACCCCTATGAGTCCGGTTATAAGGTGCTAAACTTGTTTTCTGGCCGCAACCACACTTACAATATCCATAAGGAATTTCTTCTGACATGGTAACTCCTTTCATTATGCCGACCTTGTGACCGGCGTTTCCCACTTTATTTTCCGTTGAAGCGGATGTTGGTCTATTCTTGGTCTCGATTTACATGACCAACTTCCCCCGCCACATTCTCCAATACATTTCCAGCCTGCGGCCTTTAAACTAACACCTGATTCCTCAGCGAGAATATACGTTATAAGTTTACGCCATCCCAATGCCCTCGCAGCCCTCCAACATGCAGCATATAATTTACTCGCAACGTGAGGAGTGCTATCAGTGCAAAGGCGGGTGACCTCCGCTGTCCATCCATCTTGGAGCATACGGGCCACCGGGCGACCGACAACCGCCACCCCACATATTTTTCCATCTAATGCGCACCCGACTGCAAATAGTCCGCCCACCGGAGGCTTATGATGCCGATGGTGTAGGCGGATAAAAGTTTTTGCATCGGTGATGCTCATTGGCGCAAGTTCGATCATGTTATGCCGACTTTGTGACCGGCGTTTCGTCCTCAAAGATCCTGCATCCCGGGATCTCCCTTATTCCCATCTTGACGGCCTGGTTAAGAAGAGTCTGTGATGGAAGGCAAAGTCTGAATCTTTCCTCGCCGTTCTTGTCTTTCAAGGCAAAAGGGACCTTATCCGCGTCCACAATCTCGCATTTCAATTTCTTCTGTGTATAAACCGACGCGCCTGAGTCTCCCCTGAATATGGTCACGGGCTTTGGCGCTTTAATTGGTGCGACGGTCGGTGCCTTGATCCCCAGCTCTTTAGCCTGTTCCTTCAAACTTTCCTGTAGCTTCTCCGTCGCTTCATCTATGACCTTTTGTTGTTTCGCCTGGTCAATTACCTCCTGTTTACCAAATTGGAATATCTTTTGATTAATAATGGATTTTGCCTTGTCGGCGGCTTCTGTGATCCGCTTCTTTGGGCCGTTAACCTCAGCGATCAGTTTCTTATGGGGGGCCAGGCGGTCCTCACATATTTTCTTAACTTGCTTTGTGAGTTCTTGCAGCTTCCCACTGATATTGACCGCCTCCATATTCTGCTCGGGTGTTTTGATTATAAGGGCCTCCGCTTCATTAATGAGCGCCGTGCCTTTGCTTTCCAAGGCCTTTAAATCGGCCATTACTGCACGGGTGTCAAACTTTGCTAACCCCGTGGGCATTTCATGCGGTACGCTTGGGAATCGTTCAGTTACCGCTTTGGTGCCCTGGTCTTCATTCTGTTTCTGCATCTCAAGTAACTTTTCAAAATCCATGCTTTACCTCCCTTTCTGCTTGTCGGAATTCTCCCATTTCAATAAGTAATAGCCTGTCAATTTCAATCGTCACTTCACATAGCTTTCCGGGATAATCGGATCCTGGAAGTAACCTGCTCACAGCTTCATCACGAATCAACTCAAAGGCCTGCTGTATTCTGCTCTTTCCCATCATCTCTTAAAATCTTTCGCTTTTTTACACGTCGCCCAGTGTGCCATGTAAACCGGGATCACTTCACCTATTCCCTCTTTCACCTGGATCATTTGAATTGGTTTTGCGTCCAGCGGCATCTTCACACCCGACGCCATAATCACCCATTTAATTTCAAGGCCGCAGCCTTTACATTTATGTTTCATAAATCCTCTTGATCATGTTGGCAGTAGCAATTTTGCCACAGCCACCAGGGGCGTGTGCTCGTTACCATTTATCTGGATGTTCAGCAAAATACCATTTTGGTGGCATCTCCAGTAATGACTCGATTTGTTCTAAAGTGATATGATCCACCTCCATTATCATTCGAGAGGCTGTTCCTGGATCATATCTTAAACATAACTCCACAATTTTAACGATATATAGCGCATCCATTATTTGGCCTTCATGCTAAAGGTTTTAGATATTGGCAGTAGCGGATTTCTCATACCTACTGGCACGCTCAACGTTGCTGGGTTTCTCAGTTTTGGTGGCATGCTCACTCCCCGTGGGTTTCTCATTTCCCTTGGCACGCTCTTATTTCATGGGTTTCTCATACCGGCTGGCACGCTCAACGGACGTGGTTTTCTCTGTTGTTCTGGCACGCTCAGCCCTTGTGGGTTTCTCGTTTTATCTGGCACGCTCGCATAAGCTGGTTTTCTCTCGCTTATTGGCACGCTCCTGCATGATGGTTTTCTCACTATTTCTGGCACGCTCAACTGAAGGCCCTATATGCTCCAAGGGCCAGTAAAAAATCGTTAAAGTAATCTGCGTGAAACTCCGTGTACTCCTTGAATCGGGGCGTGGAGCCCCTGGGTGATAGCATGAGAGCTCCACAACGCTCGATGGGTAATTCTAACGGTGGGTTCATGTGTGCCTCAACTAAATGCCAGTATGCGGCTACCTGGGAACGCCATGTTTTCCCTTCTGATATTGGGCTTTTCCAGTCTATGACCGTGAGCCCTTTTTCTCCCCGGAGCACACCGATCCAATCCAATATGCCGGAATATTGATAGCAGGTGCAAACGAGCTTTTCTTCCAGGAGGACGGTTGTTTCGATCATTTGTCTTTTGAAAATCAAATAGCTTCTCCAATAACCCTCAATTTCAGGGGTGATTAAAGCCGGCGGGATCCAAAACTCCTTAAGATCCATGAAAATATAATCATGGATTTTGGAGCCCCTGGCCGTGGCGATCCGCAACCTCTCGGGCGGGATATGCTGCAAATCTACATAACGGCCCAAGACCTGGGTAACTGATGGGTTTTTAATCTCCCAGGGGGTTTTCAATCAGCGCTCCTCCTTGCTTTCTGCTGTTTCAATAATAACCTCGCGTTCGCTCGTGAATACGTTGACATATTTTCCCTGTAATTCGACCAGCGGCCTTTGTTCTGACCTAAGTTTTTCCATGTCCTCCTGCAGGGCCTCAATTTTCCACTGTGTCTCCCATGCCCATAGTGCCCCCAGGAGCATAAGCAGGACTGCCGCACAACACACAAGGGTTTTGATAACGTCGCGCCAGGTCATTCCTCAACCTCCGGTTCTACCTTCCGCCCGGTAAACACGTCCTTGATCTCCTTTGCGAAAAACTTGCCGGTCGATTCGGCCAAAAGCATGGACACATAGGCCGCTTCCGGCACGTCAAAATATTTCCAGACAACATCATTTTTAAACTTGACCCTGAGCTCCTTCTTTTCTTTGTTGTAATTGGCCCCTTTAAGGTACGATGATTTTACCGTTTCAAACTCCATTTGCGCCTCCTTCCTGGTCAAAAAGGTTTGTTTGGTTTGGTTCGAAGAACCGTGTTCTTTCGTCCTTGCAACGATCCTTTACAAAACCAAAGGTTGTCAGCACTTTCACCTTACCTTGCTTCTGGGCCAGAGTAATTTTGATGGCTATTCCCAGCGGATCATCTCCAGCGGCAAGATAGGCCAGCTCTATACTTTCATGGTTGTATACGAGCATCTCTTTGGCGTCCTCCACAATTCCGTAAATAACATCTCTACTGATTTTCATAATTTCTCCTGGTCTTCATAAATCTCACTTATTCTAAGTTCAAAATCATGTTCGCTTTTCCTTTCTGAAACTTCTGTAACCTCTATCGGTTCTTTGAATTGAATATTGTTGAGATAATAATCTAATGCACGCAACATTTCGGACTTATTTAAATATAAAAGATTATGCCCTATCATGGTTTTATCTCCTTCATAGTTTAATCTATTCTTGTGTTATGAAACGCGAAACCTGCGTTTACACCTGTCTTAATTCCAAGGATCCATACCCTGAAATCAGACCAGTAATGAACTATTAAGATAGTCGCCACCTGAGTAATTGCCATAACAGATACAACGGCGCCATTAGATGGATATCTGCCCATTATAGGATTTGTTTCATAATTCCCATTAGTTAACCCATCTACTGTGGTGTACATATCCGCTGCAACTGCCAGGCAGGATACTCCCAATAAAATCTTTTCTTGTGTGGTCCAGGGCCGGGCGGCTGCACAGCCGATGAAAAATAATAATGCACTTATGGTGAGTAAGTATTTCATAACTCCTGTTTTTTTAAAGCCCATGCTGCTAAATCTTCCTCAGGATAACCCCCACAGAAAGCGCATAGACTTAGTCTAATAGTTAGTGGGTTAGATATAAGATCAACAAAAACGGTAGCTTCCCGCTTTTTACAGATCATACAAGGATAATCCTCGGCTATGATGGGTTCCTGTGTTTTCCAAATTATCGGTTCACAATGTTTCATTTTTTACTCCTGGATCTGCTTTGTTCTGCCTTTGCCAAGCGCTGCCATGCCCTGGCTCTGCGGTGCATTGCTGTGCTCTGCGCTGCCTTTGCTATGCCCTGCTCTGCCGTGCCCCGCCTTGCGGCGCCTTTGCCAAGCTATGCTTTGCCCTACTTTGCCTTACCATGCCTTTGCTATGCTTCACCAAGCTACGCCTCGCCGGGCCTCGCCTTGCCACGCCATGCCTTTGCTTAGTAGCGCCTTGCTCTGCCTTTGCCTCGCCATGCAGTGCCTCGCCATGCAGTGCCTCGCCATGCAGTGCCTCGCCATGCAGTGCCTCGCCGGGCCTTTGCTTTGCCCTGCGTAGCTCTGCCTTTGCCACGCGAGGCCCTGCGGAGCGGTGCAATGCCTTTGCCTTGCTTTGCCGCGCCTATCACCGCCTTTGCTTCGCTGTGCGCCGCTTTGCCCGGCCATGCTATTGCAGTTTATAAGTAAAACGCCCATAACTGGCATTTCTCCACTGGCCCAGTCCCCGTAAAGCACCATAATCAAGCCATTCCTTGAGCAATTTCTTTGAAACGCCTGCCAATATTTTGATAGTTATTTCAATACTCGATCCTTCCGGGGCCACATCACTCCGAGCAAGCGCAATCCGCTCCCCTTGAGCTGTTTGCCCTCGTAAAGGCCGCTCAAGAATATCGAGGTCCTTCCCGTTTAGGTTTATTGGGATTTGGCGCGGGAAAATAAAAACCAGCCCATCAATCACCTTTTTATGGGCTTTTAATCCAGAGGATAGAGTTCCTTTTTGGCGCCGAAGCATGGAGCAGGCATCCTTGAAAAAACCCTTCAGTACATAATCATAGAGTATCGGTTTACCATCCAACAGATGAAAACCAGTGCCTATTTCATCAATTTCGGGGACGGTTTCCAATTCATCTTCTACGCTGCCTTTGGCTTTATCCGTAATGTAATTCGTATAAACCTGTTTGTTTTTTGCCACAGTACCCAATAGCGGTTCAGTGAATATTAATTTGACTTTTTGGTCTTCCATGTCTCTTCCTCTTTTGGTGGTATGAATTCAAGATCACTCAAAGTCATAAGCTGGTTGTCACATTGAGGGCATTTCTCCACGTCTTTTATTTTATCGTTTTCCGCCTCAATGCTGATTTCCAGGACTCCGTTTAGGTAGGCCACTAAAACGGGCAGGCCGCAGTTTTTACAGGTATATGCCATCACATGGCCCCTAAAAAATAACCGATCAAAAACCCCACCACACCCCCAGAGATTGCACAGATGAGATGGCCTATTAGCCAGCCGTGACCATCATCAGCATCAATCTCATTCAGCCGATCGTAAAACTCTGACTCTGTTCGTTTCATTTGATTAACTCCCATAATTCTTGGATTTTGTCGGAAATACCGTTATTGGCATACCATTCACTCGAGTCAGTTTTCTCTGGTTTTGTTGCGTTTAATATTCGCCAAATTAACTGATCGAAAGAAAATCTTGACTGTATGATTTTTTGCGGATCAAAACTAATTTCAGGCATGTATTTTCCTTTCGATTAATGGGCGGGGGGAGGGCTGCCCGGCACCTTCCACCCCCGGAATATTCTGTATTGCCGCCCCCGCCCTGGTTTAGGAGGGAAAAAATGGAAAATGGTTAAAGGATTAAGATGTAAGTTGAAAAGCCAACACGGTAAATTTTTGATCATGCACCCATGCCAGGTTTCAATTTCAGCCCTGTTTCACGGTAGGGGTTCTCCACCGTCCCGTCTGGCTTTTACCGAATAATCAAATGGGCACTTCAATTTGATATTTTTCTAATGTTCTTAACATTACTGCCTTTGGAGTAAAATTCTCTCCATGAAGGATGGCTTTCAGAACTCCAGGGCTGAATCCTGACACCATTGCTGTGTTTTTGTCATTAACCGTACCTTGCGACCCAGCATATCCGGCAGTATTCCAATACACTATTTTAGGGGTTTCATATCCGGCAGTATTCCATAATTTCAGGCATCTTTCGACTTCTGTGCCCCCCCCCCGTCCACATCCTAGATGGAATTGCATATCGGAGACTATCAATAGACAGGTAGGCATTTGGTCCTGGCGAATACTGAAAAATTTAGCTGTTTTCAATATCAGATCAAGGGCAGTATCTATTCTGGTTGATCCATAAGCCCTATCGAATATATATGGGTTATGGACAGCTTGAGAAAATGTTAATTTCTCCCAATCCTTAAATTCACTTTCCGAACAAAACCCGATGAATTTTTTATAGAAAGGCCCGTCTTTGGGCATCCTGGAAGAACAGTAGAGAGCAAGCCCTTGTGAAATATGAATCGCCGCTACTTTCCCACTAATACACGCTGTCATACTTCCAGATGTGTCGGAAATGACTATGACCTTCTCATTCGTACCTTCCATAAAATTAGGAAGTGCTTCAAATTGGGCATCACCTATTTCCTCGTCGCCATATAGGACGGTACGAACACAGTCATGAGGGAAAAGAACATCAGCATGAATCTTTGACTCCCCTTTTTTCAGGCTTTCTTTGTATTTCTCAAATCTTTCCTCATCATGCCGTCCAAACGCTTTTGTGTACCGAGCCATAGCTACGGAAGGAACAGTCTCATATTGAATTTCCTGCCACCTGTTAGTACACATTTTATGTTCGACAATGTGATCCTTTCGCAGCTTGGCAAGGAAACGCCTAAAATCACCGATCTCCAATTTAAATTGTTGCCTTAAAGGATAGTCCGACCTATCAGACCATTTTGCAGCCAGCACGTCTTTGGACCTCAATGCTTCGGCCCACAGCTCGACTGCATATTTTTCAGCGTCAGTTCCAAACAAGGATCTTAGATCGTCCCATCTGCCTACCAATGGAAGCCATCCTATATTAGCAGCCAGCCACTCTGGGGAGTGGTTTGCCAACCAATGCAGGCATTCACGGGCTCCACTTCTATTCCCTGCCCCTCCCCTACAGTCTCTAAGCCATAATAGGAGTTTCAAGGACAATTCCTTATCCACTATCCATGTTTTTTGAAATAAGGATAATGCAGATTCCTCTTGGCCATAGAAGCTTTGCCTTTTGGTAAACAGAGACCCTGCCTTACTGAAAAATTCTAAGGCATGATCTAAGGAGTGCTCGTGTGTGTAAGCGCCTTCTCGTGTTTCCATTTTCAATCCTTTCAGGCTGTTTGCCTTTCGGCATTCAAAGTACAAGTTTGATTTTTGGGTTGCTGAAAACAGCCTTATCTAAATTGTTTCAGGATGATATTTACCCTGTTGCTCTCCCGCTGAGCTACCCTGCCGCTGTTGGCAGGGGCAAGACTCGAACTTGCGACCCACAGTTCCATTTTATTGCTGTAATCATCCTTTTTATTTCTGTTTAACAGATTGGCATTACCAATTAGCAGTTGGGTTTTTGTTTGCTGTAGCCAATCTTCCGTCTTTAGGTTTTGAGATTACCTTTCCAACAGGGTTTCTATCACTTTCTTCTTATGAGCATACCTCTCCTGCCTGTTCGCGGACTAATCCTCACGAACCATAAAATATTTTACTTTCTCTGCTTTTCCCTTTTATCCCTATCCTCACTGACCAAGGTGCTATTATTGACCTGGTATCTCAAGGCGTGGGATCTGGGATGTGCCCGTCTCTCCGGGCTGTCACGATTTTGTTTTCGCCACAATTCCTTGGGATAATAAGCACCCTCATGGTCTGGCACAATCTCGTCAAGGCGCGTAGGTTTTCTCAACCACCACAACCGCTGTTTTCAATTTTTATATCTACTGGCTGGCGAGAAGGGCAGTCGATTTTTTATATCTGGCTGTTTATAGATTTATCCTCATTGATGATTTCACCATCGGGATTTCTGATTTCAAAGTTAATTTGTGGGAATGTC
>Ga0307377_10007499_pt1 | contig 11236 bp, 2 predicted proteins | sample TR3MG_FD_202535 | JGI IMG/M metagenome (GOLD analysis project Ga0307377, IMG submission 202535) | Soil microbial communities from Risofladan, Vaasa, Finland - TR-3 | ecosystem: Environmental > Terrestrial > Soil > Coastal area > Acid sulfate soil | place: Finland: Risofladan, Vaasa | collected... | reverse complement strand
ATCCAGATGGGCGAGGACGTTCACCCGTCCTGGGCGAAGCGGTTCCCGGCCCTGCGCGAAGTCGAGACGACGGGGAAGCGGAAGCGCATCCCCAAGGGCCCGACCCCTACCGAGCCGCCACCGCCCCGCGAGCGGTTCTTCGTCTCCGGCCTGAGCCGCACGAAGGACTTCATGACCGCCGCCGCCTGGGAGGCCCCCTTCGGAGTGGACGTGGGGGAGCTCTCCGCGGACGGTGTGAACCAACTCGGCACCGCGATCGCCACCTACCGCGGCCACGCATTCGTGGACTCCGGGGCCTACGGGCTGTTCAAGAAGGGGCTCAAGCTCGATGGGGTCGAGCCGCTGGACTTCCAGCGTGTGTTCGACCGCTACAACGGCATCCTCGAGGCCGCCCAGGCGAAGACCGGGAACTACGAGCACGACTGGCATCCGCCCATCAGGTTCGTGATGCCCGACGTGGTGGGGGATCAGGCGGGGAGCCTCGAGGCCCTCTCGACGTTTGGGCTTGACGTTCACTCGATGATCCTCAACCCCTACGCCGAGCCGATCATCCCGATGCAGAAGGGTGCGAACTCCCTCATCGAGCAACTGCTCGCCACGCTCGAGGCCCTGGGCGACGGCGTGACGGTGGACAGCTTCACGATCGGGCTACCGGGTAACGCGAAGGCCGTCACCGTCGCGGAGGTGGCCGAGTTCGTCAAGGCCCTGGGCTCCGACAAGCCGAAGATCCACTTCCTCGGCGTGGGCCCCGGCAAGCGCCTCAACGAGCTCACGGCGGCCGTCTACGGGGATCGGCCCGACGCGATCATCAGTTCGGACGCCAACCGGGTCCGGGCCCTCATCCGGGGCGACATCACCCGGGATCAGGCGATGGCCGACGCCTTCGGCCTGGGCGAAGAGGACGACTTCGAGAAGCCGGCACCGTTCGGCCCGCTCGGCGTGGGCCCCGTGGGGCCGATGCCCGACGCCATCCTCGAGCTCCCGGACGATCAGCGGGAGGGCTGGATCGAGGCCGTCGACGAGATGTTGGACGACGACGGCACCCTCACCGAGCCGATGAGGGTGGTCGAAGCGGCTGCGGAGGTCCTGGCGACGGCCATGGACGACGAGGAGGCCGCGTGGCACCTCCGTCGCCGTGCCGCCAAGGCCGCCGCGAAGCCCGCGCCGGAGCCCCTCCCGGCCCCAGAGCCGGAGTTGGAGGATGAGCAGGAGCCCCCGGACCTGGGCGCGGAAGCCAACGCCGCGCTCACGAACGACCAGCGCAAGGCCCTCGGCGCGGCCCTGAAGCGGCTGCCGGAGTCGCTGCACGGCGATGTGCTCGCCCTCATGGTTCGGCAGATGGAGCTCCAGGCCCGCAGCGGACGGCTTCAGGACCGGATCGACGGGATCAAGGCCGTCCCCATCAAGCGCCGCAACGCCAAGGAGCGCAAGACCTACACCGAGGCCCGCGCCGAGCTCGCGTCCCTCAACGGGCTGGCCGAGTCGCTCTTCGAGTCCTTCCTGGGCACGGTCAAGGACGCCCCGGACGGCCCGCGGGTCGCCCGCCGGCTGCGTCAGATCGTGGAGGGGAAGGGACTCCGCCGCGAGAAGCGGACGGTGACGATCTCCCGGGTGGCCGAGGGAATCGCCGCCGCCATCGCCCGCGAGTTCGACGGGGACGCGGAGGAGCTCTTCGAGCGGGTGGCCGACTACGCGAAGGAGGTCAAGCTCGACGGGGTGGCCGTCCTCGAGGCCGTCGAGCGGGAGATGTGGAGCGAGGAGGTCGAAGGCTTGCTGGCCGAGCGCGAGAGCGCGAACGAGGCCCGGACCCGAGCCATCGACAATACCCTCAAGGGGCAGTTCCTCGACGTGCCGGGGATCGGCGGCAAGAAGCTCGTGGAGATCCTCAGTGCCGCCCCGTCGCACCCGGACTTCCCGAAGGTGCTCTCCTACCGGGGGAAGCTCTACACCGAGATGGAGGCCCTCCAGGAGATTCTCCTCGAGGACGCCGCGGCCGCGAAGCTGTTCCTGGGCTCGGAGCTCCCGGCGCAACTCGAGAAGGAGCTCGTCCCCATCGCGGACGCCCTGACCGCCGATCTGAACGAGGAGCCGGAGCCCCCAGGGCAGCGGCCGTTCCTCGCCGGCGACCGCGAGGGCGAGTTCGCGGAGCGGGTGGCGGGGGAGGCCGCGGAGACGCACCTCCTCAAGACGTTCATCTGGGGGATCAAGGTCCCCGGGACCGACCAGTCGATCACCACCCAGGAGGCCATCGACGCCATCCGGGCGCAGCAGGGCAGGATCTTCGCCCGCATCGCCCAGGCGTACCTGAAGGCCAGCGACCTCGAGGCCCCCGCGGAGGACGACGTTCCCTTCGACGTGCCATCGGGCGGCGGCGAACCGGGCATTCTGGAGATGTCGAAGGCCGACCGCCCGCTGGGTGGGCGCTACGGCCCCGCCCCCGTGCGGCCCACGAAGAAGCAGGAGGGGCTCTTCGGCACCACGCTGAGGATCCCGAGGAGGCCAGATGTCAGAGAAGGCACCCGAGCCAATGCCGAGCCTGAGCGGGCTCCGGCTCCAAGGGCTCAGGCCGGCGAACAACGAGGACGCCCTGGAGTACGCAGCGCAGGAGAGCCCGGAGCTCGCGGAGATCCGAAGGCTGATGCGCCACCTCGGCCGCGCCGTGGAGTCTTCGGAGTCGTCCTTGCCAGACCAGACGAAACCGCCGTCTCCCCGCCCAACTTCGATCTGATCCCGCCGGAGCACGTCAAGCTCCTGGGCGAGCACCAGCACGTCGCCGTCGCCAAGGCGATCGAGCAGATGGAGAAGCGCAAGGGCTTCATGCTGGCTGACGGGACCGGCGTAGGGAAGACGCACACGATCTTCTCCGTCGCCCACCACTTCGCCAAGAAGGGGCACCCGGTGCTCATCATCGCGCCGCCGAAGACCCTCAACCCCCGCAAGATCGACGGGCGGTGGCGGCCCACCGGCTCCTACGCCGAGGCCGCCGACCAGCTTCGGATCCGCTACCAGTTCGCTCCGAGCTCCATGCGGGACTTCCCGCTGACCCAGGGCGACATCTACGTCACGTCGTACCACCGGCTCGACGCTCTCCGGGTGACGCCGGAGACGGTGGTGATCTTCGATGAGGCCCACAACCTCAAGAACCTCGAGGAAGCCAATCGGGCCCAGGCCGGGAAGAAGCTGGGCGACACCGCGCACTCGGTCATGTTCGCCACCGCCACCCCGGGCGACACCGCCGACCAGTTTCTCTGGGCCGAGCGCATTGGGCTCCTCGAGGACAAGACGCCCCAGGAGGCGATGCACGACCTGGGGATGTCCGTCACCAAGAAGATCGTCTACGACACGCAGGGCAAGCCCCACACCAAGTATTACTGGCGGCCCTACTCCGAGGGGAAGACCAACATTCGGATCGGGGAGCTCTTCGAGCGGCTGACGGCGAAGGGTGCGGTCCTGAAGCGCGAGATCGACATGAGCGCACTCACCGTGGAGGTGAAGCAGGTCGACCTCCCGGAAGGGGGCCACGCCGAGATGAACGCCATCGAGCGCGAGTTCCCCGGGGGCGGCATGAAGGCCGCGACCCGCCTGGGGCACATGCGCCGGCAGCAGGAACCGTTCAAGCTCGAGACCACGAAGGAGATCATCGAGCGGGAGCTCGCCCAGGGCCGGAACGTCGTCGTCTTCGCAGCCCGGGTGAACTACTCCGAGGCCGTGAAGCGGGTCTACAAGGACGGCGAGCTCGTGGAAGAGTACGTCGTCAGCGAATCCGAGGGCACGCTCAAGACGCTCCGCGACTGGCTCAAGGAGAAGGGCATCTCGCACGCCGAGGTGTTCGGCGGGGCCAGCGAGAGGTCCGACGTGGCCATCGAGCGGTTCCAGGCCAACGAGGCCCGCGTGCTCATCGCCACCGTCGAGAAGGGCGGCGAGGGGGTCAACCTCGATGACCGCACCGGGGACCGCCCGCGCTCCATGGTTATCATGACCGCCCCGTTCTCCTCAGTGGAGATGTTCCAGGCTGTCGGGCGGATCCACCGCTACACCACGGTGTCGCCGTCGCGGATCTTCATGCTGAAGACGGACCACAAGATCGACAAGTGGAACTTCAACATCAACGCCTCGAAGATGGCGCAGCTCGGGGCCCGCGTCTCGGGCCAGGTGGAGCTCCTCCGGCCGGACCTCCTCCCCGAGTTCAACGACAACGTGCTCACCACCGAGCTCCCGTCCGCAGAGTTCCCGACCTTCGAGATCGAGTACGCCCTGCAGGACATGACGCATTGGCAGCCCAGCCGGGACATCAAGAGCTTCAAGTTCCGGGTCTGGGCCCTGCGGAAGCTCTCCTCGCTGCACCCGAAGTGGAACGAGGACGGAGAACTGTTCACGATCAAGAGCCTCGAGGGGGATGTCTTCTACGGCTACTTCCGCGAGGGCGCATTCGAGATCGACAAGGCGAAGCCCGAGACGTGGGGCAAGGTGGGGTACAAGAAGGTCAGGGCCCGGGTGACCGAGGCCAGCCAGAGGGGGCTCGGCTTCGAGGCCCCAGAGCCGAAGTCCGAGCTCAAGGAAGAGGCCGAGCGCCTCCTTCCCGGAGCGAAGAAGCCCATCATCCGCGACAGGGACGGTCAGGCCCTCATCGACGGCTTCGCCGAGGCCGCCTTTGGGACACCGATCATGACGGAGGGCAACCTCCCCGGCGATCTGTTCTCGAAGGAGCAGGAGGCCATCCGCAAGCGGGCCGTCACGGGCGAGCAGGCGAAGCTCCCGCCGAAACAGGACAAGCTGTTCGGCCAGGAGGCCCGCCTGACGGACTTCCAGCGACCTCTCCTCGTCATGGGTGGATCGGCCAGCAGGGGTATCCCAACGGCAGAAGAGGGGGCCCCGGCCCCGACCATCAAGGCCACCGCGAAGGAGTGGCCGATGCGGGTGCTCTATCGGGGCAAGGTGTTCCGCCTGGGCATCGACCACATGCGGGCCCTGATGGGACTGAGCGAAGAATTCAAACTGCCCGAGAAGCAGGCGACAGCCATCAAGGTTCTCGGCAATGGAATACCGAATCCCATGCTCCGGGCGCTCGTCGGTCCCATGCTCACGCAGCTTGGCGGCGGGACCCCGGTTCCAGCCCTCAGCCTCTTCACCGGAGCCGGCCTGGCCGAGTGGAACCTCCGCAAGTTCGCGGACTGGAAGGGGGGAGTTGAGCTCGACCCCGAGGTCGCGGCGGCCTTCCGCCTGAACTTCTCAGCACCCATCGTCACGGGAGACGTGAAGGATGTTCCCTACTGGAAGTGGGCCAACGACAACATTGGCTACCTCCACGCCTCGCCGGAATGCAAGAACGCTTCGGCAGCCAAGATCGGACGGGGGGAGACGGACCTCGACTTCAACAATGCCGTAGCGATCGGAGACGCGATCACCACGCTTCGCCCGCACATCGTCACCATAGAGAACGTCACCGGATACCAGAACTGGAATTCGATGCGTCAGGTTCTCCTTCCGACGCTCCTCGAGCTCGGCTACAACGTAGATGCGAGGGTGTGGAACGCTGCCGACTTCGGAGTGCCGCAGCACCGCCGCCGGCTCATCGTGCGGGCCTCGAAGGGTGAGATCCCGGAGCCAAACAAGCGGCCCCGCAAGGGGTGGTGGGGCGTCGTCAGCAGGATCCCAATGGAGGAGGACCCGGTAGGGCTCGCCAAGTGGCAGAAGGAGCGTCTGGGGATCGAGGACCCGGACGAGAAGCTCGGCAAGGGAGAGATGTTCACTCAGGAGGCCCCGACGCTGTGGCCGATGCCGACGATCAACGAGACCCTCGTCCAGGGCTACGAGTGGGTGCGCCACCTCCGCGCCGGCGGCCACGGGCCGTTCTCCTCCGAGGAAGCTGTGATCGGCGGGATGCGGGCCATGCTCGAGCAGGCTGGCCTCCGGGGCCGGTCGTTCAAGACGAACTCCACCGACGAGGAGATCCTCGAGGCAGCCGAGGATGCGTTCTTCGAGGCCGGCCGGAAGCGCAGCCCGATGGCCGTCAGCCGGGAGGGCGACCTCGACACCGGCGGCCACGACGTGAGCAACGAGGAGCTCTCCAAGACCTTCGTGGAGCTGTTCTCTGCTGGCCCCAGGGTGGTCAAGGTGGAGCCGGTGGAGCTCCCCTCTGCGCGGTGGGAGCGCCCCGCCCTGGTGCGGGAAGGGAAGCGCCTCTACGACTTCAAGCCGCTGGGTGGGGCCCGGAGCCTCTGGACCGTCCTGGCGCACCGCCTCCACAACTTCGAGCCTATCGACTGGATGTCCGGGGACTACAAGGCGAAGCGGGCCTCCGACCTGGGGGCCATCGCTCAGATCGCCCGGAACCCGAACATCGAGCAGGCCACCCGCGTCGTCCGGGACGCCGACACCGGGGAGATCCTCGCGGCACCAATGACGAGCTCCAGCATCCCGAGCGCCGTCGCGCATGGGGCGGGAACCTGGGCCGGATGGGTCAAGGAGCTCCGGGGCTGGTTCGCCGGCATGAAGAAGGCCCACCCGGGCCGCCGACTCATCTTCACCACCGTCCACAACCACCCCGGGGGCAACTCGACTCCGAGCCGCGCCGACCGCGAGTTCGACCGGGATCTCCGCGAGGTGTTCGGCGAGGAGTACGAAGGCGGCGTGGTCATCAACCACGAGGAGTTTACGACCATCACCTACAGGGGCGAGTCCCAGGTGGTGACGCCCTACAAGAAGTCCCTCAAGGGCATTACGGCCCCGGACCCGTTCCACGTCGAGGGCATCGACCCGACCGACTTCTACCGGAAGGGCAAGCACGTCTTCAACCTCATCAATCCGGTCCCGGGCGTCCGGGCCCTCCTCTCGCAGCTCGTCCGCCCCTCCGACACCGAGAAGGACTGGCCGATGGTCGTCCTGCTCGACGCCTCGGAGAACGTGCGCGAGGTGCTGGTGGTGCCGCCCACCCTCTTCCGGGACATGGACCTCTTCCCGGGCTACCTGAAGGAGTGGGGCAAGGCCGCTGGCGCAGCCTACGCCGTCGCCGGTCTCGACGGCCCAGGCCCGCTCGATCGCATCCTGTCCGAGCGGTACATGAAGGACGGCACTCTCTTCGACGCCGTGAACGTCGCCGGCGCGAAGGGCTCCTCGGTGTCGGTCAAGGCCCGGGTGAGGAACCTTGGGGAGAAGGGCGGAAAGGCCATTCCCTACGAGGTGGATGCCGCCGTCTGGCGGGAGCTCGATGAGGACCGTCGCTACACCCTGCGCCCGCATGCTGGCGGTGGTGCCGGTGGCGGGGTGCCGCCCAAGGGGCCACCCAAGGGGCCGTTCGCGTGGCCCGAAGGCATGGGTCCTGGCCCGGAGGAGTCCGGGTGGCAGCGCCGGGTGATATTCGCGGAGGAGCGGATGAGGGCCCGCGCTCGCGGCACGACCGCGGCGAGCGGCGTGGACCCGACCGCCTTCTGGGACCTCTTCATCGTCGGCGGAGACCGCTTCTCCAAGGGGCTGCGGAACTTCTCGAAGTGGCTGGCCTCGATGGGCGAGTTCAAGGGCTTCGGCGCGATGTTCCGCAAGGTGTGGGACGGGCTCCAGAGCATCCTCCGGCCCGAGTACGAGACGACGAAGCGGCGGGGGGAGCTGCAGGACTCAGACGTGGTGATCGACCGCATGGGGATGAGGCCCAAGGTCATCCGCCCGATCCGGGACGCTACGCAGAGGGATCTCGAGGGGTTCGTGGAGTCGATGCTGAAGGGCGAGCCGGTGGACCCGAAGTCCGGGAAGCCGCCGGAGCTCGCCATCAACATCAACACGATCGTCAACCAGAAGAACATCGCGGAGTTCCTCACGCGCATGGTTCGGTCGATGGAGGGTCGATTCGGGAAGGCCAAGAGCTTCCGGTCCTGGGATGAGGCCAAGGCGCTCGCCATCAAGAACGGCTACAACGAGGCCGACGTGCGCCGGCTGCTGCAGGAGAAGGGAGTCCTGACCGACTACGAGATCATCGCCGCCCGGATCTTGCGCCAGGAGGCCGGCATCGACTTCCTGAGCAAGTGGGGCGAGTTCACGGAGCTCAAGGCCCGCTGGGAGACCGAGACGGACCCGCTGAAGAAGGACGGGTGGGAAGTCGCCATGCTCGAGGCCGAGCGGGACGCGAACGCCGCGCTCGCCAAGTCTGTCGGGATCTCGATGACCACCGTCGCCGCCGGGTCCGAGGCCGGCCGCGCCCTGAACATCCACCGGATGCTGGTGAAGGAGCTCACTCCCGAGGAGCGGTTCCTGCGCCGGATGATGCGCGAGAAGCTCGCCAGCCAGGACCAACTCACCGAGATTGCAAGGGCCCTCCACGAGAACGACATGGGCAGGGTCAACGAGCTCTACCGCAAGGTCTACCGGCCGTCCACGCTCGACAAGATCCTCGAGTTCTGGCTCAACTCGATCCTCTCCGGGCCACCGACCCAGGCCGCCAACGTCACGGGCAACACCACGCTTCAGGCCCTCTCGGTGCCCGAGCGCGGAGTGGCTGCCCGGTTCGAGGAGTACGGGATTCGGCAGGCCATCGAGAAGTTCCTGACGGGCGAGGCCCTGCCCCAGGAGCGGTATCGTGGCGAGGCCACCCAGGCTCTCAAGGCTCTCATCAAGACCCGGTTCGGGATCACCCAGGCGATCAAGCTCTCGTGGGACGCCACCCTCCACCCGGACAAGTACGCGATCGGCGCGAAGGGCGAGTACCGCCCGCCGGCCATCGGCGGCCTCGTGGGCAAGATCATCCGCTCCCCCGGGCGCTGGATGGAGGGGGCCGACCTGGGAGCGAAGTCTTCCGCGGCCGGCGCGGAGCTCGCGGTTCAGGCGCACCGGATGGCTGTCCGGGAGATGCGGGCCTCGAAGGGTAAGAAGTGGTCGACGACCGAGCTCCAGAAGCGGACGGACACCATCAAGGCCGAGATCCTCGAGTATGGCGACATCGAGATCCGGCGGAAGCTGGACCCGAAGGCAATCACCGCCGACGAGCGCCGCATCCTGGCCGCCAACAAACAGTACGGCGAGGTCGTCCGGGCCATGGACAAGGCCGCCGACGTGGCGACGTTCCGCGACGAGAACATGCAGATCACCAAGTACATCCGCTTGATTCGCGGGAAGTATCCCTGGCTCACATTCATGATCCCGTTCATCAACACCCCGGAGCGCATCCTCGTCCAGGCCGTGCGGCGCACCCCTGTCGGGTTGCTCAGGACGATCCAGCAGATCAAGGCCGGCAAGCTGAAGGGGGGCGAGGCCAGCGACCGACTGGCCCAGGCCACCATCGGGACGCTCATGAGCGCGGGCGTCTACATGCTGGCGAAGGACGGACAGATCACCGGGGGTGGCCCCACCGATCCCAGGAAGCGCCGGGACTGGCTCGCCACCGGGAAGCGGCCCTACGCCATCAAGGTTGGCGGATCGTGGGTGTCCTTCGAGCGCATTGAGCCGCTGGCGACTACGTTCGGGTTCGCCGCCGATCTCGCCGAGGCCCAGGACGACAAGATCGCAGGGGATGTCTGGGACAAGCTCCACTACTCGGTCATCAACAACATCGCCAACAAGACCTACCTCGAGGGGATGATCTCCACCGCCGAGGCCGCGGCCGACCCCGACCGCTACGGGGCTCGGCTCTACAAGCGCATGGTGGGGGCCCTGGTGCCCAACCTCCTCGCCACCGCGGCCAGGGCCATCGACCCCGTGTACCGCCGCACCGACTCCATCGAGGACACCCTGCTCGCCCGGGTGCCGTGGTTCTCCAAGCGCCTCCCGGCCCGCCTCACCGGGACCGGCGAGCTCGCGGAGCGCGGCGAGGACCCGATCAGCCGCTTCATCTCCCCATTCCGCTACGCCAAGGAGGCCGGCCCAGAGCGCAACCTTGAACGGATGTTCCTCGAGTCCGGCTACTCCCCCTCCGCTCCGCCCAAGACCATGACCATGCCCGGGACGTTCGGCCGGAAGGTGCTCCTCCAGCAGAACGAGCGCGAGCTCTACGCCGCCTACGCCCGCCGCGCCACGGCCTTCGCTCGGACCCTCACCGCCAACTCCGACTGGAGTCGGCTCGACGTGTACATGAAGGCTGAGCTTCTTCGGCGCATCTATCGCTTCGCCCACGACGCCGGCCGGAAGGCAATGTACCGCTCTGTCCTGTACCGTATTCGCAGCGGCCAATATGAACTGAGGGGGTCCTGATGGCAGAGCGCCGCACAATCCACCCGCCCTACCTCGTGAACCGGCTCCGCATGACGGAGCCAGACGAGGAGCTCCTGAAGACCGATAACGCCAGGATGTCGGAGCTCCACCGCTTCTTGCGCTACCTCCTCGACGCCTACGACAACGTGCAGTCGGTCGTCGCGGTGCTCACGGGAGGGGGTAGCGGTGGGGTCCTCACCGCCGAGCAAACGCACGCGAAAATCATGATCCGCGTGAGTCTGGATTTCTGATGATCCTCGACAGCAGCTCCAAGCGCATCCGGGTCTACCTGGGCGGGGCAGTCGCCGCCAACCAGCTCCAGTGGTTCGCCTCCTATGCGGATCTGGACGATGCCGCGGCATCGTTCTTCGGGAGGGAGGGCTCCGGCGTCACCAACGGGGTCACTCCGGTAGAGATTGTGCCGGCCCCGGCAGGAACCGTTCAGCGCCAAGTGAAGTACCTCTCGGTAGACAACGTGGACACCGCCACGGCCACGGTCTACTTCGAGCTCTACGACGGGACTCAGCGCCGCATCTTCATTGCGGAGCTCCTGGTGGATGAGCGGGTAGTCTACGCGCACGAGGTGGGGTGGACGGTCTACACCGCTACCGGGGGTCCCAAGCCCGGCATCGTGTCTCCGCTGACCACGAAGGGCGACATCTGGGGCTTCGACACCGCGGACAACCGAATCCCTGTCGGCGCGGACGGCGAAGTGCTGGTGGCCGATTCGGCTGCCGCCCTGGGCGTCTCGTGGCAGACCCCCCCGGTCCATGTCCTCATCGTCACCCCCGTCCTGGCCGCAGCCTCCCCCTACTCTCCGGCCGCGGACGACGACGTCCTCATCGTGGACGCGACCGGAGGCGTGACGGTCATCGCCCTCCCCACCGCGGCCTCGAGCGACGGGAGACTGCTACAGGTGAAGAAGGTGGACGCGAGCGCCAATGCCGTGTCCATCGACGGGAACGGGGGCGAGCTCGTGGACGGGGCTCTGACCTTCGATCTCCTCGTCCAGTACGAATCAGCGACCGTCGTCTGCGACGGGACGCAATGGTGGGTGGTGTAG
>Ga0307377_10007496_pt1 | contig 11240 bp, 10 predicted proteins | sample TR3MG_FD_202535 | JGI IMG/M metagenome (GOLD analysis project Ga0307377, IMG submission 202535) | Soil microbial communities from Risofladan, Vaasa, Finland - TR-3 | ecosystem: Environmental > Terrestrial > Soil > Coastal area > Acid sulfate soil | place: Finland: Risofladan, Vaasa | collected... | reverse complement strand
CTGATGGCGAAGATACTGTAACAGCTATTGGTGATCTTGATGCTGAATTAAAAACAGCCCGGGATGTAACTGATAATGTTGGTAGTGCAGCATACGAAGATGTTGGAATTGGAGCTGGAAATGTACCACAATTAAATGGGTCAGGAAAACTAGAAACATCTGTTATACCTTCAATAGCACTTACAGACGTATATGTTGTCAATACTATCGTTGAGCGAGATGCTCTTACAGTACAAGAAGGAGATATCTGTAATGTAGTAGCTGACCCTACTCCCGCAAACAATCGATGGTATATCTATGATGGTGCATCATGGTTAGATTTCCATCCTACATATGTAGCAGCTTCAGAAGTAACTTATGATAATTCTGTATCTGGATTAGTTGCTACAAATGCACAAACAGCTATAGATGAGTTAGAATCATTGATTTCTTCAGCTAGTGGATCTGATATAACAACTTTTTATGTAGACTTAAATGCTGCTGGTGGAGGAGATGGATCAAAAGCTACTCCATTCAATAGTACTAATGCTGTAGCTGCAGCTAGAAATGCAATACCTACAGAAAGCGTTAGAATATATTACTATTCTACCGGTGCTACTGTCTCTAATACACAAACTACTGCTTTTACTAATGTAGCAGATGAGAAAGTACATACTGAAATTATAGGACTTGGTGTAGATACTAATGGTTATCCAAGAATGGTTTGGGATGATTTAGATGCCCAGGGAGAAAGCTACTATATAAAGAATATCAAATTAAGTGGTTTAATGGACTTTTCTAGTAGTGTGGATAATACTGTTATAATAGAGGAGTCTGTAGTTTATGGAGTAGATGTAAACTCTGCAATAATTTATTTTAGAAATGGGTGGATTGCCTCTGAATCTAGTACTACATGTTCTTTAGGTTATGGAGAATGGCATATAGAGGGAACTCTAGGAGTATTTGGTACAGTAACTCAACTCAGGCTTGCTGGTTCTTCGGATTCATATTTATATAATGTAGAAACCTCAATACCTATATTTGGAGGAGGTACTACTACAACATTTATATATAACTCCACTATTAATTCACTTATAGAAACAGATTCTGGAAGAACTTTAGAAATATATAACTCTTCTATTGACGAAATAGATATGCTTGTAGGATCGTCTGCAGTATTAATTGCTGAAGCTTCTAGAATTGCTACACTGACATCATCATCTGCAGGAGCAACTATAACATTGAGAAATCATACTGTTGTAAATTCATATACAAATACTGCAGGAACTACAATAACTCTTGATGAATATAGTGGAGTATTACATCATACTGAAAATGATGATTCTTCAACTCCATTATTAGTTACAGCAAATGATATTGATGATGGATATAGTAGAGGAGCCATATGGATTAATGATAATAAAGCATATGTATGTACAGATAATACTCAAAATGCATCAAGATGGAGACAAATTGCCCAAGATAGATATAGTGTAGTAGAGGTATATGAAGGAGCTGGTGGAAATATTGCATTTGACTATGTAAATAAAGGATCTTTACAAGTAATAAATACTTCTGATGATATTATAGGTATAACACTTAATGCAACTGCTACTGCAAATCTTGCTGTAGGAGATTGGATAGAATTTGTAACGGTTGACCTTATAGGTGTTACATTATCCACAGCAGGAGGTGCTAGTGTATATGGTACAAATCCTATTGGTGGGGCTCCAACAAATGTTACAGATCAAACTATAAGAATAACCCTTGTAGCCACTGATTCTTATCTTATAACTTTATACTAAAATGCCTACATTATTTGATCAAGCATATAAACAAAAAAGAACCTGGTTACAAAAGAACATCAGACCACTGATTGCGTTAGTAATCTTAGGGTTCACATTGCTAATGATATGTGCTATATTGTATGTAATATTAGCATCAAGAATAAATGCAGAAGATAAGGATGTATTATTCTTATTGATAAACTGTATTACAGGATTTGCAACCCTAGTATTAGGATTCTATTTTGGATCCATGGAGAAGAACGGAGAAGCAGCAAATCCTTCTGGAGATTTTGATGATGTAGAATTTCCGGAAATTCCAAACGTATGTCCTCACTGTGGGAAATCTTTAATGGAGCATGTTGGAAAATAATTAAATTAACAGATTAAATTATATTGTGTATAATGGGTGGAGAACATACTGTACAAATTTTACTTATAGTTATTACAGCTATAGGGACAATAACTATACCCCTGGTAGTAGGGGTAATAAAGTTATTTACAAGATTAACAACGGTTGAATCTAATTTATCAGCAGATCAAAAAACTGTTGCTGGATTAGCTAATGTTATGAATAATCAAACAAAAGAGTTAAACGATAGAAAAACAGATGTAGCTTTGATTAAAAAAGATATGGAATATATTAAGGATGGATTAGGTACATTAACTGGTAAAATAGATGTATTTATACAAAGAATTGATTCAGAAATTACTATACACCATGCTTGTCCTAGTTACCAAGAAGCTAAATCTAAAGTTAAAAATTAATTATAGATTTTGTTTTTCTTTAATTTATTTGTATATTAAGTAATAGGATATGAATCCGATACAAATTACAAAGGGCTTTTTTCATCTTGCAATGTCAAATTTTCGAGATGAGGGGCATCCAATAGAATTAGAAGCCGTAAGTAGGCTAAAAATATGCGAGAAGTGTGATCACAGGTTAATGTTAGAGAAAGAACTAAATAAGAAAATAATGGATTGTCCTCTTTGTGGTTGTTTCCTACCTGCTAAGGCACGAAGTGGAGAGTTTTGTCCAATTGGTAAGTGGCCTGAGAAATGACATTAAAACAAGTATACGAACATACACTACATGACTTAAGCATCTTTGATCAAGGAAACTTGCATGTAGATGAGTTCAACCATCATGCCAATAGAGCTGTAGTTAATACTGCTAACAAGATATACAATCTGTTTAATTTAAGTCAACAGACTTCAGATGATCTGCAAGTATTAAAGAAAACCCTCACAGTATCGACAATTGGATCCGATCCCAACGAACTTCAATATATTTCCGGAGCCAGGTATAAAACATCTCTCCCAGCAGATTATTATCATTTATTAAATTGTGTTGTAACTTATACTTTACAATCAGATTATAAATGCTTCAGAGTTGGAGATGAAGAAATAAGACCTGTAAAAAGATTAACTTCTGATATGTCTTCTCGTATACTACGAGATGCATTTCATAAACCCAATTGGAAGAGACCTTATTATATTATTAAAGGTACTGAAAATCAAATAAAAAATGATTGGTCTGTTGCAGGACCATTAGATCCTAATCCTGAATATATAGTAAGAGCCCAAGGATCTGAAATAGGACACAATAGTTTTGTAGATACAGATACTGATACTATAGCAAATGTAAACTATGGACCAACAATAGAGATCAATTACGGATCAGATATTTCCGTATTTTTAATATCATTATTGGAGATTGATTATATAAAGGTGCCTTATTATTTAAGGTTAACACCAAGTCAAATGGAAGATATTGCAGATTCATCTCCAATTATGGAATTTCCTGATTATGTATGTCATGAAATTATAAAAGAAATCGTGAAACTTGTTTTGGAGAATAGACAAGATCCACGAATACAAACATATTCTCCAGTAAATGAAACAATCGCTCGAGGAGCTTCTGCTCAAGGGCAACAATAAATGAAAAATTAGAATGAAAAAAGAAGACGCTGAAGATTTTCAAGATCTCTTTGATGAAGAAGAAGATCAATTACCCGGAAAAGAGGGTTCCGGAGAGTCTGCTAATGCAGATAAAGGCCCTGGAAAAACTATCGGACAACTAGATGAAGAGCAACAAGCTGCTGCTGCAGCTGCTGCAATTGCATCTGAAGATGAAAAGATAGCAAAAGAAAATGCGGAATATAAAAAATCCGAAGAAGAAGCAGGAGAAGGAGAAGAAGAAAAGAAAGGTGAAGAAAAGAAGGGTGATGAAGAAACTCCTTTTGAAGGATCTGCAGAACTAAACTTTGTAAAACAGTTTGGTATTGTAGATGGAATGGTTCCATTTGATGACGGAACAAAAATTCATATAGATGAAATGGATCCTAAACAACAATTTAATGTGTTAATGGGATTAGCTTCATCAATAAGGCCTGCTCCAGAACAAGAAATTTTAGCTAAGTATGATCTAAATCAATCCGAAATAGATGTACTTAATAAAGTTCGTGAAGGAAAGACTTTAGAACAGATTGTATTAGACAAGGCTAAAGAACTAGTTGTTGATTACCAAGCTGCTCAAGCAATTGGTGAAGATGTTAATTATAAAGAACTATCAGCAGATGAGGTTACTGAGAAATTTTTAAGAGACCAGGACCCAGAAGCTACAGATGAAGAAATAGCAAAACAACTCCAAGTAGCTAAGACTAATCCAAGATATGAAAAGATAGCAGACAAACTTAAAGATCAATATGATCAAGAGCAAACTACTCAAAAAGCAAAGTTTGCACAAGATGTTTCAAAAAAGGAGCAAGATGAAATTGACAATGATCGAAAACAAATTGTAAATGCTGCTTCTAGTATCGATGCTATCGCTGGATGGCCTTTAAACGATGATATGAAGAACGAAGTATTAGCAGATCTCGTTGAAGTTAATGAAGAGGGAGACTCTCCATTTATGGCTAATGTTCTTAGCAGTCCAGAAAAACTGTTCGAAGCAGCATTCTTTATGAAATATGGTCCTCAACTTTTTGTTACACTTGACGATTATTACAAGCAACAAAATAAAGAGGCCTACGAAAAAGGAGTATCTGATGCTAAATCAGGTAAAACTACTTCTACTGGAAAACTTACTTATAATAAAGGAACTGACCCAGAAAAAGAGGTGGATACTAAAGAGAAACAAACTAAGATGAAAGTCCCAGATGATTCTGAGGCCGTAAGCTTGGAAAGTTTATATGACGATTAATATATTTGAATTTACTTAAATTAAATTAGAACAAAATGAGGATTATTTCGAGAGAAACACTTACTGAGAATATGAGTTCTACTAGAAGCATACACAACTTCGGAACTCTTCTCAGAACTAAGCCTCACAAATTGGGAGCAGTAGTACAGATGAAACCTGATTTGTCTTTATCAATGTTGACGGAAGCGTTACGTAACGTATACGTTAATCCTAAGCAAGGCAAATCTTCTTTCACTCCGATTAATGCTATGGCAGTTCAGTGGGAAATTGACGTTAACTATATAAAAAGAGTTAAAGTTATTAGTTACTCAGGAACAAGTACTGGCGGAAATCCGTTTACTGTAGTGCTCCAAGAGAGGTACTATGATCGTAATGATACATTTGCCCTGGAAAACAGGCAGCAATTGTTTGTACTTTCTGGTCCTACCAAGCTTGGAACCAATAAGTGGGAGTATACTGTAAGTCTTATCGGTAACGATGCAGCGAGAGCTGTAAATGTAGCATATCTTGCTGCAGGTAGAGTTACCCGATATCGTTCAAACTATTTTCCAGAATTGTCAGAAAGAGGATTCACAAAATTCCTTTCTAACACTGAGGTTCACAGGAACTATCTATCACGACACAGAAGTTCTGTTGACTGGTCTGGAGACTATGCAGTTATGGAAAATGTTTACATTGCTGACGGTAAGAAAGACAATGAAACAGTTTACAAACTGAACAAAAAAGAAAAAGATTGTGTTGATCACTACCTATTAAGCAGAGAGCAAAACTTGCTTTGGGGAGAGAGTAACTTTGATATCAATGGTAAATGTGGGCTACAAGATGAGAAAGGCCGTGATGTCCCTATGGGTGACGGTGTAATCAAGCAGCTCGAGCGTGTTGTTGATAAATTCATGTTCTCTGATCTGGATACTGAATTGCTAGAAGATGCAATGCAGGCGATGATTGAAAAATCATCAAAGAAAACCGGTAATGTTTGGACTTTGATCTGTAACATTAGATTCTGGAATAAATTTAACCGTTTAATGAGAAATGATCTTCGTTTCCGTTCTGCAGATGGTGTTTATTTCTGGTCAAAAGGTGCTAAGCAAGGCAAAGGTGGATACATCAAAGTTGGTGCTACATTCGATGCTTATGAGTTTGGTGGAAACACTATCGTTATCATGATTGATAACGCACTTACTGTTGAATACGATGAGAAAGCTTATGCTATTCTTGTTGATGCAACTAGAGATGAAGTAACTGGCCGTCCGAACATTGCTATGTTCACACTTGAAGGACGAGAGCTTCTGAGTGGTAACCTGAATGGAATGGGTGGACAATCTGGAACTGAGTCTGATGTTGATTTAGCTACTTCAATTGATGGTAGTTCATATCACTTACTTGGATACTCTGGAGTTGTTGTATTCAACCCTTATAGAGGTGTAATCATGGAAGAAACTATTGCTTAAAAAGTAACCTGGTACCGGGATGGTCCGGTACCTCTCTTTTTATTCTACTTAATTATGACTTATTAGAAATTTCAAAAAATAAAAACAATGGAAGATGTACAAGACCTTCTTGTAGAAAAGCAAGAAGAATTAACAGGTGTCGTTACCTTAAAATCAGTTTTCTCTAAAGAACAAAAACTACATGTTCAACCTACTAAAGATCCATCCACTGGATGGTTTCATGGTGTTGAACAATTGAGTGAAGACGAGAAAAAGGAAAGAAAATACGTAGTAGAGCCTATCAATGTTCCTGAAAAGAATATTAAGGCCACGAAACTCACTCTTAAACATGGCATGAGTTTTAATTTAAAAAACCCAGTTGATGCTATTAACTGGTCTTGGATTAAACATTGCCCAGCTGTATGTATGACTTTTGAAGAAGTTCAAAGAACTCCTGGAGCCATTTTCTATGTAGAGAATGAGGAACGTGAAGCATTAACAAGCTTGTCAAGGATGGAAAAAGTTCATAAAGCACAATCTTTTGTGATGAATGACGATACAAACTATCTTGCAACAAGGGCTTTATTACTTGGGTTTAACATGCAGGGAGAAAAGCCTCTCGTTATAAAGGAGAGACTTATGAAACTAGCTTCTGACACGAAGACTGCACAAAAGGTATTAGATGCCTATGAAAGCTCGAACATAAGTATCCAGTTGATATTTATTGAAGCAAAAAATAGGGGAATGATTAAAGTAGATCAAGGAGTATACTTGCTTAATGGTAAAGTTATTGGGATGTCCCAAGACTCTGCTATTGAGTTTCTAAAGAGTCCGGAAAATAGGGCTATGGTACTTCAACTAGAAAAGGAGTTACATCCTGAAAATCATCCAGTTAAACAAAAGAAGGAACCTGTAATCGAGGCTGAGCCAGAGATAGAGGCAATATCTTTAGAAGAACTGGAAGAAGAAGATGAAGTAGTAGAACCTGAAACAAAGGTAACTCCAAAGAAAACAGTAGCTCCTAAAAAAAGAGTGGTAACTAAAAAGTAAAATAGTAAATAACATATTAAATTCTTTGGAAAATGCATAACTTAAAAAAAGAAGTAATTATAAATTCGTTGGCTTCATATCCTTTAACTCTTCTTCAAGCAAGTGGGGCTGCAGCTACAACTGCAGGTAACACTGCTACGATTAAGTGGGCTGGATTTGCAACGATATCAAAAGCAGATATTAGTTCTGTATCTCTACACAGGCCTGTTGCAGGTCAGGTAGCGATTAAACAAATGGCTGCTGGTACTGATTTAACTATTGGTACTATAACAGAACCTGGTTCATTGATTTTCAAATTCAAACTTGCTAGTTCGAAACATGAAGCAATGTACCACAGATTCCGCCAAGAGTTTGGTAGGGAGCCCGTATCTTTCCAGGTACGTGTTAATACTACCGATACTGATGATCAGATTGTAGCTAATTTGTATGCAGCAATGTATCAAAGGACCAGCCTATATCCGGAAGATCTTCCGTTTACAGTAACACAAACTGGTACTGTAGGTGGTGGTAACTATGTTCTTATCTTAACCGGTAAAACTGGTTATGAGCATGTAACATTTACTCTGGATTCGATTTCATTGAAAACTATCGATGACGGAACTGAATTAACATACGTGACTTTAGCACAGCTTGCTACAACTCAAGCTGCTATCGTTCCGATCCTTGATGGAAATTGGGTAGAGCAAAATATCGCAATGAATACTCATGCGATTCTCTCGCCTTACGCTGAGAAGAAAGATGATATAACTATTACTAGCGAAAGCTATAGTAATATTACTATCAACTATAACTTCCTATCAGATTTAACTGCAGCTCCTGCTCAAGTTGGGCAAGAGACACATACTGGTAATGCTTCGTTGAGTCTCTATTACAGAGATGCTCTTATTCAAGCAACTCCGGATAATGATACTACAGCTATTGGCCTCTTGTTAAGTGTTCTTTACGCTCAAACAATTGACGGTGCCTATGACACTGCTAATGCTGCTGCTGCAACTAAGACTCTGTGGTTAGCATAAAATTAATTGTTTAACTAATAGGGGACCCCGGGCCGGATTTCGGATCCGGGGTTTTTTATTTAATTATATAAAACAATGGCAAACGAAATTAGATTACAAAGAAAGGATTACTATCAGAATAGACTTCTAAAAGATGAAGTAATCCAACAAAATAATAAAGAAGCTACTACAGCTCCTGGAGTTACTGATGATTCCTCAATCGGATATTCAGAAGGATCTGAGTGGATTGATACTACTACAGACATCAAGTATACATGTACTGATGCTACTGTAGGTGCTGCAGTATGGATTGCTATCAGTGATGATGTGCAGAATAACTACTCAGGAATTGGAGGTCCAGGATCTAATGATGATGAATTATCTGGATATTCAGTAGGATCGATATGGATAGAAACTGGGCAGAATAGGTCATATATTTGTACTGATGCTTCTGCAGGAAATGCAATTTGGGTATTAAGTACTGCACAAGCTATACACAATTTTGTAGCAACAACAGACCCTACGCCTAATGAGGATAGCTCTTTAAGTTACAGCATAGGATCTATTTGGATAAATAGAGCTAGTGATGAAGTTTTTATATGTGCTGATGCTAGTGTAGGAGCTGCTGCATGGGTTTCTCTAAGTGATCCTAATGGAGCTGTTACACAACGTTATGATTATGTTTTCTATCTAAATCCAGATATTGGTGGAGGAGATGGAACTATATCGTCCCCATACTCTACTACTGATGAGATGATGCAAGACTTATGGGCACAGTCACAGGCTGGTACCCTTAATGTTAATACGAGAAGTTTGATATTAGTTTCTGGTAGTGATGTAACAGCAAGTACTATTGTTGGAATTGGGATCAATTGGAATATGGGATCTCTCGAATTTATAGGAGTAGGTTCTGGTGCTTCTATAGGTGCTATTGATTTTGATCAATCTGGAGGGGCTGGTGGATTTATAAATCTAGCCGGTTTAAGGATGGAAAACCTATCAATGCCATCACTTCCGTACACTGATGATGGACTTAATTGTAGTTTTGGTAATGTTGTAGAGTTTAAAGATATCCGGGTTACTAATCAAGTGACTGCAATTGTTGGTGGTGGATCTACTTACATCTCATTCTCTAATGTTGAAATTATAGGAGCTACTACTACTATAACATTTGTTTCAGATAGCGGTGTATTCAAAGCTGATAACATTATTACTATAGGAGTAAGCCTAGCAGTAGCTCAGGGTGGACCAGACTGGGATGAAGCTTATATTAGTAACTTCTCTATTGATGGAGATCTTACTCTAGATTTGGACGAGACTCTTGTACTAGTAAATGGTTCTTGTGGATACTTAGAGGTAACTGATGGTAGTTCTCTAAATTTCAGTTATAGTAATGTTGAGGCTATTAGTGTACTGCTAGACAGTGCTCCTATAGGAATAACAGGAACACCTTTAGTAAAATATAAAACTGATGCAAGTCTTCCCACTGCAAACGATGATGAGCTTTATGGATATGCTCCTGGGTCAATATGGGTTGATACTTCTCTAGCTCCGAATGTCGATGTATATCAATGTATTGATGCTTCTACAGGGGCTGCTGTATGGACACAGTTGGCTATATCTGATGTGACTGATGCTATTGCAGCGGGTGTTGATATAGTTCAAAATTTAGCAGCTACTGGAACACTTACTTCTGAACTTGATATTTCGGGAGAATCTACAATACTTGGGGATGATTTCTTAGCAGGTGCTCAATCTGGAGGGGTTGGTCCATATGTTAATACATTCTCTATAACTGGTATTAGTGGGCCTTTTGTATCAAGTTATTTATTTACTTGTCCTGCCGATGGCCTTGTTGTTGCTTACGTTAAAACAGTAGATGCTAATGGAGCAATTAGAGTTGGATTATCTGACGTTACAATATTAGATAATGCTAACCCTTGTTAAATTTATATTTATATAATAATAGATTAGCCCCTTCGGGGGCTTTTTTTATTTACTGTTGCTAAAGTTACTTTTATTTCGTATATTATATAAGTAACAAGACATGTCTATAATAATTACTTCAAAATATTAAAATAATGGGTGGATATCCTTTAAAAGATAGAAAAAACTTAAAAAAAGCTATACGTGATTTGGCTGAAAATGAGTCCAATGATGCTGCAATTGATGCTAAAATAGCTTCAGGTTCAGGTGCTCCAGATGCTAATCTAGACATAAATGATGGTATACTTGTTGGTACTATATATGTAGATACTGATACAGGTGCATTATATGTATGTACTGATAATACTGCTACTGCTGCTCAATGGGCAACCGTTGGTAGTGGTGGGAGTTCTCAATTATGGAGATATGGAGGACCAGCCTTACTTACTACTATTTCCGTTGCAAATGGAATAGCAGTTGAAATTGGTGCAGATGGTGCTCCTGGAACTACTGTAGTAACAGTAGCAGATTTTTATCCAGTTGTTAAAAGTCCTAATGCTGAGATAGTTCCTGCTTTTGGTATTGCTTTAACAGGAAGTCCTAAACCGGATATGTATGAAGATCCAGAAGAAGCCTCTATACAAATAGATTGTAATTCTGATGCACAAACTATAGTAGATATTTGGGTAGAAGAATCTGGTATTCCTCAAAATGTTTATACACAAACGTATCTATTGGTACAAGACAATGGTGGTGCTTGTGCAGGACCATAATAGTTGATAAATGAGTACTAAGAAAGTATTAGTAATGAGGTTAAAAAGTAATGATAAAGTCATTGCTAATATCTGGTCTCCATGTAAATGCAAAAAGG
>Ga0307377_10007486_pt1 | contig 11251 bp, 15 predicted proteins | sample TR3MG_FD_202535 | JGI IMG/M metagenome (GOLD analysis project Ga0307377, IMG submission 202535) | Soil microbial communities from Risofladan, Vaasa, Finland - TR-3 | ecosystem: Environmental > Terrestrial > Soil > Coastal area > Acid sulfate soil | place: Finland: Risofladan, Vaasa | collected... | reverse complement strand
TTTACCGCAGAAGAAAGTGTTTCTTGGATGGATGGTACAACTACCACCATTACTGATTCTAACTGGCATTTTCTTGCGGCAACAAAAGATGGTTCTACTCGTCATATATATATTGATGCCGTTGATGTAATAGATTTAAACACAAACCACACTTGTTCTACGAACACAAATGATTTATGGTTGGGTAATGATGTTAATTCACAAACCCATGCTCCATATGGGCGCCTTGCTGAAATAGCTATATTTAAAAGAGCCTTTACTTTTGATGAAATACGGGATATTTATCATTATGGTTTAACTGGAGGGGCAAGTTCCTCTTCTTCATCCAGTAGTTCATCTTTATCTAGTTCATCTAGTAGTTCTAGTTCTTCTACTGTTACTACAACCATATCAACTGATTTATGGAATGTAGAGTTTACTGGTAGTTCAAGCAGTAGTTCATCTTCTTCCAGTTCTTCAAGTAGTAAGTCGAGTAGCAGTTCGTCAAGTAGTTCTAGTAAGTCTTCTTCTAGTTCTTCGAGTTCTAGTTCTTTGTCCAGTTCGTCTAGTTCTTCTTCAAGTTCCAGTTCGTTAAGTAGCAGTTCGAGTTCCTCTAGTAGTTCCAGTTCCTTGAGTAGTAGCAGTAGTTCATCTTCTAGCTCAAGTTCACTATCTAGCAGTAGCAGTTCTTCTTCAAGTAGTAGCTCGTTATCGTCATCCAGTAGCTCTAGTAGCTCGTCAAGCTCATTAAGTAGTAGTTCCAGTTCGTCATCCAGTTCTTTAAGTTCATCTTCTAGCTCTAGTAGTTTATCTTCTAGTTCTTCATCAAGCTCGTCAAGTTTATCGTCGTCAAGCAGTTCAAGTAGCTCCTCTTCGAGTTCGTCTAGTTTATCTAGTTCATCCTCAAGTAGTAGCAGTAGCTTGTCCAGTTCTTCGAGTTCTTCATCTTCAAGTAGTTCTTCGAGTTCATTATCATCGAGTTCTTCTTCCAGTTCAAGTTCGCTTAGTTCCAGTAGTTCATCGTCAAGTTCCAGTTCTTCGTTATCTTCTAGCAGTTCCAGTAGCTCATCTGCTATACCTTATTATCTTGCTACGAGTTATGTTCTTAATGTTGGTACTCCTGGTGGTGGAGATATAACAAATACTTGGTATGATGATGAAAGTCCACTTGTTATTACTGAAATTGTAAATAATCCAGGTTTTGATGCAATATTTACTTTTGGAGAAGTTACTACTGTTCCATTAGATTCTTATAATTTACATATTAATGGATACTATGAAGGTAATCCTGGTCACATAGTAAAACTACAGATTTATAATTACGATACACCTGGATGGGAGGACTTAACGGCTGCAACTAGGGATTTACCTAGTACTACAAGTGACCAAGATTATCAGTTCCCTTTACCATTTGATATGACTAATTATATTAGTGGTGGAGAATTACAAATAAGGATTTGGCATCCAGGACAAGGTACTGGTGGTCATCATTTATATATAGATGAAATGCGTTTAGCATTGTATTCATCCAGTTCTTCTAGTAGTTCATCTAGTAGTAGTAGTTTATCTTCAAGTAGTTCCAGTAGTAGTTCGAGTTTATCAAGTTCAAGCTCTAGTTCCTCAAGTTCTAGTTCATTGTCTAGCAGTTCTTCTTCTAGCTCTAGCTCATCCAGTTTATCTAGTTCTTCATCATCTAGTTCTAGTAGTAGTAGTTTATCAAGCTCATCAAGTAGTTCTTCTTCCAGTAGCAGTAGCTCTGCAATTGCTGGAGGTTTATATACAGACTTAATTAACTTTGCGTTTGGAGAAGCTTCAAGTTCATCAAGTAGTAGTAGTTCTAGCAGTAGTTTTAGTTCGTCTAGTTCGTCTAGTTCATCATCTTTGAGTAGTTCCAGTTCTTCGAGTTCAAGCTCCTCTAGTTTATCCAGCTCATCATCTTCTAGTTCGAGTAGTAGTAGTTTATCAAGTTCCTCTAGCAGTTCTTCCAGTTCTAGTTCTTTAAGTAGTAGTAGTAGTTCAAGCAGTAGTAGTTTATCGAGTTCAAGTAGTAGCAGTTCTTTGAGTTCATCCTCATCTTCTAGTTCAAGTAGTTCTAGTTCCTTATCGAGTTCCAGTTCTAGTAGTTCATCATCTTTAAGTTCTTCATCGAGCAGTTCATCTTCAAGTTCGTCAAGTAGTCTTAGTAGCAGTAGCAGTTCATCATCTTCGTCAAGTTCGTTGTCTAGTTCAAGTTCTAGTTCATCTAGTTCCAGCAGTTTGTCGAGTTCCAGTAGTTCTTCCAGTTCTAGTAGTTCATTGAGTTCGTCAAGCAGTAGTTCAAGTTCTTCCAGTTCATTAAGTTCCAGTTCGTCTTCCTCAAGTTCTTCTAGCTCTTTATCCAGTTCCAGTTCATCATCCAGTTTAAGTTCAAGCTCTAGCAGTAGTTCTAGCTCGTTATCTTCAAGTTCTAGCTCATCTTCTAGTAGCAGTTTTTCATCATCATCATCGAGTAGCAGTTCTTCCAGTTCTTTATCAAGTTCGAGTAGCTCCAGTTCAAGTAGTAGTTCATTGTCAAGCTCTAGTTCATCTAGTTCGTCATCTAGTAGCTTATCCAGTTCCAGTAGCAGTAGTTCTTCTTCAAGCAGTTTGTCTAGTTCAAGTTCATCCTCAAGTTCAAGCAGTTCTTTATCTAGCTCAAGTTCCTCTAGTTCATCTTCAAGCAGTCTATCTAGCTCTAGCTCCTCATCTTCATCCAGTAGTAGTTTGAGTTCTTCTAGTAGCTCAAGTAGTTCTTCTAGCTCCAGCTCTTCCAGTTCCTTGAGTTCTAGTAGTTCAAGTTCTAGTAGTTCTAGCAGTTTAAGTTCTTCGAGCAGTTCTAGTTCTTCCAGTTTATCCAGTTCAAGTTCAAGTAGTAGCAGTTCGTTCAGTAGTTCTTCAAGCTCTTCTTCCAGTTTTAGTTCTTCGAGTTCAAGTAGTTCTAGTTCTTTGAGTTCTTCAAGCTCTAGTAGTTCAAGTAGTAGTTTATCGAGCAGTAGCTCTTCATCTATGTTTAGTTTTTCTAGTTCAAGTAGCAGTTCCAGTTCTAGTTCCTTAAGTTCTAGTTCATCAAGCTCTAGCTCGTCTAGTAGCCTAAGTTCTTCTAGCAGTAGTAGTTCCAGTAGTTTATCTTCTAGTTCTAGCAGTTCATCATCTTCTAGTTCATCAAGTTTATCTAGCTCTTCAAGTAGTAGTTCGAGTAGTAGCTCTTTGAGTTCTAGTTCTTCTAGCTCCAGCTCTTCCAGTTCCTTGAGTTCTTCAAGTAGTTCTTCAAGTTCAAGCCGAAGCAGTAGCTCAAGCTCTAGTTCTTCCAGTTCAAGTTCCTCTAGTTTAAGTAGCTCAAGCTCCAGTTCTAGTTCTAGTTTATCTTCGTCTTCTTCTTCAAGTAGTTCAAGTTCAAGTTTCAGCAGTTCATCCTCATCTAGCTCCTCTAGTTCTAGTTTTTCGTCAAGTAGTAGCAGTTCATCATCCAGTTCTTCGTTAAGTAGCTCATCATCATCTAGCTCATCCTCGCTATCTAGCTCAAGTAGTTCAAGTTCTAGTTCTTTAAGCTCGTCTTCTAGCAGTAGCGGTTCAAGTTTTTCAAGTAGCTCCAGCTCATCGAGCAGTAGCTCGCTTTCAAGCAGTAGTAGTTCAAGTTCAAGCTCTAGTTCTTCATCTAGTTTATCTTCCTCTAGTAGCAGTAGCTCAAGTAGTCTATCCTCTTCATCGAGTTCCTCATCTAGCAGTAAGAGTTCTAGTTCAAGCTCTAGTTCAAGTAGTTTTTCATCCAGTAGTAGTAGTTCAAGCTTAAGTTCGAGTTCGTCAAGCTCTTCGAGTAGTAGCTTGTCGAGTTCTTCCAGTTCCAGTAGTTCGCAAAGTTCTTTCACTTATATACTTGTTATATTTGCTGTTAAATTTGCTAATTATACTGCTATAAAAAATAGAATGTCCGACTATCTTAATGTGGGCAACAGTTATAGAGAAAATACAGTTGTTTCAAACAGAATTAAACAACATACAGATATTAAAATACAAAAGAAATCCTTTGGACCCGAACAAAGGGTGCATTTGGTAGGAAGTACATAATGACAGACCATAGACCATTACAAAAATTTTATTTAGGAACTGCAGTTAAAATCACTACTATATTGAGTGTTGCGACTGCAGATGTAACCATCAAAGTTGTAGACCCAGTTAATACTGTCAAGGTCAATAATGCAGTGGTAAGTAAGGAAGCCGATAAGGTTTATGCCTATACCTACCAAAGTGCATCTACGGACCAAGATGGAGATTATATTATCACAATATCAGCGACTACAGGTGGGTACACAACCGTTACTCAAGATAAGTTTACGTTAGTTTGCCAAGAACCTGTTTAAAGGAAAACATATGACTCTATTAGAAAAAATTAATGGCATTAAAGATACACAAAGTATAATTGATGAATTGTTAGATAGGAGTGTTGTTGCTAAAGAAGAAGGTACGGTAGATGCTTGGTATGTAGAGCCTTTATATAATGATGTGGAGTGTAATATAGGTTTTGGTAAATTTCCAGGTATAGCAAAAAATGTGGATACTACAAGTATTCCTCATGCTCATAAGAATAATAAAGAGTATCTTATTGTTATTCGAGGAAGTTTACTATTAAATATAGATGGTGAATATGTAAGAAAATTAAAAAAAGGAGATTGTGCTTTACTGATGCCAGGTCAAATTCATTATTCTAAACCATTAGAAAACGATACCAAGTTAATTTATGTTTGTGTACCTGCAGACGAAGGCTATTTAGAACTCTTTAAAGCAATGGAACAAAACAATGACAACAGACAACCAGATACCAATGACTAAAGAAGAAGTCCATGCTTTGATTGAAGTTCAAAACAAAGCCACGGAGCAAATGGTCACTATTGCTACTTCTCTCCATGTAATAATGGAAGAGCAAAAAGAGATTCTACGTAAATTATCTAACGGAATTAAAAAAGAGATTGTGGAAGGCGTAAAGCTAGAAACTGTTATCTGCAGTGAAAGACTATTAAATGAGATAAATGTAGTCCATACGATGCTAAACGACCGAGGTAGATTGCTTAAACGTGTAGATGATAATATGATTTTTACCAAGTGGTTTATTGGAATAGTAGGTATTGCTATTATTATTGCAACAGTAGTATTAAGAGGTTTAGAAGTTTCCGATTTTGCTAAGGTAAGACAAAATAGTGTTACTCATAGTGAAATCTCAACTGAAGAAATACAAAACTCTCATTCAGATTTAGAGAAATTAATTAGAGAACACATGAAAGAAATGGAGTAAATTATGCCAGACGAAACACCTAAAGAAGGATTATCATGGAGTAAGTTTTTTAGTGGTATTGGCAATCCAAGAAATTTTGCAAAGATTGCTAGCCACGGATTAAATATTTTACTCGTTGTTTTATTAGTAGCAGGAGGTTTATTTATTTGGGGCAAACTTGCTCCAAAGAAACCTACACCAATTACTCAAACTCAAACAGGTCAATTAACCATAGAGTCTGGTGCAAATGTAGAATCTGTATATTTAAATACTCAAAAAGCTACAGAAGCACCAAAAAAGACTGTAGGATTAGAAGCTACTGTTTCATCTATTGATGCAGGAGTTGGGTTTGTAAAATATATAAATGATAACTGGGCAGTAGTCGTTGGAGGTCGTTGGAGTTATGATACTGACGATGACGAAAACGCAGTTGTACCAGAAATTAAAGTCCGATACGACTTTTACTAAAAAGGAGAAAACACATGAGTTCAATTATTGCTTTTTTTACAAAAATTTACACATGGGTAAAAATGAATGGAGCGACAATCGTTGCTACGTTGCAGTTAGTGGTTAAAGCTATTAAAGAAACGCTAACCGCAATTTTAAACTTTGTTTCTTTGATTCTACCCACCGCTTCTGTTGAAGCATTTATTTTAAAAATTAGGGAAGCTCTTAATAAAGTGGATGCTGTTCTTGAAATAGCAAAAGCTTGGTTATTAGCTAACGTGACTGGATAATTATGAAAAACTTACACGACGTAACTGACATTTTAAAAGACAGCGAATTTACAACTAAAGTTTATGTTTACTTTAGTACACAAGCTGCTGGAGATGATTATGACCCCTATGAGGATAGAAAGGTAGATACACCTCTAAATCCAAAGGTCATTAAAGCTCGTGTTCATCAAATATCTTCCGAAGCTTTGGTTTATCGTCAATATGGTTTAGCTCAACAAGGTGCAGTAGAAATACTGTGTCAAGACAGATATTATAATTATTTTACGTTGTGTACAAAAGTTGTTATTGAAGACGTGGAGTATCAAGTATTTAAAACTCCAGGTGGAAACAAAGCTATGATACAAAAACGAGCGGGAAATCTGCTAAGAGTTGTATTAAGTAGAAACGGATAAGGAGAAACAAAATGGGAAGAATATCATTAACAAGTGGAGTAAATTGTAGCGAATCACACACCACTAAAGGATTTTTAGTTGACCCTAGTGCTGGCAATTGGGCTGTGGAATTTACCGATTCAGCAGGGAAAACAGTTTTCCAAGCAGGTGGAGTCGCAGATGAACCGTATTTTGCACCAGTTGTAACAACTGCTGATGCGTTTAATATGACCACAGCGACAAATATCACAAAAGTGATTATATACACGTAAGGAAATAAAAAATGCCTTCATATTTTAGAATTAGCCGTAATATAGAGTTAAGTTTGCTGTATTACTTAGAAACCAACCTAGCAACCGATTGGTCTGGAACAACCTTATGTAAAACTTTTAAACAAGTTTTTACTAAGAATGTTTCTTTGCCTATTGTATGTGTTAGGTTGTCCGATACTGCTTCTGTACGTTTAGAAATTGGTTCAAATACATTATTGAATTCACACTTACTAATCATTGACATTTTTGCTAGGTCTGACGGGCAGCGTTTAGACATGGCGGATTATATCAAGGATAAAATTAAAGATGGTTGGGTTCACTACGACCACTCGCACCCTTCGGGAAGCAATACAACGCTTACTCGTGTAGCGAATGGACGTGACATGGTCATTGATTATGTGGTAGATTCAAAAATTGATTTTGGTTTAGATAATGTTGATGAGAAAGACCAATTTAGACATACAATATCTGTTAGAGTAAGGCCGGCAACGTTATGACAATAAGTTTTACGATAACTCAACATGGAATGCAACCCAAACAGTTTATACGCAAGGTAGAGAATCAGTTTATTTCTTCTAAAGGAGCTGCTAGAGAACTTGGTAATATTGCTCAAGAAAGAATGCGAGCAAATATCAAAGAATCTTTGCAGCGAGATGGTAGTACTGGAGCTTTATCTGATTCGATTAAGGTGCATATTGAAGATGTGGGTAAAGTAAGGATTGTTGGAGTTGGAAAGATTGCAGAGATGAATACAATGGCACCATATTGGTACATTGTTAATTACGGCGGTTTAGGTGGAGCGGCAAAACACGGTAAAACAATCCGAGGATATTATGGTACCATGATTGCTCATGGTCAACCTCGTGCTGATTTAAGAGGTGCAAACATAGCAGGTGGCAAAGGTGCTACTGAAGCGTTTCATTCTCTTGCAAGCGGTGGGTATAGAATGACCCCAAAAGCTCCAATTTGGCCTCATAATTATATTGAGAAAACAGCCAATTGGGCATCAACTGTTTATAGGATTCACTATGCCGGCGCTTTGCGTCGGACTTCTATATCTACGATATAGACGTTTAAGCCTAATTGAAGAGGCTTAGATAGGCAAATATTCAAAGGAGGAATTAAGCCAAATGATTCATGCAAGTAATGTAAAACCTAGGATTTTCCCAGTTTTAATGGACGGTACTGATGTAGAGATGGACCGAGTTCAAGACTTAAGTTCAACTGTAACCCTCAACCGTACAAAGATTCAAGAAGTTGGAAGAGATGGACTTGTTTCGTGGAGAACATCTATTCCTAGCGTAACTGTTAATGTTCGCCAGTTGGAATATGGCAACATCGAGTTCTATCGCAAAATTGCTAACAAAGGAGATTCTGTTACAACTATTAGTTGGACTGATTTAAAAACACCAATTTTTGATATCGCAGGTTATGAAACTGATGACGACGGCACTGTATTAGGTACTATATGGTATCCTAATCTACGTAGTGCTAGTTTAGCTGTTAATATTGGTGACCCAGATGCAATTATCGAACGAACGTTCGGATTCGCTGGTGAAGATGAAATTAAGTTACAAAATGCTAATAAATACCTGATTCACGGTCGTTATACGTTAGCTGGTGGTCAAGATGATACTGCTACGATTGCAAACCCTGCAGCCGTTGCAGACCCGGATAACTCCGGTCGTTATTTATTTAAAGTTGTTAAAGTTTCAAGTGGTACTGCTACCGAGTTAGCTCACGGTACAGGATGGTCTTGTGATGGTACAACTTTAACGATTAACGGTTCGTCTAGTGCTGGTGACGTTGTTCACGTGTGGTATTCAGCAGGTACTTTAGGTAACCAAGCTACGTTCGTTAATAACGATACAGATGCTGGTGGACTGTTAGCAGAAGCAACGAGTATTTATCTTGCATCTTCTAATTATCTTTATCGCTTACAGAGTGCGTCTTTCGATATTTCATTCGACCGACGTGACTTAAAAGAGATTGGTAATAAAGAGGTTGTAAGCCGTGGTGTTCGTAACATCACAACTCGTGTTACGCTTGGTAAAATTCTGGAAAGCTATACTATTGAAGAAGTTCTTCGTGGTGTTGCTGGACAGAGTTATGGTAAAATAGATGTAAGAAATTACACAGACGATTTACAGTTAGTAGTAAAATGTTATAGTGACAATACGAAGACATCGTTCTTATTAGGTTACAAGTTTACTGATTTAGCACCGACAGGTGACGACGCTGGTATTCCAGTCAATGATTACGTGACTGAAGGCGCCACACTCGAAGGCGAAATCGGATTTGTTACGAACGACGAAAACGTTCTTTAGTAAATCTTTAATATAGAGAGGGTAAGGTATGTATAATCAAAACGGGTTTTTATCTTTAACGGAAAAAGAATTAGAGGAAGTCGTATCAATGTCTTCCAAAAAGACTGTTGGTAAAGTCTTGAAGCGATTCGAGATTCATGCTAATATTCCGGTATTAAAAAGTGAAATCCGAGAACTATTGTATGAGAGTTTTCGGGACTTGGAGGATTTAATTGTAGCATCTGGTAAAGGTTACCAGCATTCTTCATTTAAGTTTAAACAGTCATCAAAACAACAGAAATTTAAGGGAGAGGGTAGTACTTCTGCTTAATACCAGGAGTCTACCTTCTCTCTTTTTTTGTAAGGAGAAATAGTATGGAAGAGAATACTTTGCAGGACAAAGTAGAAAAGATTAAGCAAGATACTGCTGAACTTGATGGTCAAATTGAAACAGAAAAGTTGTTAAGTGATAATTCTTCTGAATTTGACCTCGAAGGTGTGGTATATAGAGTTAATAAACCATCGTTTGAACAAAAGCAAACAGTAAATAAGGAACGAATGAAAAAATTAGTTTCTTTACTTAAAGACCAAGAACAGTTGCTAGAAAAAGATTTAATAGCTCTTTATGAAAGTCGTGGTATTAGTATTGCAGAGTTAGATACCTCGTTAGATGCATTAAGAAAAAGACGTGAAGATTTTGCTGAAAAACTTGGGAAAGGATTGGTAGAAAAAAGGGATGAAAAAGATTTGGAAATTTATAAAAAAGAAATTGAAAAAGTTATTGTTGAGCAAGACGCATTGCTCATGCAAAAATCAGCACTCTTAGATTCTTCAATTGAATCCCAGATTAATGTATTTGTTTATACCTATTTAGCATATCTAACGTTGGAAAAACGTGTAGAAGAAGATTGGGTTAAAGCTTTTGATACGTACGAGAATTTTTTAAAGAGTGACGAAACTCTTGTCAACAAAGCAACTTGGGTAACCACTTTTGTTAATAGAACAGAAGTACCGGTGGCTTAGTCATGTTTAATTATGATACACTTAGTTCATATGTAAAAAAGCTTGCTAAAACAAATTACTGGCAGACGTTATATGCTTCTAGTAAAGAAGCTCCTAGTTATAAGCTTTTTAAAAATGATACAAATTTTACTTGTTTGCAAATCCAATTTATTAATGAGTTAGGATATTATTCTTCATTATATATGGATATTGCTATGGGAGAAGTATCAGAAATTGTTGTAAATAACGAGATATATGAGGACGCTTATTATTATTATAAGTTACTTAATCGTAAGAGAGAAATACAAAATAAAAAGACCCCACAACAACAAGCACCGACGAAACATCAATCCAAAGGTCAAGAATCAGTAGTAGGTAAGAGCGAGTGGGTATTCACGAAAGTGAAAGGTTAATTTAACCAATGACAGAAACCTTAACATATTTAATACGTTTTAAAGTAGACGCAACAGATACAGCCAAATTGCAACAAGTAAGTAATGCGATTAAGGGCATCACCGGAACTACGCCTAGAATTGCACAGCAAAACGTAGCAGGATTAGGTAACTCCTTATGGAAGTTAGCCTCTCGTGCTGCTCTTACAATTCCAATTTGGTTAGCTTTGCGTGGTGCTATTATGGGAGTTATTGGTGCGTTTAGTGATGGTATTAAAAGTATTGTTCAATTAGATGAAGCATTAATTAACGCCAAAAACGAAATTCAAGATATAGCAAACCTAGATACCTTTATGGTTGGATTACGTGAACAAGCTATTAAGCTATCACGTGAAACTGGTACTTCAGTAGAGAAAGTCGTAGAAAGTTTTAGACGCTTTGCTACTGCAGGTATTGAAGCAACTACTGCCCTTGCAGGTATGAACACTGCTGTTAAGGGTGCTAGAGCAACGATGGGTGATGCTGTGGAAACTAGTCGTTTCTTAGCTGATGTATATAATCAGTTAGGGGATAGAATTACTGAAGTTAGTGGTACACAAGCAAAGTTTGATTATATCATGGGTACGGTTTCTGCATTAATGCCAAAAAACACATTCGTCATTAAAGAATTTACTGACGCATTTGCTAAGTTTGGAGGTACTGCTAAAGCTGCAGGATTATCATTAGACGAAACATTCCTTTTGATTGCCACATCAGCTACTGCTATGCAACGTGGTGCCAGAGCTGGTACTCAACTTGCTAGTGCTTTCAACCAGTTATCTAAGAATAGTGAAGAAATTCGATTGTTCTTAGGTAAGGATTCTTTAGCAGGATTAAGCCAATTTGAAATCTTCTCTAGCGTATTAGAA
>Ga0307377_10007485_pt1 | contig 11252 bp, 23 predicted proteins | sample TR3MG_FD_202535 | JGI IMG/M metagenome (GOLD analysis project Ga0307377, IMG submission 202535) | Soil microbial communities from Risofladan, Vaasa, Finland - TR-3 | ecosystem: Environmental > Terrestrial > Soil > Coastal area > Acid sulfate soil | place: Finland: Risofladan, Vaasa | collected... | reverse complement strand
AATACAAAAGTTTAATGGGCAAAATGTCTTGGTACACATTGCGATCTATAACAGCACACTGCAAGGTGTGTGAATCCGACATACGTGTGAATACCAATGGAAATATTGAGATTATTATAGATAGACAAACGATAAATTTGGTTAAATGCAAAGAGGTAGCGATCAAATGGGTGATAGAGTAAGCGTTCACGAAGATTACTGAGCTGAGTACCTTAAAAGTAAGGGACATAAAATTAAAAGATACTACTACGGTATTAATGTTCCAGACGATAAGGCACACTACTATAAGTATTCTGTATGCGGAGCTATGTTTGATGAAGATAGTCAGGGAATACTATATTTAATGTATCAACGATGCAAAACAACCGGATCGTTTTATTCAGATCCAAATTGTACTAGTATGTTGTGTAAAGAGTACTGTATAAAAGATATAATAGAATGAATCCATGGGACACACATGACTGGGTTGAGGAAATGGTTGTGGGGATGCCCCCAGATATAAGACGCGTAATACGTTGTAAAGTTTGTGAAATATATGGTATAGAGGGGTCATATATGTGGAGTTTTGATGGTAAAAACTTCACATATTATGGTGGTGATTTTGATCTTATTACCTGTAAAGATATGATAATCAAAGGGATAATAAAATGAACATAATACAAAATCCTCCTGATAACTGGTTAAAAGATCCTTTGATAAACAAAGTGTGGTTAGTAAAAGAGCGGGAAATGGCTAGCGTTATTGTTCCTCCGTACGAAAAGGGGCAGATTAGATGGGCAGGCTACACAACGCTCAAGATGTATCAAATAGACATAGGGCGTACGGACGTGAACTTATCATGACTGTTTGCATGGAACATTGAAACGTGGTGGGTGGACGAAATTGGAAGAGGATTTGATGGTTCTCAATTAATGCTTCCCACTGATGATTCACATATCTTTATTAATCCTTCATTGCAACACAATGTTGTTGCAAAAAGGATGGAGATGTTACACACCCAATGTAATACACTTTTGTCACAAATTAAAGTGTTGAAACAAAGAAAACAGCGTTTGGAAGAGTTAACCACTATACAGGACATAATAGAATGACCCCGCTATTTATAATACTTAGCGCATTAATATATATTGGTGGAGCATTAATAACCGCTATCATAATTAGGATAATAGATCGTTGTGTTGGTGTTGAAGATAATGATGATGGCACTTTCATTTTGATTGCTATATGGTTTATAGCGTTGCCTGTTATTATAATTGAGTGGACAGGTTATGGTATTATAAAGGGTTGCGAAAACTTGTCTAAAAAAATAATTCCAGATAAAAATAAGGGTTGAAGAAATAGAAAAAGCGTGTTATACTCCCGAGGATTTAGATAAGGTAGAACGGCGATGCGCAATCCAAAAATAACAAGAATAGTAACCTGTCTCGGGTCAGATGATATAGATTTTGAACCTTTTGTAGATGTGTGGGCAACGCATCGTTGGGCTGATATACGTCCGCGAGACAGGCACCCGAAAAAGTTGGTTTGGGTGCCGTTCCGGAAGCACAATTTACTTAAACATTGCCGGAAATGTGGAGCAATACATAATGTTATAATGCCTTCACGACCCGGCGGAAGTGTCATCGCAGCTTTTTATTTACCGGGGACAGATACACCCAGTGAGCCGGTTAATTGCGTGGACTCTATAATTCATGGGGTGATTGTGTGAATAATGGGCTCAAATTTTTACAGTTAAGAGGTCATCAACTCAAACGGTATCGTTGGAAGGCTTGGAAGCCCGATGGACTAGTTTCTGTGAATGGATTTTGGAGCTACAACAAAGATAGTTATAAATGTGAAAAGTGTAGCGTGGTATTTGTTATTCCGGCAAAAGGTAATATACAAATGCTTATCGAACAACATCCGTATTACAACGGAGAGACTTGTGACGAGTTAATAATCATGGAGGTTATTGAATAAGTTGTATTATGGAATATTTAGAGAGTAGGGGGCACAAACTTATAGAGAACGATCCGCCCTCCAGGGTAGAGCGCGGAAAATACAACAAGTTTTGGAAGTGCCAATATTGCGACACACCTTTCCAAATAGTAAAAATCCGGTGGAGGGAAAGTTTGTATGTATTAAAAGACGAAAAGGCTAAATATTGGGCAGAGCCCGATCCCACGCATGATATACCTCTTTGTAACGATATTATAGTGCAAGAAGTAATCGAATGAAACCAGAAAACATAGTGAACGCTCTCCCGTCTAAAGACGGGCGCTTCTTGGTAATTACCGGAGAATCCGTCCCAATCTGCTATAAAAGTACCTACAAAAATGGATAGAAATTGGAGAAAATAAAAGGAAATGAATCATTATGCAAAAATGAAGCGGGCAGTAAAAGATATTCAACAACAAGGTCACAATATACAACCTTGCCCAGCCCAGCAGAGGCTAAGCAATGGCACGCGGGAATACCGAGGTTTTGACCGTGTATATTTTTGCAATGTTTGTCATAATTTTTTAGGAATAGAATGGGACGGGACGGTTTTCATTTATACGAAACACGGAGGATTGACCTCTATTCCCGTGCTACACCGTGTAAAGAGTATAACTTGTCATAATTTGGTTGTTAGAGATATAATCAAATGATAACAATAGACAATAAATGGGAATCTGTTATAAAAAAGTACCTACAAAAATACAAACATATCAACGCGACCACGCGCAGTGGCTATATATATACTTGCCAAGATTGTGGTTTAACTTTTAGTATTAACTATGCGTCACACGTTATCGTGACAATTAAAAACAACAAATACACCAAAGCTCCAGATATGTATTGTAAAGATTTGATAATATTGGACATAATAATATGACGATTTTTCGCAATATACCAGAGATGGTAGTTCCTAGTATGGAGGCGTTAACGTTTTTATTTACATGTTGTGGTCATAATTTGAAGAAGGAACAGGAAGAATTTAATTGAAAAAAATATTATGACACTTTTCAACTACTGCACACAAAATGTTGGAGTTGTAACGAATGCAACGCTTATTTTAAAATAATGGAATATTTTGAAGCCACCGGAGAACACGCTGATGATTCTTGGGTTGGTTATTGGTGTTCTAAAAAGGACATATATTTGCCATGGATTGATCATGAATTCTCTTGTAACGAATACATTGTTAGAGATATTATAGAATGACCCGCCAAAAATTTAAAAAATTAGTGCTGGGCAAAAGACATGTGTTTTTTAACGGTCGTTATAGTCCATTAACAGAAGATATATTAGAATGTTTAGAATCGCATGATTGGTGGGATTCGGGAGATGATTGGTTAAATTGTAATATGTGTGGAGCATATGTTCGTAGTCCGTGGTCTCCCCGGGAGCGTAAATCAATATTTTTCTATTCAGATGCTGAAACGCCACCATGTCTTCCCCTCTATTACAAAGATAATGTAATAAAACAAATCATACAATGACTAGTCACTACACATATCAACGGAGAGGAAAGGTGTTATTTCGTAAACTTGGACACCACCGTTTAGTTTGGGATGGTGAATATTATCGTTGCAAAAGCTGCGGCACTATGTTATCTGTTCGTAACGGAACGGTTTTTTATTATAAAAATGAAAAGTGCTCAGCGGCAAAGTTTAAATGTAGGGATATTGCAATAGAAGAGATAATATGCTAAAATTCTGGCGCAGCCTAGATGATTCAATGCTACAATCAGTTAACCTCATATATCGGGACGTGGCGGTAGATATCACCGTAGTAAAAACTCACGGACACAAAATTGAATGTGTAGACAAACTACCCGGATGGGAGTATTATAAATGTTCAGAATGCGATACGACGTTTGCCGCCGCAACGAAAGAAAATAAACATTATCGCGGAGTTTACTGGTACGACGATAAAACAAACGACTATTTTGGATATGAAGGCGAAACTTGCGACGATGCTATTGTGAGAGACATTGTGACATGAAGCATTTGTGGAGGAGAATTGTAAATACCAACTACTTTGACGAATCTGCACCTTTCGCTCCGGAATTGGAAATTAACGGGTATCTTGCGCGTTGCCAACGGTGTGGAAGCTGGAGGTTCAAAAGAACCCGGAGCGCCACAACGTTTGGACATTCTCCGTTTACTTTAAACACTGGTATTATTTCTAAGTGTCGGGATATAAGTTTTGATTTAGACAATATGTTATCTAAACAGTGGTATCGGCGGTTTGGAGAAAAGTATAGAAAAATAAAACTAGGACGCTTGTACGAGTCATACGTATTAGACCAATGGGGAGAATGGATTAATATAGCGGAAAAAGCTCCTTTGATAATTATTTTTAACGAACAAATTGAAGACAGAACTTCTATCATAGATACTGCACGTATTGTGTGGCTTTCTTTAGCTAACGAATACTATCTCACCAAAGAGCAGTTGGCAATCAAGGATGTAATAGAGTGAGACACATCCCTGAACGAGCATTGTAAAGTTTGTAGGCTCGTGGACATGATATGTGTAAATACTGCGAACATAAATTTGTAATAAACCCAATGGGTGTCATATATTTGAAAATCAGAAAGGCTTAGATTGTATCCCAAAATGGTTATGGATACTTATCTTAGAATTGAATGTATAACATGAGCACAATGTTATCCAAACTATATGCTTTAGGACATAACATCCATTTGTACGGTTCTAAATTGGAGCTATACAAATGTCGCAACTGTGGAGGAATATTTAATAACTCTTCTTATTCCGGACACATCAATTATAAAAGTGGCAATAAGTGGAAACCTTACGAAGACATAGAGTGTAAAGATTTTCTAATCAAAGAGATAATAGAGTGAAGGAAGTTTTTCACCGCATTTTAAGAGATCTGCAAAAAGACCTCAGACCTGCATGTAAGAAAAAGATCAACAACTCTTCGTGTATCCACGAATGAAGCTGATATTTTAGATAAATTTGTATGCTATAAATGCTACCTAACGATGTATCGTGATTATAAATCGCGACATTTTGGTGATTATCGTGCCAAAGTTTGGTCTGGGGAAGAAGCTGCAATAAGAGAGATAATAAAATGATTACTCTTCCAACCATGCGTGTACAACCAATTGCTCTGCCAATGTATGATCCTATACATGGTTCAGTGTTTAGAATTATATCGTCTCCATTTTGTTTTTATGTGCATATTATTAGCACAAGGTACGAATTCACCCGCAACGGCGTTTTTGACGGATCAGAAGGATCAAAAATGTTTATTAAATGCCACCCTCCTAGAGAATGTAAAATATGTAAAAACTTGGCAACGGATAAAAATAGACCATCGTTCAAACGATACGTTTTAGTTGTAATAGATTGTGTAGATGGTGGTCAAAAGTATTTAGAAATATCTGTGGCAGAATACGAAGGCTTACAAGACGCAATCAACTCGCGAGGCAATTGGGATATTGACTTTACGGTTTGTGTAAATCCCCTACGGAGGAATTTTAGTTTTATACCAGAAGATACTTGCACCGGACCACAGCTATTAGCAGATAACCTGTTATATTCTTATTATCAAGCGCTAATGACATCAGAACAATATGATGCGCTACAAACCGTGGATGAGATTATTGTATAAACCGCGACAATACCTGTTTTAATGCTGAGCTGGGTGTTTTGTTTTGTATATACTTCAGTTGAGCGTCGCTGAGTTCATTCCATGCCATATCTTGTAGCAGATGAGAGCTAATTTTCGGAGCTTTTTTCGCTATCTCTTCTAACAGTTGTGAGTTATGAGGTCCATATTCGGTTAATATTCTATTAATTAATGGAATTAAAACGGCACCAGATTGTTCTCGTTCAAAAAAGTCAAGCAAAAATTGTCTATTTATTGCGGTAACAATTAAGAAACGAGAACTAACAAACTTTATTCCAGCATTCCAAAAGTTTTCATTAAGCAAAAATAAAGGGGCGTAAGCTTCACCAATCAACGTGGCTATTAAGTATAACAAGTTAGGATCGTTGGTGTTTTCCACCACCTCTTCTATCACATCATGATTTGGGTTTTTCTCTATAACAGTGGTTATTAATGACTCACGTTCTTCAGGGGTAAGGCTCATCACTTTATTATAGGTTAAATCTTCAAAATAAGTATTTGGTACCAAATAGTCCTTTAAAGTATCAGAATGCGGTACTCCCTTTCTAGTATAGATTGGTGAAAAAAACAGAGACAACTGTTTAGAAGGCGTATCCAGCTTGTTGTCTTTAATCCAGGTATTAACCTGCGCCACAAAATTGGAAAAGGGAATTCCATAGATACGGCTCTCTGGAACTAAAATGCTTTCTCCTATATTGTTTTGGAAACGGCGCAACAAGATTCTTGCAGCTGGTTTCTCTAATGTATCAATATCTTTTTTTGTGGTAATGTAGGCAATCAGTCCTCCCTGCTGTACTTCACAAAACACATTAGATTCACGTTCCTCTTGAGTATCATCGTATTTAGGGGCGTATTCTCCTTTTTCCAAGTTCATACAGGAGTCCCAGTTTCTACCATACGACATTCTAGCCATATCATGAGGATTTTGAGAGATTACGATAAACAGCTCTGGTTGTGCCCTAAGAAAAGCGCGAGAAACGGAAGCTTCGTAGTTATGAATCATTTTATCCAAATGCATTTGGACTGACTGTGAGCTTAAATTTTGTTTAAATATCTCTCGTAACGCTCTAACAATCTTTAAAGTACGGCTGTCTTTGCTAGCTAATCCTTTTTTCCAATCGACAGAATATCCTCCAGAAACCAAAGTGTTTATTATTTCTTCGTCATTTTCGTTCTGAGGCACTGATGGGTTCTTAAAAGGCATTACTATTCGATCTTTGCCTTTAAACATAAATTTAAATGGATACTTTTTCGTCTGGGCTATATTTTCCACGCGGTTATGAAACAATTCTTCATACTTCTGTTTCCAATCAGTAGCCAGTTTAACTAGGATATCTGAGAAATTTGATTCCATAGAAATATGGCTAAATATTCAGGAATATTCAGGGGTTGACAAAAACCCACGGATATGATAGTGTTGCGAGTCAAAATGAATTCTTTTATAGACGAGATTGTTTCCCACAAAATGGAAGACTGGGGACATGAAATAATATCCGCAGAGCCAGAAAATGGCTCTCCGCCTTACGTACTTTCGTACTTTCAGCAATATGAATTATATGGCTGTAAAAAATGTGGATACATATTCGGAATTGACAAAACGCAGCAGATATTTGTGTTAGGATTTGTAGACGAAATGGTTGAAAAGGGAGTAATACGTTCGTTTAATTACGCAACTATTAAAACGTATGACGAAAATATAACGTGCGAAGATTTAATTGTTAGGAGCATTATAGAATGATAGATCGCAAAACATTTGATGCAGAAATACAACGCGCGGTAAAATTAATGATGTTTCACTGTAGTGAGGTTCACGCATTAACTCGTGATTGTGATTACATACAGGAACGAAAAATAGAAATTTTAAATCATTTAATTGCACTGGGGCACAAAATCCCGTGGAGAAAAAGAATTCAAGTATATCTAGGTAAATACTTGTATCTGAAAGTTAATATCCACTGTAGCAATTGCAATCAAAAATTTATTATAAGTGTTGGTGGAAACATATGGACATTCGATAAATATCCAGAACAGGAGCTTGTATTCCCCGAAGAGGTGCTTTCTTGTTCATCGTGTATAATCAAGGATATTATATAAGTCAACTACCTACATGAAAATCATTAAAGTAATAACGATATTAGGCTTATTATTATTTGCAATGTCCTCTGCTGCGGCAATTGTATTTTTACCATTAAAACCTATCGAATTAATCTTTTTCCTTGTCAGCATGATTAGTTCTATATATTATGCAAAAACGCTTTACTATGGATAATAGTACTCATTTTCTAAACTTTGCTATTTGTTTTCAAAAGGCAAGTGGAGAGAAGGCACTATCGGATTTCAAGCGTAGAACGCTACCGCGCGTGAAAAAGCCGCTCGGCATCATTAAAGGCTTGTATCCTCAGAGCTTATTGGATATAGGGTATGGACGGGGCGCGTTCCTGTTCCCTTTAATGGAACAAAACCCTCATCTTTCCGTTACTGTTATTGACAATGATCCTTTTAAAATCGATATACTAGAAAAGGTGAAAAACGGTGGCATTTCACGATTGTTTCCAATGTTGGGGGATATAAATTCCATTCCTTTTGTGGATAATAGTTTTGACGTAGTTACTGCGCTTGAAGTTATGGAGCACTTAACAAATCCGCTTCAAGCCGCCAAAGAGATAACTAGAGTCTCAAAGAAATTTTCGATAATTTCAGTACCTTCTAAACCAGACGAAAATCCACAGCATTTATCTTTATTAAAACAACAAGATATTGAACATATGTTTAATCAAGCTGGAGCGGAAAAGTTGTCATTTGAATGGGTGAACGGACACATGATTTCGGTCATACAATCTAAAGGTGTGCGATGAAGCTTTCGGGAAAAGAATGTAAAGAGCAAAAACTTGATCAGAAGTGGGACGAGCAACATGCAGACCATTTTATAAGCAAATACAAACACACGATATATAAAGGTTCAGAAGAGATTGTTTACGATTGTTATCTTTGTCTTTTTTGTGAAGAGGTGGCACGCGTAGAAGTGGGAAGGAAAAAGGTTAAACTAAGTGAACGAAGACGACGACACAATGAAAAAAGAAGAAGAAACAATAACCGTATTAATGGAAAATACGAAGAAACTGGCGAAGAAACTTTCTTTAGATTTAGACAACCGGGAAGAGGCGGAGTTGATGATGAAATGCATGGCGGTATGTCTGGTGAGTATTGGGGCTCAAGTGGGTAAAGAGACCTTTGCCATCGACGGTATTGTTTACGGTGGTAATAGAGAAAGATGTGATACTTACGAGTTCACATTTAAATCCTCATTAAAACATAGAGACCTGGCTAATTGAGGCTGTATGGTTGATCAGAGCAATTGGGTAATTGAACCGATTAATTGTGAAAATTGTCCGTTCTGTCATTTTGACATCAACACCGAGTACGAATACTGGTGTAGCATAGATCCTGTTTGGGTGGCTAAAAACGTACTCCCAAGCATTATACCAACACCGCGTAGTATACCTAAAAACTGTCCACTTAGAGATTATACAGTTACCGTTAGGCTGGTTAAACCGTGTACGGGCAATTGATACAAGCTTTTAATTTGAAAAATACCGATATTCTTAACGTGTATCCGATTGGCTCGCGTGTATACGGAACACATGCGCCGAATTCGGACTACGATTTTGTGATTGTGGGAAATGTATATCTTAGTAATTTTTTGGGTCCTAATAAAGATGACACGATGTTGTTATCCAAAAATTATGCCGGAAAGTGCCTTCAAGCTTTAATTTATACAACGCAATCGTTTTCCAATTCTTTAAAACAACATAGTGTGCTTGCGATGGAATGTTTTTATCTACCGGAAGATTTAGTTTTACAAAAAGCGGTTATTTTCAATTTCAATTTAGATAAGAAGCAGTTACGTAATAGAGTAATGCAAAAAGCTATATACGATTGGGAAAGATTTAAAACCAAATTCGAAAACGGCAAAACGCAGAAAGCAAAAAGATCACTGTTTCATTCGCTTAGGGTGCTGGACTTTGGATTACAAATAGCTAATACAGGGAAAATTAATGATTATACTTCGTGTTCCGCTTTGTGGAAAAACATACGAGAAAACAAATCAGAAAATGGAAAAGATTATAAAGGCTTGTTCCAAGAACGTTTTCATGATATGTTGAACCGATTGATAACAGAGACAACGGAGATAACATGAGTAACGTCGCAATAGTGCTGGGTTTCCCCGCTTCCGGCAAGACTACCACCACCCAGATGCTGGTAGATAAAAAATACTTTCGTCTAAACAGAGATGTGGAGGGCGGTTCGGTTATAGGGCTGTTGCCAGTGTTAGAGGAACAGCTTAAAGCGGGAAAGAACGTGGTGCTGGACAATTTATTTGCTACAGAAGCGTCGCGGCAACCTTTTATCGCAGCAGCTAAAAAGCATGGAGCAACTATTGATTGCCACTGGATGCAAACATCTATTGAAGATGCGCAGTTGAATTATTGTTTACGTTCTATGAGAAAATACAATAAAGTTTTGGAGAGCTATAAAGGCGATCCCAACATTTTTCCTCCCGCAGTTATTTTTAAATATCGCAAGGAATTTCAGAAGCCCACCACGAAAGAAGGATTTGATTCGGTTGTAAAAATTCCCTTTATTCGTGTCTGGGATGATACGTACTGTAACAAAGCTTTGATTCTCGATTATGACGGTACGCTGCGCGAATGTGTTGGCGGAAATGGTAAGTACCCAGTGGAACAAAGCCAAGTAAAATTGTTACCAAACCGCACTAAAAAGATCGATGAATTTAAAAACAACGGGTTCGTAATTTGTGGTGCTTCCAACCAAAGCGGTGTAGCGAAAAAACACTTATCTTCCGAAACGGCGGTTGAGTTGTTTCAATATACTAATAAACTTTTGGAGCATGATATTGATTTCAAATTCGATCCTTCTGGAGTTCCACCGATTAGGTCTTGGAGTCGCAAACCAGTAACGGGGATGGGAGCGCACTTTATAGAAAAGTACAAATTAAACCCATCCAAATGTATTATGGTGGGAGATCTGAAAGAAGACGAAACATTCGCTTCTCGGTGTGGTTTTCAATTTATACATGCAAACCAATTTTTTGGTGACTAGATGGATAAAACCAAATTACGCACCTGTGATATTGTAACCGATCTGCGTCATCGCATAGAAGCACGATCGCATCACGCTCAAAACATGTTAGATGCCGCTAACAATAGAGCGAACATGTATCCAAATTACAAAAGCAGAGAAGAGCGTATTGCGCGTCATTGGTCAAACGAGTTGGCTGCATATCAAAAAGTCTATTCTATGCTTGATAGCATGTTAAAGCAATTTGAGGGAAACCGTCAATTACCTACAGGACTAGCCTGTAGGCTTGTAACTGATCCCATATTTGAAACCGTTACTATAGGCTGGTTGACTTCAGCCCGTTTAGATTCGCGGGTTTTATAAAAACCCTTCGAATCTAAATACTTCAGTACTATGTTCCTAGCTGCGTTTAAATCAGCATTTAACCTGAAGCCGCATTTACCACATCGAAACCCGCTCTGCGACTTTCGATTACTGCGCTTAATGTTTCCACACTTAGAACACCTCTGACTTGTGTACCTCGCATC
>Ga0307377_10007482_pt1 | contig 11257 bp, 10 predicted proteins | sample TR3MG_FD_202535 | JGI IMG/M metagenome (GOLD analysis project Ga0307377, IMG submission 202535) | Soil microbial communities from Risofladan, Vaasa, Finland - TR-3 | ecosystem: Environmental > Terrestrial > Soil > Coastal area > Acid sulfate soil | place: Finland: Risofladan, Vaasa | collected... | reverse complement strand
GTGGACTTTCACAATGGCCGCAGCCTGCTCACTGTTCAATAGAGGTTCGAATACATGGGGGGAATCGAACATGGCTCGCACACTCCTTGAAACCACAATGGATGGTATTCGAATATGCGTCAACCCCATCGGTAGGGCTGTTTTTCGAGTCTATCGACAGACAAAAGCGAAGCGGAAGCGAACTTTAAGGAACAGGAGATGCACAGAGTCGTTGCAGATACTTTTAAGGAATGCTTGGCGCTATCGATTTTTCGATATTATGAAAATGAAATTTTATTTTTGCCCATTTTCCCACTAGACAAACCCCGGATGACATTCCCCGGATGGACAGAGTGTAGCCGAGGCGCGGTCCGTGTCAAGGCCGGGCAAAGCCCGCCGCTGCGCGGTCAAGAGCCTTGACACGGACCTCCGTCGCCTCGGCACATAATTCCATCTATCCGGGGAATGTCATTAAAAATGTCTCTTCAGACGCCCGAACGAATGGGGCCACCTGTGATACCATAAGTTCGTGAGGATTGTTCTCGACACATCGGTTCTTATTGCCGCTTTCCGTTCGAGCACTGGAGCGGCGGCAGAGAATCTGCGGCTTGTCCTGCTCAAGAAACTAACCATCCTCATGGACTACAAGCTGTCCTGTGAGTATCGGGATGTTGCGTTTCGGGCGGAACACCTGAGTGTGTCCGGGAAGGCGCAGGAAGAAACCACATTGCTCCTGGACATGTTGGAAGCGCTTGCCGAGCCGGTTCTGGTCGTTGTCCGGCACACGCCGCTTTCACAGGACGCAAGCGATGACATGGTGTTGGAGGTTGCCATCAATGGCCGCGCGGATGCCATCGTGACCAACAACACGAAGCATTTTCGGGAACCAGCAAAGCGTTTTCACTTGGAAGTACTGACTCCGGCAGAACTACTGAATGAATTCAGGAAGAGGAGATAAGGGTATGCCCGCAAGCCAAAAGAAAGTTGTCGTGAACAAATTTCCGCTCCGGCTTATGCCTTCTGTGCGTAGGGTTGCGGAGGATTTCTCGCTAAAGGAAGGCGTCTCGCTCAATCAGTTCATCAATGTCGCCGTGGCAGAAAAACTCGCTCATCTTCAGCATGAGGATTGGCTGGCACGCCGTCCCAAAGCAACGCCAGCATCGATTGCAAAAGCGCTGGAGATTCTTGACCGGCCAACGCGCCATGCGCCAGAGGAAGCGGACAAACTTCCGAAGGGATATGTCCCCGTTCGGCGCAAAGCAGCAAGCGGGCGATAATTGCAGTAAGTCACAGGCTTATACCCATCTCGTGGCCGATGCTGATTTCATGGAGCGGTGTTGGTGGTTCGATGCTCTGTATGGGCAATTGAGCGAGGCCGTGTTCCGGCGCGGGATGAACTTGAGCTTGCTCTCTTGCCAGTTCAGTCGCCGATGGCCGCGCCGAAGAGATGCCGAGTGATTCGCGTAATCCATCTACATCAGAAGTGATGATCATAATTTCATTGCGGCCACGTGACGCGGCCACGTAAAACTGTTCCTGCTTCATCGTGTCGCCTGAGAGAACCACCGCATCGACGGTCTTGCCCTGGCTGCGATGCGCGGTAATCGCATAACCGTGGTCGAATTCACGATAGTTCGATGGCAGTGTCCGGCCATCTTCAAGTTGAATGCGGCCACCGTCAACACTGCGCACCTTCACCAGTTCGCCGTTTGTGGCGCGGAAATCAGCCTCGCGGCGATTGCCCGTCAGCAGCAGTTTGTCGCCAGAAGCAATTTCAATCCGGCCGCGCTCATGCACTGAGAAGCAACGCGCCTGTGTTGGACTCACCATGTGCTCCGCGCCTTGCAGGTCTCTGGCAACGATGTGCGACCTGTCCGCACGTTCAACGGTGAGTGTTTCATGGCGGGCAATCCCATGCGAGGAGCGATGGAACAGCAGAACCTGCCCTTCCTGATAGTTCGACAGGTCCTTCTTTTGTGCCTCGGTCCATTGCAACGGCGAGTAGAGTTCAAAAGCCGTGCCGCGTTCCAGTTCGCCGTGCTGTTTCCTATCCTCACGGATCGCGTGCGTAATCCTGCCAATCTCCTCATGTGTACCGGCAACGACGAGCACCTTGCGATTTGAATCAGTCGCAAGTTCCCGGTAAGCCGATGCTACGGCCTGTGCTCGTCCCAGATATGGAACCTCGCGAACGGCACCGAGTTTTTCTAGCTTTTCAAACCCCTGCTCTGGCGATTGCCTAAACGTCTGGATTGCATCCCTATACTCTGGCTGTTTCTGCCGTTGTACCCCAGTCAACGAAATACTCTTCATCTGCGATTCCCGTTCCAGAATGCGGAGAGCGTCCGACGCCTCTACACTCTGAATTTGCCGTGTATCCCCAGAGAACAGAATCCGCGCTTGTTCGCGCTCTGCCAGCTTGAGCAAACCTTCCATCTGGCGACCCGACACCATGCCTGCCTCATCGACGATCAGCACTTTGCCTTGCAGCGAGGATTGCGTCGAACTGTTGTCCAGTAGTCGAGAAATCGTCATGGCATCGTTGAAGCCAACCTTTCGCAATTCCTCTACTGCACTCCGTGTTGGAGCGACGGCCACAACTTCACGGTCTGCATCGCGCAAGCCACGGTCAATTTCATGTAACGTGGCAGTTTTTCCGGTTCCCGCCGCGCCGCGCAGATTGATGGCCAAGTCACGCGAATCGAAGACCTGGTAAACAGCTCGCCGCTGTTCTTCGCGCAAACGCTCGGAAGGGCGAAGTTCGTGCTCTCCGCCCAAGCGATCAAAACGCCCGACGCCACGATCTACTGTCGCAATCATGCGCTGTTCTCGTTCAAGGCTTTCGCGTGTGGCGAGATTGTTCCCGACCCGGATAAGAGTACCCTGCGATTGCTCCAGTTCCAGCGCTCCGCGCAGTTGACCAGAGTCAATCTGGCCGCGACCATGACGCAGTGCCTCAGTCATCAATTCATGGTCACGTACAACGGAGTTGCGTTCAAAGAGATGCTCTTTTGCGTACTGAAGAGATTCCGATGCCTGTGAGAATTCGTGATGAATGCGCGGATTCTGCTCAATGGACTCCGCACGAAATTGTTCCAACATCTGTCTTTCTTTTGGAGTAAGACGGGATTGCTGCTGCTCTCTGACCTTTTCCGTTGCGATTTCCGCCAGCTTGTCCGCGCGGGATTCACGGACGAGGATAGCAACTTCGTTATCGGTTGGCTTGCGGCCATGCTCCACTTTGAATTGCTCGATAGCTGCGTCCCGCTGCGCGCTCCGCACGCTGTACTTTTCGAGCAACTCATTCGAGACGCCGCGAATTTCGAATCCATGGTCTCTACCTTTTGCATCTCGACGCGGCTCGATTTCGTATCCCAAGCCGCGCACTTCACGTGCCAGCGCACTTCGGTAAACCTCCGTCAGATACGCTCGCCGTTCGTACAGCCCCGATGCTTGGAGCGCCTTCCAGCGGCCTTCCACGCCGTCGTAGGTCAGATTGGCCGCTACAGCGTGTGTGTGCAGTTGCGGATCGAGTTCGCGGCTTGTGTCGTGGCGGTACGACGCAACTACCATGTTTGCCGTTGTTCGATTTTCGTTGGCGCCGTTCAGGCGAACGCGAGTGGCAGCGTGGCCCTCAGTCTCCGCAAGTGCTTCTCGGACAGCCTTGTCATGGGCCGCAATCAGACGCTCATCCCCACCGACCAGGGCCTGAATGGAAACCGACTTCGGTGCGGAAAAGGTCAGATCGTAGAGCGACCGTCCTTTGCTTTGTTCGCTTCCATCCTCGCCGATGCGGTCCGCGCTATGGCGAGGCCGGAGAAACTCACCCGTTTCCGGGTGCAGTCCCTCGCGCACAGCTTCGAACTGCTCCCGTTTTACTTCGTCGCGAAGCCCGAGCAACTCCGCTCCCCGCCCATACCACTCGCCTTGCACACGACGATGCTCGTCGTAGTAATCGCTGTGTTCGAGATGCCTCTGGGCATACCCAACACCGCCCGACATGGCCCGTATCGTCAGCACAAGCCGACGCTAGCGCTGTTCGAATTCCGAATGCAAGAGGCTTTCTGAATCTGATTCTCAAATAGCAGCGACTTACCAAGCGAAGATAGAGACCGCGCTCCGCATCGCCGTCAATTTCGCCTGACTCCGCAATCATCATTCCGTCAATGCGCAGGGAATTGCCGTTTCGCTGCACTCGTTTTGAAGATAGACACCATCCCTAAGCCTGACGGCTTAGGACTGCTCGCGTGAGCCGCCGGCATCGAATGACGCTCGAACGCCTTCGGATCGTGTTCGAGGATGATCGATAAGCAGTCGGGCCGCATTCGAATATCGATTCGTTTTCAGAGAGCTACAATTGGCGCAGGGAAAAGCCCACTTACGCACAGCCATCTCGGTCAACTGGCCTACACTGGCAGACCCATTTAGAGCGCATGTAGGAGTGCTAGTGAAGTCCCCCGTGTTGCTCTCGACAAAATGCGCCATTTTATTATGGCTTTGAAGGATGGGCTGCGAACCACTCTGCCGCCTGCTTCTGCGCGTTGGCTAACTCGGCTGGGGTCAGTTCCGCAGCGACAACATCACGAATCTTTATCACCGAATCATGGTCCGGGGTCGGCGTTTGTGAGGCGGCGGAGATGTCTAGCCAGAAATAGGCTGCCATGTTGTTTTGGGGAACGCCTCGGCCCAAACGATAAAGGATGCCAAGGAATCCTTGTGCCTGGGCTAGGCCCTGCACCGCCGCCTTGCGACTCCAATTCGCCGCCTCAGCGAAGTCCTGTGGGGCGCCCTTGCCGTCAGAATAAAGACGGCCTAGGTTGTATTGCGCAGTGGCATTGCCTTGATCGGCCGCTTTGCGAAACCAGATGATCGCCTGTGCGTAGTCTTGCGTAATTCCCTCTCCACGTTCATATAGAGACGCAAGAAAGAGCTGAGCCATCATATCGCCTTGTTCAGCAGCCATACGGTACCAGTGCGCTGCCCGCTCGAAACTCTGCGGGATGCCTCGCCCAGTTTGGTAAAGCGCACCAAGGTGAAATTGCGCCTCTGAATTCCCTTGTTCAGCTGATTTTCGATACCACTCTGCCGCCTGTGTAAGGTCTTGGGTAACTCCTTGGCCGTGTTCATACAAAGATCCAAGTCTATACTCCGAGTCGTCATCGCCTTGCTCGGCGGCTTTCCGATACCAAGCGGCGGCCTGCGCATAATCCTGTGAGACGCCTTGACCGTGTTCGTAAGCGGAGGCTATTCCATACTCCGCACTGACGTTTCCCTGTTGCGCTGACTTGAGCCACCATGCCGCTGCCTGAACGTCATCCTGGGGGACGCCCTTGCCAAGGCCAAATAATCCGCCGAGGTAGAACTGTGCCTCGGCATTCCCTTGCTCGGCTGCCTTTCGATACCAGACAGCCGCCTGCGCATAGTCCAGCGGGAGCCCCTTGCCCCGCCCGTCTCCGTGGCCGTAGAACTGGCCGAGGGCAAGCTGCGCGTCGACATTGCCTTGTCCGCCGGCCTTTATAAACCATTCGACAGCAGTAGAGTCGCTTTGCGGAACGCCTAGGCCATCGCGGTAAAGTACACCAAGCTTAAATTGTGAATCAGGGTCTCCCTGTTCCGCAGCTTTCCTAAACCAGGCCGCCGCTTGAGCGTAATCGCGCACGACACCCTGGCCATTGTAGTAAAGAAGTCCAAGGAATCCTTGGGAATCAGCCTCGCCCTGCTCCGCCGCCTTTCGAAACCAGACCGCAGCCTGGGAGTAGTCCTGTGCGAGGTCTTTTCCCTTCCAAAAAGTGAATCCAAGTATCCCATATGAAGTCTTGTCAACGAAGAGCATCGGGGGCACTTTACTCAAGTCGATAGAATCGGAATGTTCCGCAGCCTTACGGAACCAATTTGCCGCCTCGATATGATCTTCTGGGACAAAGAGGCCGCGGAGGTAGGCCCAACCCAGCGTGAATTGCGCCGTGGGGTCTCCGTTCTCTCCTGCCTTGCGGTACCACGCGCCGGCCTCATCCAAATCCAAAGGCCCACCAACGCCCGTGGCGCATATGTACCCGACAAGCAACTGCGATTTTGTATCGCCCGCCTTTGCCTTGGTCAGCAGTCCTGGATCGATCCTCTTGGGCGGAGTTTGAGACTGTGCACGAAGCGAACGAGGGACCAATGTATACGAAAAAACCACCATTAGGGCCAGTCCAAGGATTGGCTTGCTGGCTAACTGCCTCCTATGTCTTCCCATAATGCCTCTCGGAGTTGCCACAACAATAGCATACGGCCATACAGGAGAAGCCAGATCGGCACTTCCGCCGTTCGTGCTTCTCTCTCGACAAAATGCGTCATTTCGTGGATACCGACCAACGCCCCGGCGTGTCTCAGAAAGGTTCCAATTTGCGACGTTGCAAAAGGGTTACTTTAAGCGTGTGCGGACGTCGGCCCTGATGTGCTCACGCTCTTTGTCATCAGACGCCAATGCCGTCTCGTATTTATCGCGCAGCCGTGCCGCCTTCACCGCAAGAGCATGGACCTCCACCAACTTGTTTTCGAGCTTCTGAGGTTTTGAACGCTGGTAGGTTTCATCAGCGTCGGGTAGATCACGCGCCAAAGCCTGCACGGTCTTGAGGTCGTGTTCCAACGCGGCCTTCCAAATCTCGGAGGCGCCCGATTGCCCCCTGCCCATGGCGGCACCGACCGCGCTGCGGGATGCCCGCGCCCGTTCCAAGAGGGTAGGAAGCGCCTCGACATCGGCACGAACATCGGACATCTGCTTGCGGAGTTCAAGTCGAAGGTCGAGCGTCTTGATTTGTTGCGAGCGCCGGTAGCTGATCCAGCCGATAACGCATCCGGCAGGCCCGGTGATTGCGCCGATAATTCCCGTCACAGCACCGACGTCGAGCGTCGCAGGACTGAACATGTGACCATGTTACTTGCCACGCTGGGAACGTCGCATAAACGGTCCAGTTAACCATACTCGACTTATATTGCTACGTGATTGGCAAACCTGAGGTTTGAATCCTCCCGCACTTCAACTGTCTGGTGGATGGTTGACTTCAACTGCATCTACTTTGCGATAAAGATGCCCGAGGGGCACAACGCACGAGCCGCGGCTTCTCCGCTGTCGGAAAAGGGGGTGTGCCAACCAAACTCGTTTCCAAAGCCTAAATGGCCTCTGGCTGCCGAAAGAACGTCCCTCAGCCACCCTGTCCGCCGGTTCTTCCTGCTCACCCAGGCATACCCGATCGACCACATCAGTCGGTCGTCCAGTCTGTGGGCCGCTCTCGCCGCGTACTCGGACCAAGTGTACCGCCAGATATGAGAACGCAGTTCGAAACAGACGTATGCCTGCGCTCGATCATCGCTCACACCGAGAAAAAGATGGATTTGGCGTTCATCCGGCCGTTCGTCCGCGGCATAGGCGACGCCAGAGTAATCGGTGTCTCGGGCCGCGACTAGACTGACCTCCTGCGCCAACAATCTCTGGGTTCGCGGCGATTGGCTGTTGATCGCGACCACACTCCGCGAACCCCGCGTCCATATGACGTTGCACTGACGGAGGCGTAAACGGTGCGGGCCGTTGACAACCTCGTCATGCGCTCGACGGTGCAACCGGCAATCACTGGGCGACGACTCGACGTATTTTAAGCCGCACTCCAGGCACTTCACCAAACGTTCCTTGTAGTCAGTGGCATTTGCTAACCAAGCCTTTACTCCAAATTGGCGTCCTAATAATTGTCTCGCACAAACAGTTGCCGCATACGCGCGAGGCTCACATTGCACCTATACAGGTTTAAGCATTTCGCTCTGCGTGACTAGGTATAGCCGTTCGGCAGGATCGGCAGCGAGTTGCTGAAGCTCGGGAGAGAACCCGCCCAAAGCAAAGAGAATATAGCGGGCCTTGTTGCGCCAACGCGCTTCGGGCAGACTGGCGACCTTGGCTTGCAGGACACTCAGGTCGTTCAGCCGCGTAATGCCCTCTGTGCGCCACTTGCACTCGCCGAACAGAAATGTTCCGTCGTCGAGTTCAGCCATGAGGTCTATCTCCGTGCGGCCATCGCGGCTCCAGTACCGAGCCATCTCTCGAACATTGAGGCCAAGGCGCTGTTGTGCGTTCCGTTGGAGCCATTGGCCGCATATCTCTTCGAAAACCGACCAACCCATGTATTCGGACAGTCGCGGGGCGACCTGTGCAGCGTATACCGTTGTCGGGTCGGAGAATTGCAAGGCGCTGGCCAACGGCCCAACGAAGCGATACCAGAAGGTCAGAAAGGGATCGGCAACACGATAGAGGGCTCTGCGCTCCGAGCTTTCGCCGAACGGGAACTCACGCCGAATCCACCCTAGTTCCAGCAACGTTCGCAGGGAGCCGGAAAGGGCACCGCGCTCCACGCCAATCAACTGCTGAATGCCATTGAATTTCGTTTCGCCGCCGGCAATCGCGGCCAGGATGGCATTGTACGGAGCCGGGTCACGAATTTGTTCGCTGCCGAGCAGGAACCGTACTTCATTTTCCAGTATTGCTCGTGGCTGCATCAGCAGTGTAACAATCTCCTCGGCTGGGGGGCGCGAAGTATCGACAAGTGCGTGGTATCGCGGCGTTCCGCCAAAAACGCCGTACATGAGCAGCTTCTCGACAACTCCGTAATGGGAGCTACCTGCGTAGAAGGCCGCGACGTCTTCGTAGTGAAGCGGGTCGAGGTGAAAAATTCCGGCATTGAATCGCCCGAACAGAGGAGCACTCTCTCGTCCGAGAGCGGCCATGGCCGAGAGCTGCGATCCGCAGAGAACTATGAATAGAGGAGAATGAACGGCCTCGCGATCCCACCATGCTTGCAGAATGGAAGGCAACTCAGGAGTCTGGTCCACCAAGTACGGGAACTCATCGAGGATCAGCGCAAAACGCCCTGCGGACTTCTTTAGCTCCTTCGTTTGCTGTGAGGCGTAGCGAAGAAGAGCGTTCCACGAAACGGCAATATCCTCGGCGGCGACACTGTCGGAAGGCAGGGCGGCGATCAATTGGCGGGCGAGCGTGAGCCGTTGTGTAGCGGCAGTGGACTGCTCTGCTAGAAAGTAGCAGTGGGGCTTTTCGTGCTCGTTTCCGTTTACGCCTCCGGTGAAGTAACGCTGCAAGAGGAATGTTTTGCCCAACCGCCTGCGTCCATACAGGAGCAGCATCTGCCCACCGGCCCCGTGGCGCTTCCATGCGCGGTCCAAGGCTGCGAGTTCGAGCTTACGGTCATAAAAAGGATCTGGCTTGATGGTCATGTCGGGCATTGGCTAGGTGGCCATTCCTTCCGATACATATTATGAGTTGTCAGTTTATGAAATGTCAACTTGTAAACGGATAAAGTGCATGACCGCCAGTCGGACGATGTTTTGGCGATACCTCGCATGAGCGATAGAACGACGTTCTATCGCTCATGCTCTGCGCCGGGCTTTGCCTTTGCCTGGCTATGGCGTAGCTGCTTTGCGCTGGCAGGCGTCGCAGAATTCTGCTGCGGCTCGGGCAATGGGACCGGTTCCGCAACGGTGGGGGTTGACCTCCTTTCTCGCGGAAAACAGTCGAAGATGATCCGGAACTCGGGCCGGACCCGCGCGTCTTAGCTTTCTCCGGAATGCCATGCAACTGAGTTGCTGGCGTCTGCCTGATACCAACCGGCCACATGGAGCTCGGAGGGTCCGGCGGCTGGAATAAGATTGCGTCGCGCGAGTCATCTCGCGATCTGATTCGAACCATCCGGGCCCGCCAGCGAATCGGAATCAGATGCCGAGCCGTGCCGCCGCATTCTGTTCGAGAATCTTCAGATCTCGAATATAGCGCTGCAACATAGCAACAGACTTGTGGCCCGTCTGCTTCATGATTTGTCGATCGGGTACTCCGTTTATGGCTGCCTGGGTGACGCACCCTGCTCGAAGACTGTGCCCGGCAATGGAACTGACCTCCATACCAGCTCGGGCCGCCGCTCGCTTGATGATGAGTCCAATCGAATCAGGATTTAGGCCGCGGCCTAACACTCTCCCGTTCTTCGCGACAGGACGGAGGAGAGCGCCGACGTTGATTCTTGTGGAAGTCAACCAGTGTTCGACGGCCCGAACGGGACAGGTTGATCGTCTGTAACCTCGAGGGATACCCACCTTCCTGCCCGCCCCCTCCTGGTCGGTCTTTGACCGCGGCAGATGAATGACTAGCCCATCCTTATGTATGGTGAGATCTTGGACTTGCATATGGGCCAGCTCGGAACGTCTGAAAGCCCCAGCGAACCCAACCAGCACCAAAACCTTATCTCGATCACCGCGGGTTCCTTTAGGACATGCAGCGACTATTTTGCGGATATCCGCGGTCAAAAGCGGACTCTTGCCCTTTTGTACTGTTCCGTAGACCCGGCGTATCCCCTTCATTGTTTCGCTCACAACTCGGTGGTGCGCCTTCGCTGGCGAGTTCGCGAACCCAGACGCTCTGTGTCTTTCGGTGATTGAGCAGAGCCGTCGCGTGATCGTCGCGACCGCGTGATTTGAAGCGATGTCTGCTATAAACAGCGCCACTGTTCCTGGAGAGGCGGGAAGCGGTTGAAATCGATGCAATATGCACCAGTTCTCGAATTGGAGCCAGTCGGACCTGTACGCTCGCAAAGTCGAAGGCGCCATTGCGGATTTCGCATACATTCTGGCCTTCTCGGTGAGCTCTTTTACGCTGAGTACAGGAGGTGTGTGCTTGTTTTGCTTTCTAGACATGTAGATACTCCAGCCTCTGGTGCAGAGGCACAGATGGAAGAGGAGAGGTGAACGAGATGGAAGAGGGCAGGCGTAGAGAGAAACTGCCGGACAGTACCGAGAGGATCGGGTCGCAGCACCACTGCTATGGCAATGTTTGGCGCGCGATTAGATCTGAGAACGCCCTTTTCTCAGATGAGACCAAAGTGTTGCCGTCTCGGCTCCAATTCTGGCGGGAGAACCGCAGGGCGACTGAGATCTTTAGGTCCCCAACCCTAAACCCGGTAAAATCATGTCGCCGCCACGGCCGTGGCCGCCACCAGCGTGACGGTCATCATCAGCGTCCCCGCCCCCATAATCGGCGCTACTTCCGGACTGAACGGCTGTCCAGTTGTAGGAGCAGGAACTCCAGCGCGATTGTGCCCGCGTTTATTGATTGCGCAGTTAGGGTGCCGGATCTTGGGCGCGAACGCACAGTTCGGTCTACACAATAATGTCTACAAGGGGCGGCCGAAATTCATGTATTCATGCGCGACACGCTCCTATATAAAGATGGGGCGCACAGCAAACATGC
>Ga0307377_10007481_pt1 | contig 11258 bp, 12 predicted proteins | sample TR3MG_FD_202535 | JGI IMG/M metagenome (GOLD analysis project Ga0307377, IMG submission 202535) | Soil microbial communities from Risofladan, Vaasa, Finland - TR-3 | ecosystem: Environmental > Terrestrial > Soil > Coastal area > Acid sulfate soil | place: Finland: Risofladan, Vaasa | collected... | reverse complement strand
TTGTTATTATGCATAAATTAAGAACTTTGATGTTAGATAAAATTAAAAATGGGGATTTTTCAGAAGATATTTTTCAAGAAGCTAATAGAGAGCTTGGTTTTGTTGAGACGCAAAATTTATGTGATTATTTTTTAAAACTCTATGAATCTAATAAGAAATACAAAAATTCTCCCAATAGTTGGTTGGCCTATGTTTTGGGGATAACAGATGAAAAGCCCCAAGATAGATTAACTGTTTCTGACATGGGTTCTCCCCCTGATATTGATTTAGATTTTAGTGATACTAGAAGGCAAAAAGTCTTGAATTATATTATTAATGCCTATGGTAGAGAAAGAGTAGCAAATATTGGCACATTTGGAGTTTTTGCTGCCAAAGGAGCAGTTAAGTATACTGCCAAGGCCCTTGAAATTGCTAAAGATGTCAATGGGGTTTATGATGAAAGGGCAACCCTTAATCTTTCAGAAGAGATTTCTAAAAGTATTCCAGAAACTCCAGGAATTACTATAGAGGAAGCTTTAGAAATATCCTCAGACCTGAGAGTTTATCAGACACGTTATCCAGAAGTTTTTGAAATAGCTAAAAAATTAGAGGGAACTAAAAAATATGCAGGCAAACATGCTGCAGGTGTAGTGATTTCTAAGGGTCCTCTATCACACTTAGTTCCACTTCAGGTTGTTAAAAATTGCATATCTACACAATACACATTTGATGAATTAGATAAAATGGGTTTAGTTAAGTTTGATATTCTAGGATTAAGAACCCTTTCTGTTATAGAGGATTGTATTACCTGGATTCAAGAAAGACATGGCAAAGATCTATCTAATATTGACAATATGGATGCAATAATTTATAATGATAAAAAAGCTATGTTATTATTAAGAATGGGTAAAACAGATGGGGTTTTCCAACTAGAAAGTGGAGGAATGAAAGAAGCTCTTGCAGAGTTAAAGCCTGATTGTTTTGATGATATTAACACCATTGTAGCAGCTTTCAGACCTGGACCTAAAAAGTTTCTGTGTAAAAATTTTTATAATAAATACAAAGATTCAAATGACCCCCCTTGGCGTTCAGGTATGACTTATGCAGAAAATAAAAGAGGTAATATGCAAGATGTTTCTTATATTGTTCCTGAATTACAAAGTATTCTTCAAGAAACCTATGGAGTTATTATTTATCAAGAACAAGTTATAGCCATTGCCACTGAGATAGCTGGCTTCTCTTCAGTTGATGCTGATTTGTTGCGATATGCTATGGGGAAAAAACTTAGTGATAAGATGGCTGAATTAAAACCTAAATTTATTAATGGAGTCAAAAACAAAGGTCATTCTGGAGCTATTGCTGAGACTATATGGGATACTATTAATAAATTTTCTGCATATGCTTTTAATAAGTCACATTCTGCTGGTTATGCTAAATTAGCCTTTCAAACAGCCTATCTTAAGGCTAATTATCCTACTGAATTTTTTGCAGCCCTATTAACTTCTTTTATTGGAGATGATGATCGACTTAAGCAATATATGCGTGATGCCGCCGATTTTAAAATTAAATTTAGTGAAATGCATATTAACAAAAGTAAAGATGAGTTTATTCCTGAAGGTGACAAGGTTATTAGAATTCCACTTAATGCAGTTAAGGGTGTAGGAAAACATGCCAAAGAAGTTGTTGCCAAGCAGCCCTATAATGATTTATATGATTTTTGTAACAAGGTTAATTCACAATTTATTAATAAAACTGCAGTAGAAGCCTTGGCTCATGCTGGTGCATTTAAGGATTTTGGTTATAGACCTGAGGATTTAGTAATTAAGTATTTAGAGGTTAGGGATGTTCTTAAAAAGAGAGATAAAAAAGCCAAACCTAGTGGAGATGAATATGAAGTAAAAGACTTGTTTGATTTAATGAAAAATAAAGAAAAATAAAGGATGGTTAAAAATGAGTGAAGTGAAATTAAGTTTCAGTATAGAAACCACTTGTCAACCCAAACAATATCATTCTCTTAAAATGGGATTGATAATTCATGAGGTTAATTTTGTTTTTGAAGATCAAGCAGATTTGGAGCAACAAATTATGGATTTACAAAAAAAATATCAAAAAGTTCTTAATGATGCCAAAACTTTAGCAGTTAAAAAGGGGTTATATAGTGCTACAACAGAGACTTATTATGATGATGATTTTAAAACAGAAGTTTCTATCAAAGTTGGAGATCAAAAAGATGAGGATAACCAATCTTATAAAGACACCTTAGATAAATCCCCCAATATTACAAAAGAACATATTGGTGTAGAAGATGACGATGATGATATGGATGATATAGAAGATATAGATTTAGATTTTTAAGGGAGAAATATATATGGATGATATAGAGATTACATATAAAGAAAGACAGATGTTTTGGAATATATGTAAAAAAATAGCACAAAAGGTTGGTTTTGGAGAAATCAGTATAAAATGTCATGAATATAAATGCCAAGATATTCAGGTGATTTTTAATATGCATGCCCAAAAGGGCTCTTTAGATAAAAGATTATATGAAGCTGGTTTGGGATTTTTAAGTGATCTTTATGAAGAAGATTGATTTTTTTTATATTAATTACTGTATAATAAAAAATGAAAAAGAAGGACTTTTTATAGCAAAGAAAGAAGATTAAAATTGGGAAAATTTTATTGTAGATTTTTTAAAATTGATTTTTTAAATTCAACTCTAAATAGAGAGAATTTATTTTAGCTTTATGCTAAATATTGATTCTCTCTATTTTTTTTAAGGAGGTATATAAATGTTTAATAGCACAATAGATTGGGAAAATGTTGATGAGGCTAAAAAAGTTCTTTCAGAAGCCATAAAACAAAGAATAACCAATATGAATACACCTTTATTGAATTATGATGAACTACACAATGAATTATATGATTATTATAATGTTAAAATCCAAGACAATTTAGATACACAACAAATTAATGAGCTTCTTACTTATTTGCAAAATTTAAGATCAAGAGTTGCTTATATAAATGTTCAATCTTTCAGGGATTATAAAACCAAAAAATCTACTTTGGATTTTTTTACACTTATTGTAGTTCAATATGCAGATTCTACAAAATATAAAAATAAAGAATCAAGAGAAGGATTTGTTATTGAAAGATTGGCAGATTTATTTTTAGATGTCCAAGTAGCTGAATTTCTTAAAGATAATGCAGAATCTTGTTTAAAAAATCTCAACGATCTCCTATCTATTGTAAGTAGGCAAATTTCTGTTTTACAAATTGAATTACAGTTAGGGCAAATAGCTAGACCAGGAAATTCATCAGGTTTACCTTCTGATAATATATCAAACGATGCCACTTGGCATTCAGATGAAAATTTTGAGAAAAGCTTAGAGATTAATGAACAAGATGAAAATGAGGAAATTGACTTAGATTTTTAATGTTGTTTTGTTGGTGTTTTTGTATAATATATTTCACAACAAACAAGGAGAGTGGTTTAAATGAGTTCAGGCTGGGAAGAAGTCCAAAGTGGGTCTCAAAATACAAGAGAAAACATATTCTTTACTCCCAAAACTGGAAAGAATATAATTAGGTTAGTCAAAGAACCCCATAAGTTTTTGCGTCATTTTAACTTTAAGAATGAAGTTTGTCTAAAATCTCATCGTGATGATTCCACTTATTGTCCACTTTGTGAAGTAGATGATAAACCACCGTCAATAAGATATATGATTATGATTTTAGATAGAGCCGACCAAGATGACAATGGTGTTTCCAAGGTAAAAATATATGAAGCTGGATCTCAAGTTTTTGGTAAGTTTAAGACATATATGGAAGTTAGAAATGTAGATCCAGGAAGTAGCCAAGAGGGTCCTGATTTTGTCGTTATTAAAACAGTAGCTGTTCCCAATGATGCATTTTCAACTAGCTATGATGTTGTAGCCTTAGACCCAACTCCATTTACTAATGCTGAAAAGAAAGTAATTAAAGAGAAGCTTAACCAAATAGATCTTGATAGTTTTCACAAGCAAAAGTCAGTAGAAGAACTCAGAATTATTGCTGGGGCTGACATGGATGAAGATGATATTGAGCTAGATGATGATATTGATTTATCTGAAGATGTAGATGATGCAGATGATGACTTAGATGGGTTAGATACCATTATAAGCAAATCCCTAGAGGAAGAAGATGAGGAAGAAAGCACAGATCTGGGTTTTTAAGGTAAATTTTTATGGAGAAGTGATATTATGGCAAAAAAAGATACAAAAGAAAGCCAAATAGATAAACATGTAAACAGGATTATTCAAACCCTGAATAAAAAATTCTATCCTCAAGAGGATCAGAGAATTATTCAAAAATTAGATGATGCTCCCACTGTTGCTTCTTTAGGGGTAATTCCCACAGGCTCTCTTTTGTTAGACCAAGCACTAGGGGTTGGTGGCTTGCCAATTGGTAGAATAGTGGAGATCTATGGACACGAGGGCAGTGGTAAAACAACCATAGGTCTCCACCTTATTGCAGAAGCACAAAGATTAAATGAGAAAGCTGGAGATGACAAATATGTTCTTTTCATAGATGCAGAACATGCCTTAGACCCTGATTATGCTAAAGCCATCGGAGTTGACCCTAGTAAGCTTATTGTTGTTCAGCCCGATTATGCAGAACAAGCATTAAATATTGTAGCCGAATTTGTTATTAGTGATTCAATTAATCTTTTTGTAATTGATTCAGTTGCTGCACTCATGCCTGAGGCTGAGTATAAAGGTTCTATGGAAGACCAACATGTAGGCAGACAGGCTAGGGTTATGTCACAAGCATTAAGAAAACTCAATGGCATGATGTGTAAACATTATGTCCTTGGCATTTTTATTAATCAAGTCAGAGAAAAAATAGGAGTTATGTTTGGTAATCCAGAGACAACTCCAGGTGGACGTGCTTTAAAGTTTTGGTCAACAATAAGATTAGCCTGCAGTAGTAAGAGAGTTTCAGATCAAGAGCAAAGAAGTGAAAGAGCAATTCTTAAGGTTGATGTTGTTAAAAATAAGGTTGCCCCTCCCCATAAGACCATAGAAACAGAAATTCTTTTTGGTTATGGCATAGATTTAGAAAATGAAATTTTAGCGTTGTGTATCTCTGAGGAGCTTATAGAAAAGAAGGGCTCTTGGTATTCTTATGGTGGAGAACAGTTAGGGCAGGGTATAGAAAATACTAAGGAGTTTTTTAAGAATAATCCCGATATTTATACTCAAATACAAGAACAAATTAAAGACATAATTTATAATAGAAAAAATAAAATCACAGAAGATGCTGTAGAAAATAAAGAAGATGAACCAAAAGAGATAACAGAAGAAGATGAAGAGAGTGTAGAATTAGAAGATGTTAATATCATAACAGAAGATTAATGAAATGGCAGGAGAATAATATGGCAACATTTAATGATGTAAAGTGTTTTTATAACTTCTTACTTAAGGATAAAAGGGCTTTACAATATTATAAGGAGAGAGGGATAACTCCCGAGCTTATAAGGGAATTTAAGTTAGGATATTGTCCCTCTCACAAAGACCATTGGGCAAGTGGTAGAATAATTATTCCATTTTTTGATGCCTATGGTAATTTTTTAGATTTTGGAACAAGAAAAATTACTCAACCAGGGAAATCAGGAGAATGGAAAAATGGGAATTTTTATTACACTAGTATTGGAAGAACAGAAAAAGGACACCATTTATATAATCTAAATAAAGCCAAAGCATATATTTTAAATAAGAGATATGCTATTATAACTGAGGGATACTTTGATGTTATTACTGCTTGGAAATCAGGTATAAAGAATATAGTTGCCACCTGTGGCACTGCTTTTACATTTACACATATGTGTCTTTTGTCAAGATATTGTGATCTTTTTATTTTTGCTTATGATGGAGATAGTTCTGGTAGGGCAGCAGCACTAAAAGCAGAGTTGGCATTTAAGGATTATATTGGCATAGTAATATTAGAATTACCTTTAGGTTATGATTTAGATGATTATTTTAAAAATTTTTCAGTTGAAGATTTTAATGTTTTAATTAAAGAGAAGATTTTATCACAAGGATGATTTTTATGTCAAATTTAGTTATAAGAGAATTAGATAAATTTTTGATTCATGAAAACAAAGAAAATGAGCGTCCAACCAAGCACATTCACCCTAGTTCTTTTGGCGGGTGCCTAAGAAAAACTGCATACGATTTTTATGGTGTAGAAAAGAAAGAAAAAGATACACGTTTATTAAGAATATTTAAAAATGGACATCATGTTCATGAAAGAATTCAACAAGATTGTAAGTTAGCAGGGGGCATTGAAGTTATAGGTGTAGAAATTTCTGTTTTTAGTGAGGAATATCAAATTAAGGGTTATGTGGATGGTATAATAGGCATAGAAGAAGACTATTATGTTTTAGAGATAAAGTCTAAAAATAATAAGGGGTTTACAAAATATCTGAGTAAACCTGAAAAAAACCATATTGTCCAAGCAAACATTTATCTTTGGTTAATAAAAGAAACAATGGAAAGAGCAAAACAAAAGGAAGCCGAGGATAGGGATGAGACGGAAAAAGTTCTCTTAAAAATGAAACATGCTCCTCAAAAATATATTCTTCTATATGAAAATAAGGATACCCAAGACCAAAAAGAATTTGTTTTAGACAAAAACAATGAAGTAATTCATTGGGTACAAAAAAGAGCTAAGAGATTTTGGGAAATTGTTGAAAAAAACAAACTACCTAAAAGACCTTATGATATAGATGTTGCTGTTAATACCAATAAATTGCCCATGGAGTGCAGATATATGTGTGACTATACTAGGGTTTGTTGGAATAACATTATAGATGTAGATTCTTTATTAAGCTAAGGAGGATGATGAATGCGCGAGGATTTTTTGCAGAAAATGGTTTTTGATTTTCAAGAAATAGTTAAACAAGAACATTTCTTGTTTCAGGAATATGGTGTAGAAAGCCCTGAAGCTATAAGAATTAAAACTAAAAAAGATATATTATATAAGGCTATAGAAAAAGAGTATTGTCTTCCACAAAGAATTAAAACTTGGGCTAATAGCTATTTAGTTTTTTTTGATAGCTATGATGATTTTTATGCTCTTTGTAGGAAGGTGTTTTATGAAAGTGTTGTTAATTTTAAGAGTCTAAAAACAAGAATATATGAGAATCAAAAGAAATATAAAAAAGGTAAGATAAAGGAAAAAAATATAATTCCCAAAGGCAATGGTGAGCTTAATACATTTTTTGCACAATGTCTTAGTAATGAATTAGTTAATTATTATAATTCATTGCAAGCACAGTGTAGAAATCCCAAGGTGAGATGTCCTATTTGCATGGAGTTGGTTTCTCCATTAAAGAAACACTTAAAAGAAGACCATGAAGAATATGTAAGAAAAGCTTGGAATAATCAATGGAATAAACACATGGATGCGTTTGAAGTATGTCCTGTTTGTGGCGTGAATACCAAAAGTATGTTTAATCATATTATTAGTAGACATCCTGATGTAATTTATGATTTATTTAGAGTAGAATATCCTCAGTATATGCTCTCAGAAATTCCCTATTCTTTGGATTTTGAATATTCCAACAATGAAGATGAAGGAAATACTCTGGCTGATTTATTGTATAATCAAGATGAAAATAGTATTATAGATGAAATATATTACAAACATCTTATTTCCCAAATAAAAAATCACATTGAAGATTCAGAAGAACTTGAAATGTTTCATATGATATTAAATGGTTATTCAAGAAGTGAAGTATGTAAAAGAACCAATTGGAGCCAAGAGAAATATACAAAACTAAAAAATAACCTTAAAAGAAATAATAGAATTAAGAAAATTCTGGCAATAAACTAAAAAGACTTAGTAATTAAAGGAGGCAACATAATATGCAAGTAGATATCCTAAGAGTTAGTTCAAAAACTAATCCCAAGAAGTTGGCTGGGGCAATAGCACACACCTTGTCAGAAACAGAAAGGGGAGTTAATGTTGGAAGGGCAGTCATGCAAGCTGTTGGTGCTGCCTCTGTAAATCAGGCTATTAAGGCATTTGCTATTGCTAGAGAATTTGTAGCCCCTACTGGTAAAGATTTGGTTTGTGTCCCTGGTTTTCAGGATATAGAAATAGACGGTGATCAAAAAACTGCAATTCGTTTCCATATTGAACCCTATGATCGTCGGTCTTCAACTCAACCAATATTAGATGAAGATATTCTTAAGGTGTCAGGTGGTAAGAGTTCTTCAGATTATTCTCATAAAATGGCCGGAGCAGTTGCCCATGCTCTTAACAAGTCTGAGGATAATAAGGCTATTCTACAAGCAGTAGGTGCTGCTGCAGTTAATAATGCAGTTAAGGCTATTTGTATTGCTAGAGGATTTAAAGCAAGTCAAGGCTATGATGTTATTTTTATTCCAGGATTTACGGACATTGAAATTGATGGACAGCAAAAAACTGCAATAAGATTTTATGTAGAATATAGGTAAGAATTAAATAGAATATAGACAATAATTAACTTGAGAGAATGGACAAAAAATCCATTCTCTCTTTTTTTATTGTATAATGATAATAGCCTTAACCTAAATATCTTATATAAATATTTAGGTGTTGTAAAAAATATAAAGGAGGAGATTTTTATGAATAATCTCACATTAGTAGATATGGACACAAAGTTGCGTGAATGGTTGGGAAACAGTGGTTGGATAAATTATGATATATTTATAGAGAAGTCTAGTATTTCAGAAAGGGAAAAAGTAATAAGGGTTTATATTTATACTGATAAAAATAGATATTCTATAGTTGCCATACCTACAGGAAAAAGTAGATCAACATATTTGGGTTGTATAGCCTCTTCGAGGAAGAGTAGGGCAGGAGAAACATGGGTAAGGGGTAGTGATTTACCAGATGGGGAGTTTTCAAAAGAAATATGGGATTCTATAGTTAATCGTATAATAGCTTATGAAAGTGTAGATATACATCAATTTAAGTTTGAAGAAGACTTAGAGTATTATGGAATTTTAGAGAAAATTTTAGAAGTTGAATTAACAAAAATATCTAACAGGCTTATTGAAGACTTGAAATATATAACTCATTATCTTGTCACTAAATATAAAGAAGGCTTTTATCTTTTTGATGCTATTCCACCTGTAGTTAGAGTAAATATTATGTCTTCTGAATTAATAGAATATAATTTTATAAATAATGCTGATAATTATAGAAATTATAAGACCTGTTTGGATTTTTTATTTGCTGAGATATTTCAAAATATTGATAAAAGTGATGAAAATGTTATACAATTAAAAAACTGGTTAAGTCAAATGAGAAATAAAATACCCAAAAACATAGAAGAGTTAGACCAATTATTGTTAGATTATTTAGAAGAACTTGATATAGATTTGAAAAAAATCGGAATTCAATCTCTTTTGTAAAAAAAATCAAACTCAACAAAATATAAAATAATCTTTTTTTTAAAAAACAAGATTATTTTTGTGTGAATTAAAAGAATAAATGTAATTTTTGTAGAAAATAAATAAGATGTTGAAGGAACAATAGGGGCTCATTAAGAAGCTTAAATATATAACCTTAAGGGGTGTGGTTTATGGCTACTATTATTTCAAAAACTTCTTATGGACACGATACTGCTTATGATAGTGATGGGGTTGTTATGGCAGTGAGGACGGGGAATAACGAGGCACATCTTATTCAAATAGATGCTACTACTATGGAAAGCAGAAGATCTTGGCAAAATTGGCTTAATGAGACTGCATTCTTAGAGAATATAGGTGTAGTTTCTATTACTGATAGTCCATTTTCCACATTGAATGATCCTATTCTTATTGAGGCCGATGTTTTTAATCAATTATAAAGATCACTAACATAACTAATTATGAATTTACTATAAAGTTGTTAATGGATAAATGTTGACAAGAAAAATTATTTTTCAAGATGAACTTAATATAAAATGATTTTAAACTTGAGTATTTAAAACAATGTTTTGAAATGAGGTTTTAAATATGCCTTGGATTGAAAGAATAAAGAAAGAAAATCCTAAGGAAATATATGTAATTTCCAACGTGGGGTTATCATATGGAGACTATCTAATGTTAACCCCACTTTTTTCTGCCTTAAAAGAAGCCTATAAAGATACAGATATTATTTTTTGCACAGAAATAGATGAAGAAATTAATATTTTATATGGCAACCCCAATATTACTTCTATTATGGATTTTGATCATTTTATGGTAGTATATCAGGGTGTAGACAGAAAGTTTGCTGCTTCCTTTGATGGCATTTATCAAATTCCCTCTATTATTAGAGACAGTGTTTTTAAAAATAAAAATGCTTATATTGCTTTTTGTGAAGATGTTGGGCTTACCCCCAATTCATATTTGCCCCAATACTTTATTCAGCCCCCTGAAAGAAAAAAAGCTCAGGACCTTCTGTGTCAACACAATATTACAAAAGATGATAAATTAATAATTTTACAGACAGAAGCTTCCTCACCCATGAGAAATTGGCATCCTGATTATACTTTGGATTTAGCCCAAAGATTATCAGAAAAATACAAGGTTATTCTTTTAGGGATTTATTATGAGTATTTTAGTGAGGCAATCCAAGACAACCAAAATATTATTCCTCTCATAAAAAAACTTTCTGTAAGAAATGCCTGTGCCCTCATAGAGCAAGCAGATTTGGTAGTAGCCCCCGATAGTCTATTTGCTCATATTGCAGGAGCACTATCCCAAAAAGGGCTTATTTTAATGTCTTCTTTTCCTGCAGAGCTAAGATATAGTCTAATGCCCACTCTTACAGTTTTGCAAAAAGAATACTTTTGTGCTCCTTGTATGTTACATAATTTAGACTGTTGTTCTGTTGGTGAAGATCAATTATTAAAGACCGACAGAAATGGTAATTATTATTCTATGCCCTGTATGCTTTCCATCTCTGTAGATGATGTTTATGAAAAAGTTATGCAAATGGTATAATTCTGGTATAATAGATTAAGAATAATGAAGGGCTGATTTAATGGATTTTCAAACTCCGCCATGGTGTTGTGACTATATGGTTTCTCTTGTTAATCAAGAAAAATGTTTAGTTTTAGAGCCAACTCCTGGTTTAGGTAATTTAGTACGAGTATTAGAAAAACATCAACATTCTGTAGTAGCTCCTGAAGATTTTTGGGAGCTTTCCTATAGCAGGTATGATTATATAGTTATGAATCCACCATTTACTCCCATGCAACTTGGATATGATATTTTAGG
>Ga0307377_10007479_pt1 | contig 11260 bp, 9 predicted proteins | sample TR3MG_FD_202535 | JGI IMG/M metagenome (GOLD analysis project Ga0307377, IMG submission 202535) | Soil microbial communities from Risofladan, Vaasa, Finland - TR-3 | ecosystem: Environmental > Terrestrial > Soil > Coastal area > Acid sulfate soil | place: Finland: Risofladan, Vaasa | collected... | reverse complement strand
CGGCCGCTCGCCGGACGCCAATGATATCCGGCAACATAGCCGTCCAGCCGCCATCAGGACTGAAACCAACGAGACCATAATAGGGGGTCAGGCTGGCTTCTGGAGCGATCAAGACGATGTCGCTGGCTAGTACCAGGCCCAGAGAACCGCCGGTAACCGTTCCTTGGACGGCCGTCACAATGGGGCAGGGGAGATCGATCATGGCCAGCATAACCCGGTTCAGCAGACCGACAATTTCCCAAGCATAAGCTTGGATGGAATCCAGGTGTTCGTAGAAGCCGAGTACATCACCACCGGTGGAGAAGGAGCGGCCTTCAGCCTGTAAGACAACCGCCCGGACCTCGGGGTTAGCCTGCACATCTCCCAGGGCCGCCAGCAGATTCGCCAGCAAGGCCGGAATAAGGCTGTTGTGCCGCTCAGGCCGGTTCAGAGTCAGGATAACCACTGCGCCTTGTCGTTCCTTCAAGATAAATTGGCTCATGATTCGGGCCACCATAATAGAGTCTGCCCCTGGCACACCACTTCGCCGTCCGGACCGGTAATGGTTGTGGACAGGCGAGCCTGCGCCTGGTCGCTAATTAACTCGATCACTTCCGCCCGGAAAGTCATCTCCTGGCCCGTAAAAGTTGGCGTCGGAAATACGAAATCCTGGTCCAATTGCACGGCATCCGGATAATGTTGGCTAAGCAGGCCGCAAAGGTTTCCATAGAGCAACATACCGTGGGCCACCGTCCGGCCAAAGCGTGTCGCCGCCGAGAAGGTCGGGTCCACATGGATCGGGTTATCGTCGCCGCTTAAAATGGCAAAGGCGTCGAAATCCAACTGGTCGAATATTTTTTGCCTGGTGATAACTTCGCCTTCTTTCACTCTCATTTCTAGTTGCCGCCTGGCACTTTTACTCGCCTGCTTCCTGGCCATAACTTTCGCGCAATTCCCGTTTGAGTACTTTCCCGGCGGCATTACGGGGTAAGGCTCCTACGAAAAGCACAGATTTAGGGATCTTATACCGGGCCAATTTCGCCTGGCAGTAGTCGATTACCTCTTCTTCAGAAAGGATTTGGCCTTCCTTGAGTACGATCAGCGCCCGGCCGACTTCCTGCCACCTGGGATGGGGGACGCCAATAACGGCTGCCTCGGCCACGGCCGGCAGTTGGTAGAGGACATTCTCGACCTCGGCCGGGTAGACATTTTCACCGCCAGAGATAAACATATCCTTCCAGCGATCAACAATATAATAGAAGCCCTCTTCGTCGACCATGGCCGCATCACCTGAGTGCAGCCAGCCGTCCACCAACGCTTCAGCGGTGGCCTCCGGCCGGTTCCAGTAGCCGCTGGTCACATTGCCGCCCCGAATGCACAATTCACCCACCTCATTGGGGCCTAACGTATGGCCATCACTGTCCATGATGCGCACGTCGGTGTGCAACACCGGCTTGCCGACAGAACCGGCTTTGCGCAGCGCGTCTTCCTGGGTCACGATGAAGACCGTTGGCCCGGTTTCGGTCATACCAAAGCCCTGTTGAATGATGATGCCCTTCCCGGCAAACTCCTCGACTACCGCCGGCGGCAACGCCGAGCCGCCACTGGCCCAACTGCGGACAGAGGAGAGATCATATTCATCCAGATCTGTCCGCTGGGCCAAAACCAGGTAGAGGGCCGGCACCAATAAGAGTACGGTTACCCGCCACTCTTCTAGCAGGTGCAGCAACCGGGTTGGATCGAAGGCGCGCATCACGATCAATGTGCCGCCTGTATGGAATATGGGTCCGGCGTATAGACCTAAACCGCCGGCATGAAAAGTGGGCAGCACGTTTAGATTGATATCCTGGGAAGAGAGATCGATAGCCGCGCCCATGCCAATCGCATTGTAAAAGAAATTGCCATAAGTCACCTGGGCCCCTTTGGGCCGGCCGGTGGTACCTGATGTGTACAGGATGGCCCAGGTCTCTTGATAGGAGAGGGCTGGTTCGGGCACGCCGCCTGTCGATCCGGCCGCCAGGGCTTCCTCGTAGCTCCAATCACTCCCGGCCACCCCTTCGTCCAGAACGATATAATGTTCAGCCGCGATCTGTGAACGCAGATCCGAAACCGTCTTGGCGAATTCAGGTTCGAAAATCAGAGCGCGGGGTTGGCAATCCTTCAAGATATAGGCTAACTCAGGCACGGCCAGCCGCCAGTTCAGGGTGTTTAAAATCACGCCGGTCTTGCTGCAGGCGAATAAGATTTCATAATAATCGGAGCCGTTTTGGGCGAGAATGGAGAGGCGATCCCCTTTTTCCAGGCCCAACCGTTCTTGCAAGAAGCTGGCCAGGCGATTCGCGCGCTCATTAAATTGGGCATAGGTGAATTGCCGGCCGGTGGCGTCGTCAACCAGGGCCAGCTTATTGGGCGTTCTCTCGGCGTGTCGCTGTATCCAATCAAAGTGAATCATGTTTGTCTCTCAGCCGCCAGGTCTTTTAAGCGGGCCAAAAACAGCCGCCTATTGAACCTCAAAAGCCAGAATGGTTTGTTTTTCTTCTCCCTGGTCGCGCTCCAAATAAATAACCCGGAGAGGTGAGCCGATTTGATTTTTTTCGGGTGTCACGACATCCAGGCCCAATATCTGGGCGCTGATGGAAGGACCTTCCGCCAGGCGCACGATACCGGAACAGTACGGATTTTTGCGATCGTAGCCGGCCGTTATCATGGACCTGGGGCCAATATGGATGGCCGTAAACGCGGCCAGGACGCCCTGGCCTGAAAGCGCTTCCCAGGCCAGTTGCTCGTTGTAACAGTTGGGGCACAGCGGCCGGGGTGGTAGGTAGAGCGTGGCGCAATTTTGGCAGCGCGCGCCCATCAGCTGGTGTTCCTCCAAATAATGCTGAAAGCTATCGTGGGTGAAGGCCCGGTCAGACATGAACTTATCTCCTCTCGAATATGTGAACCACGCAGGTTTGCCCGGTCCCGCCCACGTTATGGGTGAGACCCAAGTCCAGTTGTCCCGGCAGTTGCCGCTCACCGGCCGCCCCGTGCAACTGTTTCCAAATCTCGACCACCTGGCCGGCGCCGGAAGCGCCCACCGGGTGCCCTTTTGATTTGAGGCCGCCGGAGCTGTTAATCGGCCGCGGGCCGAAGAGCGAGGTTAACCCTTCTTCGGCGGCAATATAGCCCTCTCCGGGAGCGAAGAAGCCCAGGTCTTCGGTGGCGATGATTTCGGCCAAAGTAAAACAATCATGAACCTCGGCGACTTTCACATCGGCCGGATTTATACCGGCCATTGCATAAGCTTGCCGGCCGGCCCACCTGGCGGCGCCGATGGTGGTCAGTTCCGGGCGGGCATGCAGCGCCGCGTCGCTGGCCTGGCCGCTGCCGATGATATGCAGGGGCGCATCGGTGAGCGAATGGGCTACCTCTTCGCTGGCCAACAGAATGGCGGCCGCGCCGTCGGATACCGGTGAACAATCAAAAAGGCGCATGGGCCAGGCAATCATCGGATTAGCCCGGTCGTCGTGTAAGAAGGCCATTTCGCTGTCCCAGGTGGGAACCGGGTAGCCTTTACTCTCGGCCTTCTTGATCTTGGCGGTCATGATATCGGCGATGCGACTGCCAAACTGAGCCTGTGGATTAAGAGCGCCGTTATCGTGGTTTTTAATGCCTACCGACATAAAAGAGTCTGGCGTCGCACCGTAGCGGTCCATGTAGGCGGTGGCCATGGCCGCATAGAAGCCGGGGAAGGTGAAACCGGCCGGGATCTCATAGAGCACATCACCGGCCGTGGCCAGGGCGTCGGTCACATCTTCTATGGGCAGATCGCTCATTTTTTCAACGCCACCCACCAGAACAATGTCGTATAGACCGGAGGCCACAGCCATGATGCCCTGCCGGAGAGCGACGCCACTGCTGGCGCAGGCATCCTCGATGCGGACCGCCGGGCGGGGAGTGAGGCCTACCCAATCGGCCAAAAGCGGCGCATTGTGACCTTGCCCCTCAAAGAGGTCGCTGCTGTAGTTGCCAAGATAGAAGGCTTCGATATCGGTCGGGTCTAAGCCCTTGTTTACCGAGCCCCGCATGGCGATAAATGCTTCGACAAACAGGTCGCGGCCGGATTTTCCCGGAAAACCGCCGAAGTTGCTCATACCGGCTCCGACGACGGCAACCCCGCGCCCTAATCTTTTGTTAGCCATGGTTAACTCCTGGATAGTTTGGGACCGGCCCATATCGTCCGGCCAGCTTGATTATCGACCAATATGTTCATGGAAGGCTTCATTGAAGACCTGCAATTGTTCGAGATATGGTGCATGGGCGGCGTCTTGGATCACAATTTCTTGGTAAGAGCCGCCGGCGGCCGCGTATTTGTCGAGCACGGCCCGGATCTGGCCGAGCATCGGTTGGGATGGGTAAATTTCCGCCCCAGGCCAACCTGGAAGTAGGCCCATAGCTCCGAGAGTGCCCACATCTGAGGCCGAAGAATCGGAAACAGCCAGGTCATGGCTGCCCCGTAACCAGAGGATGTTGAGCTTGGGCTCGGCCGCAAACAAAGCTTCTATATCGCCTGCATATTTAGGTGAAAGGGCGTTGTTGATGCCCCATAGGCCCGGGGCCACAAAAGGCCAATTGGGCGATGGCGTCTTATCACCGGGATAATCTTGTTCGCCCAGGTGGGTGGACAAGGAAGCCGAAAGTAGCTCTTCTTCTCGTTCGGGAATGAAGGGCGGTTTATAGACCAACATGCGTAGGGCTGCTCGTGGTGAAAATTGGCTGTCCAGGCTGCGATCGCCGGCGCTTAACAATCTGAGCAACTCCGGGTTAATCAATCCGGCGCCCGAGCCGGCAAAATCGTCAAAGCATGGCGTCCCTTCGACATCCTTGGTGCAGCCGTAACCGAAGGGTGATCCGGGATCGACCTGGGTGACTGTCAGCAGGCGATCGGGGTAGTCCACCAACAAGCGCCAGGCGACATTGCCGCCCATGGAATTGCCGACTATATGGGCCTTTTTGATGTCTAAATGATCCAGCAGGGCCGCGACATCGTCGGCCAAATCGCCCATTCCCCGGGTGGCATCGATTTTTCTGTCGGGGTTGGCGCCGCCAAAACCTCGTTGGTCAGGGGCAATGCCCCAGTAACCGTCGGGCAAGCTTACCATGACTTCTTCAAACCAGGTGGCCGAGCTGAGGTTGCCATGCAAAAAAAGCACCGGCGTACCTTCATCTGATCCAGAAAACAATACCCGGCTTTTTAAGCGGCCGGTGGTTACTGTCTCGGCTGTTATTGCTTCCAGGGTCGGTATGTTCATAAGGCAACTTCCTTATCTCAAAGATAACGTTCTTTTAATCTGGCTTTCTCTACCTTGCCATAGGGCGAGTGGGGCAAGGAATCGGCGAAAATGATCTTTTTGGGCACTTTGTAGCGGGCCAATTGGCCCTGGCAATATTCTTGTAGCTTGATTTTTGTCGTTTTAGACCCTTTATTCAGAACGACGATCATCAAGCCAACTTCGCCCCACTTCTCATGGGGCATCCCGATGAGGGCACATTCGGCCACGGCCGGATGTTCGAGGAAAATTGCTTCCACCTCGGCCGCATAGACATTCTCGCCACCACTGATAATCATATCCTTAAAGCGGCCGACAATGGTATAGAAGCCATCGCTATCCATGCGGGCCATGTCACCGGTATGAAACCAACCATTGACCAGGGAATTGGATGTCGCCTCCGGATTATGCCAGTAGCCGGCGCAGACATGGGGTCCAGAAATCAGAAGTTCCCCCGTTTCACCGACCGGGATGTCCTTTCCCGTCTCATCGATCAGTCGCATCTTGCTGTGGAAAATCGGTTTGCCCACGGAACCGGCTTTGCGCGCCGATTCTTCATCAGTCATGCTAAAACAATTTGGACCCACTTCGGTGAGGCCATAACCCTGGCGGAAGATGGTGCCTGTCTTCTCTCGCCATTCTTCAATCAGGGGCACGGGGCAAGGAGCGCCGCCACTGATGAAAAAATGGACGTGGGAGAAATCGGCGCCGGCAAATTCTTCCGCGGCCAGCCACATCTGGAAGAGGGTTGGCACCCCCAGGATAACCGTGCAACGTTCTTCTTGGATGATTCGGAGGGATTCGCTTGCTTCAAAATCGCGACCCAAGACGATCCGGCCACCGATATAGAATAGCGGCGATAAAAAAGCAAAGAGGCCCCCAGCGTGAAACATGGGCGTAAAGACCGGTGATACGTCATTTTCGGTCAATCCCCAACTGGAAATGGTGTTGATACAATTCCAGATCACCTGGCCATGGGGTATGATGGCCCCCTTGGGCCGGCCGGTTGTACCCGACGTGTAGAGGATGCAATGGGGTGTTTGACCATCCAAGGCCGGTTGTTCTGGCTCGTCATCGGCAGCGGCAACCAGGCTCTGATCATAGGAAATACCACCCTTGATTTCGGCCCCTTCCAGCGAGAGGTAATGCTCTACCGGAATCTGGGACCGCATTTCGGCCAGGATATCGACAAATTCCGGACCACAAAACAGCACTTTGGAGCCGCAATCATTTAAGATATAAGACAACTCCGCCGGCGCCAGTCGCCAGTTGAGTGGGGCAAGAATAGCCCCGATCTTGGCCAGGCCAAAAAACAAGTCGAGATAAACGATGCCATTTTGGGCCAGTATAGAGACCCGATCTCCTTTCTGCACGTCCAGTTCCTGTTGTAAGAAGTTGGCGGCCTGGTTTGCTCGCCGGTTCAGCTCGCCATAAGTGAAACGTCGCTTGGTATGTAGTTCGTAAAACGCTTCCCGGTCGGGCGTCAGACGAGCCCGGTCGGTTAACAGATCGGCCGCATGCATAAGGGCCCTCCTCGATCAACTATTTGCCCGCTAAAATCGATCATTGGTAAACCCATCAGGTCCCGATGACGATGCCACCGTCAATACGCAAGATAGCGCCGGAAATAAAGCTGGCCTCGTCCGAGGCTAGGAACAAGTAGCCGTTGGCGACATCCCGGGGAAGTCCTGCCCTACCTAAGGGGGCCCGCTTCTTCATGGTATCCAGGATCTTCTCCGGCATTTGCAGGACCATTTCCGTCATGATAAAGCCCGGCGCGATAGCGTTGACCCGGATATTGTGGCGGCCTAATTCGCGAGCCCATACTTTGGTCATGCCAATGACCCCGGCCTTGGTGGCCACGTAGTTCGTCTGGCCGAAATTGCCATCAAGGCCGACGACAGAGGTGGCATTTAAGATCACGCCCTTTTGCTGGCGGATCATAACCGGGGCAACAGCCTGGGTGCAATTGAATACGCCCTTCAGGTTTACCGATATGACCAGGTCGAAATCCGCTTCGGCCATCTGACCAACCAGTTCTCCCTCTTTAACCTTAACCAACAGGCCATCTCTCAGGACGCCGGCGTTGTTGACCAGGATATCAACCCGGCCATAGTGGTCGACCAGCGCATCAACCCAATCCTGCACGGCCGCTCTATCGCTGGTATCCACCTTATCAAAGCGGGCTTCGGGCCCGAGTGTGGCGGCGACTAGCTGCCCGGCCTCTTCATTGACGTCACAAATGGCCACCCGGGCCCCCTCTTCGGCAAAACGTTCGGCCGTGGCCTTGCCAATGCCCGCCGCTCCACCGGTAATTAATGCTACCTGCCCTGACAATCGCATTGTTTTCTCCCTTACCTCTGCTTTAATTTGTAATTACAATTTTTATCCGTAAAAGCTAATCTACCATTTTTTAATCCAGTCATATTGCCTGGGCGATGCCTGGCGAACGGCGTTCGATAGCCGCTTAACCCCAGCGCACGATGGAGGCAGCCCAGACATAGCCAATACCGGCGGCGATGATGGCCATCAGGTCGCCACCCTTCAGCCTGCCCTGTTTTTGACCCTCGATGATGCCGAACATGGCGTCCTGTTCCCCGGTATGGCCATAATCGCCCAGATAGACCGACTGCTCCTCGGTCAGGCCCAGGCGGGCCAACATATCCCGGTGGCCGGACGGCTTGATGAGCACCATGTTTAGAAAGTCGATGTCAGCGCGGGTGTATGGGGAGCCGTCAGCTTTGCGGCCACTCTTACGTAGCGCTTCATCTACGCACAGTATCCAATTATCCATGGAAACTTCGTTCAGGCGGTCCTTCATGGCCTCGGGTTCGACCAGGTCGAAATAGAAGCCACCCTCGGCCACGGCCGCATCGGTGGGAAATTGCACCGTCCCACTGGCGGGAACGATGACGTGTTTGCTCATGGAACCATCCATAATCAAATGGGAGCCCAGAACCTGGTTGTGTGGCCAATTTTTACGTAGCAGCAGCGCCCCGCCACCTGATCCGATATTAAATAAGAAGGAGGTACGGTGATTTTTGTAATTGATGAAGTCGCTGATGCGGTAACCGCCGGCGATGAGCACCGTGTTGATCTCCGGATCGGCCATCATCATATTCTTGGCCATCTTCAAGGCGCCGACAGTGGTCGCACAACGTGCGTGAATATCCATCGCCCAGGCGCGGCTTGCCCCTATCTCATGAGCCAGGTGCACGCCTGAGGTCCACAGTAGATATTCTCGCCACTCTTCGGTCGTGCAAAGGACCAGGTCAATTTCTTCGGCCGGAATATCTGTTTTAGCGAGACAATCCAGCGCGGCCTTGATGCCCATTTCATTGGGATGTTCATCGGGTCCGGCCACATGTTTCTTGGTGATACCAAATTTGTCCCGGATAACCCATTCAGGTAGGCCGCTAGCCTCGGCGATCTCGGCCGCGGTCATATAGGTATCCGGGGAGTAGGTGCCGACGCTGACGATACCGGCGGTACTGTTTTCAATCATAGAATCTCACCTAATCAATTCGTGGTGACCTGATCCAGGTTTATCGAGGAAGTCACCGATTCCTCAAACCTCACTCAAGAACTCAGTTAATACATCCACAACTTTCGGCGCGTTAGGACCAAATACCATGGTCACGTGGTTGCCGGGCACCTGAATATAGCGGCAATCGGGGAACCCGGCCGCCGTCGCCTGGGCATCTTCGGCCGCTACCAGGACAGGCGCACCCGGCGGGCCGTACGGACCCGGCGCGTTGATCAGCACAGCCGGTTGCCCGGCCGCTTTGATATGATCGCCCCATGGTTCATTGATTACCGCATCGAACGCCTGGGCGATAAGCCCTGGTTGAGCCCGGGCCTGGACTGTGCCATCGTCGTTACTCTGCATATCGGCCCGGAAGTAAGCTTCCAGGGAATCATCCCAAAAGCCATCCAGGTAGGGCATCTTTTGCATCTCCTGCTTGTACACCTCCCAGGAGGGCAGGATGCGGCCCAGTCGATCCAGGGATGGTTTGATCAGCTCGGCCGTCTTGGGCTGGGTCGCAGCTTCAGAGACATCAATAAGGGCCATTCTGGACACTCTGTCGGGGTATTGGCTGCCTATATAAATTGCCAGGAGGGCGCCGAAGGAATGGCCGACCAGCACGACCTGTTCCATATCCAAGGCATCCAGCAAGCCGATGACATCGGCGGCGTGGTCGGCCATGGTATAACCTTGCTCCGGTTTATCACTAAGACCCCGGCCGCGTAGATCCAGGGCGATTACCCGAAAGTGGGGGCTTAAGCCGGCCGCGATCAGGCCGTCGAATTCATGGGCGTTGGCCGTCAGGCCCGGCAACAGGACCAGCGCCGGCTCGCCGCCAGGATGGTCCAGGTAATGAAGATTGAGGCCATTGGTTCTTATAAATTTGTCCATGAAATCATCTCTCTTCGCAGAAAGGGTCTGTGGTGTGGTAAGGGCCTCGCCAACCCTTATCAAAATCGGGCTAAATTTGACTGTCCTCATCCGCCCAATAGGGTTCGCGTAGGACCCTTTTTAAGGTTTTTCCGGCGACGCTACGCGGGAACTCTTCCACGAAAACAACTTCGCGCACGCGCTGGTAACGGGCCTCGACCCGCTCATTAATCCAGGCCCGTATCTCTCTGGGGGTGATACTATCAGAATCGTAAGGAATAACGGCCGCCAGGGGCGTTTCACCCCATTTTTGACTGGGCACGCCGAATACGGCCGCCTCGCGCACGGCTGGATGCTGGACCAAGATTTCCTCGATGTCCCGGGGATAGACGTTCACCCCGCCTGAGATAATCAAATCTTTTTGGCGATCGACCAGGTACAAAAAACCATCTTCGTCGACATAGCCCAGATCGCCGCTGTATAACCAGCCGTCGCGGATGGCCTGGGCGGTCAGATCCGGTCTCTTATAATAACCGGGCATGGTAATTGGACCGCGGCCGATGATCTCGCCCACCTGGCCAACCGGCATTTCTTGCCCCTGGAGGTCAACGAGTCGCATCTCAAATAAGGGCGGCGGAACGCCCACGGACCCGGGCTTGGCCTGGTAATCGTTCTTGTCCAGGATAGTCACAAAACCCTCGGTCAGGCCATATAGTTCATAGAACCGGCCCGGTAAGTGCCGGTTCAATGCTTCTTTATGTTCCAGATGCAACGGCGCGCCGACAGAGCAGAGCATCTCCAGGGAAGCCACTTTGCTGGCCGAGAAGTTGGGCGCATGTAACAGGGCGATGATCTGTGAAGGCACCAGCATAACATGGGTGACGCCCTCACGAGCGATGGTTTCAATAAACAGTTCAGCATCGAAGTGAGGCTGGAGCAGGTAGGGACAGCCCATAAACATGGCCGGCATCAGGGTCAGGAAAGACCCATTGAAGACGATGGAGCCGGCGTGTAGCACGATACTCTCCGGGGTGAAGCGAAAAGCGGAGGCGAAAGAGGTGCAGTAAGCGATCCGGATGGCCTGGGTGTGGACGATACCTTTAGGCAGGCCGGTGGTGCCACTACTATAAATGATATTATAGGGATCGGCCCCGCTGATTTCTACCACGGGCGGATTGTTATCGGGGGCAGCGGCTAACAGGGACCGATAAGAGCTGTAACCAGGCCGGCCGGAGAGATCGGTTAACAGGTAGCGGCCGGCCGCTACGCCAGGCAACTGATTACGGAGGGGATCCAGGATAGCGGCAAAATCACCCTGGCTGATGACCAGTCGCGAATCGGAATCGTTAAGTAAGCGGACCAGCCCGGTGCCGCGCAGGAGTGGACTCAGGGGTACCACTACCGCCCCAATTTTGGCCACGGCCCAATAGATCTCAAGCTGCTCCAGACAGTTGGGCAATATAGTGGCTACCTTGTCCCCCTTGCCGATGCCCAACGTCAGCAGGGCGTTGGCCAGCCGGTTCACCCGCCGGTTGAAATCGGCGAAGGTCAGACGCTGATCTTCAAAGACGAT
>Ga0307377_10007476_pt1 | contig 11261 bp, 6 predicted proteins | sample TR3MG_FD_202535 | JGI IMG/M metagenome (GOLD analysis project Ga0307377, IMG submission 202535) | Soil microbial communities from Risofladan, Vaasa, Finland - TR-3 | ecosystem: Environmental > Terrestrial > Soil > Coastal area > Acid sulfate soil | place: Finland: Risofladan, Vaasa | collected... | reverse complement strand
GATACCTTAGCCAGACTGAAAATATTAGCCTCAGACTATGCAACGAAAGAAATGGAAAATTCCAATCGAATCAAAATGGTGGATGAGAATCAAAAGCTAATAGATTTCGTAACAGTTTTAAAAGAAATCGAATGGATATCTCCTTTAGCACATTGTATAATATATCCGATTTTATCTAAGATAACAGATATAACATATATACATTTCAATACGTTATCTCCAGATCACGCTGCACCAATAACATTTTATATGCATAGCTTTTTCAAGAAGGTATTCAAGGGAAACTATAGAGAAATATTTTCACTCTTAGATTATTATCCCACGAAACAACCATCAGTTTATACGACATATAGAATTAAAGATTACGAATATTTCAATCAAACGTTTAGGAAATACTCTAGTTTTTTCGGATTTAACAATACTGAAATGTTTTATGAGTTTCTATGTTTTCATGTTGGGAGAATCGCGAGAGTAAATTGGAAACACCTTATTACAGGTGAGCAAAAAGAAGGCGGCCTACCAATGGCATCAATAGAAAAGGAAATGATTGATTTTTATGTACGGTATTTCTCTGGAAATTTAAACGATGAAATAGAGAAGATACTAGAGATGTACAATGATAGTCTGTAATATCAGAGACCTGCGAATCTTATCGCTCGTCTCTGATAAGACATCGTTTTTCATTTTTTTCAAGAACAAAATATAAACAAATCGATTTTGGAGGTTCAAATATAATGAACAAGAATAATAAGTCTCTTGAAGAACATATACAAAATTTAGAAGAATTGATTAGAGCTGCAAGTGCTCACATTCAACACAGTGATGATATAGGGGCTCTTTTAAAGAAAGACCTTCGTGATCGTCTTTATAGTCAGCATCCAGAATGTTTCGTGTCTTTAAAAAGAATGGGACGTGAACCATTTTTTCTTCCTATATGCAATAGAAAAGCCATCGTAGATCCAAAAGCTATTGGTATATCAATGGGAGTTATAAAAAATCTTATGGCAAATCAAGCGTCTGGTGATGTTAATGAGTTGCAAAGTGTTTTCGATAAACTCTCCAGAATGGAAAAGAGATACTCAAAGGATATCCCACTACCTCCAAAGGCTGCATCGAGAAAAGCTATGGTTACAAAGTTAATGCGAAAAATGGGAAATTATATTAAGACAATCCAACCAAAAACTGATGAATATAAGGACTAATCTAAATGAAATTAAGACTAACGGATATGGAGCAGTTTGCAAAAGGACTGATACCAGTAACGAGCGTCGAATCGAGATTGCGAACTGGTGGAGAATTAAATCCAGAAGGATTGTTCAGCGAAAGAATCTTTGGTATAGAAGGATCTAGTAAAAGAAAATCCACATTTTCATTTATAAATTTAAATGCATATGTAATTCATCCATCCATCTTTTCAATATTTAAGAGATTGGATCAAAGATTTATGTCACTCTTTTCCACCGATCAATATTATTCATTAGATTCACAAGGACATCTTGTTGAAGATGAAAATGGTTTTACTGGTATTCCAGATTTTATTAAGAATTTTTCGAAAATGAAATTTAAAGGTGGGACCAGTTCGAGAGATAAATTAATAGATGTCATCAATGAATCTTATAAAAATAAAACAATCTTTATAAACAAACTTCCTGTTATACCTCCTGAGTTTCGTCCAGAGTATGAGGATGAACTCGGAAAAACTATTACCGATGAATTAAATCCTCATTATATAGGAATAATAAAAAAGGCTGCTCAAGTTAAAAGTATTGGTTCTGGACCAGTTCATGATGTATTAGTGTTTGGTTTGCAGATGGCCATTAATGGACACGACAAATACATACAAACAAAAATATCAAAGAAAAGCGGACTCATCAGAAACTCTATGTTGGGAAAACGAGTAGATTTTAGTGGACGAGCTGTTATTATTCCAGGCCCAGACTTAGATATTAATCAAGTCGGATTCCCTCTTAGAATTGCAGTTCCACTATTCGAACCTTTTCTTATTAATTATTTATTATATTCGAGAAGAAATCCAGATAGAGAAGAATTTAAAATCGAATCTGAAAAATTTTTAGAAGCTCCATTATCAGTAGAAACTTTAAGACGATTATTTAAATCTCTTAAAAAGGGTGCTGTTATTCCACCAAGACTTCAAGAGTTAATTGTAGATGCTGCTGCTATTGTTATGGAAGGAAGAGTAGTTATTGCAAAACGAGACCCAGTATTACACGATGGTTCATATAGAGCATTTTATCCAGTATTGATACCTGGAAACGTAATTCAAATATGTACTCTACAAGTTGGCCCATTTAATGCAGACTTTGACGGTGATCAGATGGGATTTTTTCACCCTTTATCAGATCAAGCACAACAAGAAGCAAAAGAAAAAATGACTAGATTGGTTGGTAGTGATAGTGATAAAGCTGTTATGTTTGAAATATCAAAAGAAATGGTTGTAGGATTATATACCATGACCAAAGATGTAAAACGTCTACAATCTCCAATAGCCGTTACCCAAGATGATCTAGATAGAGCAACTGATCCGTATATTGCTGTTAAATATAAAGGCAAAAATACTACAATGGGGAAAGCAATTTTTAATTCAGCATTTCCCCCATCCATGCCATTTATAGATAAACAAATAACAAAAAAAATAATTAATGGATTAATAAATGATATAATCAAAACCTATGGTGAAAAAGTTACAATAGAAATTTTTTCTAAAATAGAAAAGATTGGATTTAAATTTGCGACTTTGGGTGGTTCGTCAATAACATTAGATATGTTAGATGTTCCAGATTCTATAAAAGAATTAAAAAAGAAAATTGCTGGTTCCTCTCCAGAAGAAGTCGATAAATTAGAAAAACAAATGATCGTAATAATGAAAAAGAATTTGGAGGGAACTGGTTTATACGACTTAATGGAATCGGGTGCTGGAAAAGGATGGAGTCAACCTAAACAGATATTAATAGCCAAAGGAATGATCACAGACACTAAAGGAAAACTTTTGGATCCTATTGAGGGCTCATTTGCTGATGGATTGAAAACCACAGAGTATTTCCAGGCGGCGGCTGGTGCTAGAAAAGGTATGGCTGACCGAGCATTAAATACAGCTGACACTGGTTACTTCACAAGACAGTTAGTTTATATGTTAAGTCCAGTCGAAGCCGATAACTATTTAAAAGATTGCAAGACAAAAAGAACAGTAACTTTAAAATTAAATAATGACTTGTTGGGACGTTTAGATGGTAGATATTATATTAAAGGATCACAAATATTAGAGTTTTCAAAAAAAGATTTTAAAGCTGGTGACATGATCAATTTAAGAACTCCTATATATTGTGAAAGTAAAAAGATTTGTTTAACATGTTACGGAAATTTAGTTAAACGACATAAATCACAATTCATTGGAATCATAGCTGGAAGTAAAATTGGTGAACGAGGGACCCAATTAATTATGCGTTGCCAAGATGGTTTAGTCCATTATAACAATAACTTAATTCCATTTGTGGATCTATTTGAAATGGGAAAAAATTATAGAAAAAGAAATGGAATAGAAACTGTTGACTTCGATGATTATATAAATGGTAAGGATGGCCTCGTCAAGGCATCAATAATACAAAGACATGCACCACATGATAGAATGTTATTTATAAAAACTAAATCGGGCCACTCAATGATTTGTCAGGCAAATCACCCACTATGGCTAAAAAAGAATAATATTCATTCTAAATATGAAAACAAATACTGTAGATTAATAGGTGAAAATACTTATACAGAAACTTTTGGTTCTAGAAAACATTTCGAAACAGATCATGAATTAAAAGAAGTTATTGCCTCAGATGTTAAAAAATACGATGCAATATGGATAGATAACTCAGATGCAATCAATAACCAGGGATCTATTAAACCACAAATATCTGGATACGTGGCTGGTATATATTGCGCTGAAGGTTGTAAAATTTATAATGATAGAAATAAGAAAGCAAATTTCATATCCCAAATTACCGAAGGACCAATAAAAGAGAAAATTTATGAAGAATGTCTCAAAGAAAATTTTGATAAAGTAACAAAAACAGATCAAGGAATATCATGTTGGGAAAATAATAGAAGAATAAATGAAATAATTTTAGGTGATTATGCATGGGAAAAAAGATTAAAATATGATTTTATTAATTATGATAAAGAATGGTTACAAAATTTTATTTCTGGATTAGCAGACGGAGATGGATCAGTTTTCAATTTTAATGATACATCAACATGTATCAGAATATATACAACAAGCTATTATTTAACCCAACAATTAAACGCAATTTGTTTAAAATTGGGTTATAAATTTAATATTTGCAAAGTAACATATTCAAAGAAATATAATAGAACAAGATTATCTTTCTCTTGTGATATTAAATTTTTAATTGATCCGCAATTAAAATCGGAAAAATTTAAAAGTGTAAAGTTCAACCCAATAACGTTTAGAAAAGAAAATATTATAAAAGGATTCGACCCAATCACAACTATTAGAGAAATAGAAACAGATGCATGGAGATATCCAGTTTATGACATCCAAACAGAAACCAAAGAATTTTTACTGGGTTGTGTTCAGACTCATAACACATTTCATACTGGTGGTGCTGCAACTATTACTACATCAGATATATTATCCGATATATTAGAAAACGATCCAATGTTAGAAACGACCAAATCTCAATTTGAAACTTACATGCAACAAACCGATAATATTTTATATACAAAGAAACCAATGAGAGTAACAATAGATTTAGAAGGTTATAGAAAAAATGATAATATTCAAGAACCGACATCTTCTAAGAGTACTTATGATGGTGTTTGGCTAAATCATTTGATTTCGCAGGTTGAATATACTGATCTTATATTCAGTATGGCATTAGATTATGCTGTTGTTATGAAAGGTAAATATAAAAAAGTTGGTAATAGTCTTGTATTTGATTATTCTGCAAATGAACCAATATTGGACGTTCCAACTAAAGCTGTTGAAATTAAAGAGCAGGTTAATTATATTAAACGTTTGTTGGGTGGAAAAATGGTATTCAAAGATCCTTCTCATCTTTTAATGAAAATATTTAAAGTGTATGGTGGATCAATATCAGATTTAGATCTCGTTCATATGGAGGTTATGGCATCTCAAGTATTAAGAGATAAATCAAATCAAGCTATACCAGCGAGACTTGGAAAAACTTGGAACCCAGTAATGGCAAATGTAAAAGAAAATGTTTTTAGCACTAGTTTCATTCAAGGTGCAGCATTTGAAAATATATCAAAAGCTATACAAATAGGATTAATTGAAAAACCAGAATTCGATCAACCAACAATATTTGAAAAAATTATCACTGGAGATGAATTATAATGATAAAGTTTGATAGCATTACACAATATTCAAGACTCGTGAAAGGTGTTCGGTTCGAACAGAAAAAAGACAAACCTTACGCAATAATTTATTTTCCAGAAAATTCATCCTTTGCATTAGATTATAAATCATTAAACATCATGCAAAGAGACGCGAGAATCGTAGTTCTACCAACTTCAAGAAGACCGTATATAAGATTAACATCAGAAGCCAAAGAGATATACAAAGCAATAGGACTTAGATCTTATCAATCAAATATGAACTTTCCAAAGAATCAAAATATTCTTGTGGATTTTTCTGTATATCTAAATTCTCTACAAAGTGTTTTAAAGATACAAAACTTTCGCAATCGTGGTGGAATCCTAATCCAAAATATGTTAAGTAATATTTTATCATTTTTAAATAATTATGAAACAATATTGTATTATACGTTTACAGCTGAGAATCCATTGGTTAAATTTCAAGATAGAAAAATATTTCCATTAATTAGAGAAATGAAGTCGGAACAATTTTCTTTTGATCATATGATGTTAGGCTACATATACTCTGGTGATACCTCTAATAGAGTTTTAATTAAAAACAAAGATTTTAAATTCACGAGACTACTTCAATATATTCGAAATATAAAACCAGTTAATACAGAAGATGAAATAGATAGAGAAGCATCAAAAGCTAAAACGGCTGTTATGAAAGATGTATCACCTGATACAACTAATAATAAACAAGTATCTTCTGCTGTAACAGACTTGATGAAGAATGATGAAGTTACAAGAGAAAAGGTTATAGATAATGATGTTACAAGTGAAGATAATGATAGAATCACAATAAAATCTATACTATTTAAAATAACTGGTGATATGGATAAGGCTGCTGAAATAGCAAAAAGTATTCCAAGAAAAGATCTAAGAAAAACTTTGGAAGCTGTTAATAAAGCTTATGCAGATCAAATACTAATTCAAGATAAACAAAAAACAACATCTATTTCTGAGATTCTTGGAATATCAAATATAAATGAAATTATAGAAAATAAAAATCCATCACACCTTTTTTCAAAAAGAAAAATAGATTTTGAAACAAATCTCAAAAAGGATCTAACCAATGCTTTTAAAGTTTTGAGCGACAGAAATGTCCCAATTAAATTTAAATCTTTATCGATTAAAGAAAATGTCGAAAGAGCTGGAGAGATAAGAAAAACTGATCAAGCAACTGTTAAAATTGTATTGGAGAAGGCAAACGGAGAAGATCAAGAAATATCATTTTTAATTCCAAAAATAGACCCCAATTCTGGAACATTTATGGTTTCTGGTAGAAAGAAAGTTTTAATTAATCAGATGATCGTAAACCCAATATCATTTCCAGAAGAATATGTTGCAAAATTTGCAAGTGATTACTCTACCTTCAGAATAAAAAGTATTCGGAGCAGAAAGAAACCATACTTACAATTATTTATGGGTTCATATAAAATACCACTTCCAATAGTTATGTCATTTTTATTTGGTTTTGAAACTGTAATGAAAGAATTTAAAATCAAATATGAAATAGTGCAAGATAAACCAAAAGCTGAATATTTTATAGAAGTGCCAAGTTCTTATATGATATTTACTAATGTTAACACAGAACTACAAAAAGAATTTGTTGAAGCTTGGATTGTTGCTAAAATAAAAATGCATGATATTAAAGAAGAGTTTTTATCTAAAAATTATTTTAATGAACTTATTTATAGTATGACAGGAAGAATTGAAGCCACCGATATTATAACAAAAACATCACAGAATGTTGTTAATCCAGTTGTTAAACAAGTTTTGATTAATCAACAACTTCCATCTAAAATAATGGATATTATGTATTATATGTCTGAAAGAGCAGTAGAAGGAATAAGAGACGATCCAAATGATATTGGAAATCAAAGAATAAGAAATTCTGAAATTATTGTTAATTTAGCACAAACCGCTTTACTCAAGGCTTATACTGCATATGAACAACAATATTTGTCTGGAAACGCAAATGCTGAATTGGATTATCCAGAAAAAGAATTAATTGCTCAGTTTGATAAACTTGAAATTTCTCAGGATTTAGAATTTGCAAATCCTATGGAAGAAATGTCTGGAATAACAAAGGTATCTCCATCTGGAAAAGATGTTGGTGGTATAACATCGAAGAGAGCGGTTCAGCTAGAAGCTCGTAACGCTCACCCTTCCTACTTTGGAAATATTGATCCAGTTGATACAGCTGAGGGACAAAACATTGGTATTACTCAACAGCTTACAGTTAATGCACTTATAACAAGTGCTAGAGGCATGTTCGGTGTTAAAGAGATGAAGGACGATGAAAAATCTGGAATACTGTCAACGAATCTATCAGTTGTCCCATTCATTGAAAATAATGAAGGCGCTAGAATGATTATGTCAGCTAATCAGGTAAGACAATTCCTTCCTTTGAAAAATCCTACACCACCAATGGTTCAAACTGGTTACGAGTCTATATTAACAAACGTTTTATCCGATTTCTTTATTAAGAAAGCTCCTTGCACTGGAACGATCAAATCTATAACAGAGGAAGAAATAGACGTTAGTTGTTCGGGAAAATCCAGTAAAGTTGATATAGCCCCAAAAGAATTAGCATCTGGTTCTGGTAAAAATACATTGAGTGTTTTTAAACCAATTGTTTCTGTTAATCAAAAAGTTAAAAAGGGTCAGGTTATTGCAGAAGGAAGCTCGATATCTGGTGGAACTATTTCTTTAGGTCGAAACCTAGCAACTGCATATATGCCATACAAGGGATATAATTTTGAAGATGGTTTGATTATTAATGAAAGAATTCTTAACACAGATTCACTTTCTTCCTTGCATGGAGTGACAATTGATTTAAAATTGGAACCTAAAGATAAGATTTTATTTATCGGCAAAATAGGAAATTATACAAAAAAAGGAGAGGTTATCTTTAGAAAAACTCCTGGAGATATTACCGAACTATTAGACTTGGATGAAGAAGATGATTTCATGGAAGTGTATGAAGGTTCTATTGTTGCTGAGAGTCCTGGTGGAAAAATTGTTGATATAGAAATTTTTTCTAATATTGAACTGGAGGGAGAACCTCAGAAACTTGCAGACAAAACCAGAAAGCGCCATAAAAATCCAAAGGATAGTTGGTATGATAAGCGTCGATTAATTAAAGGAGCATTGATATCAATCAAAATCGAACAAGAATTACCAATAGGTATTGGTGATAAGTTAGCCAATAGATATGGAAATAAAGGTATTATTTCTTTGATAGAAAAAGATGAATTAATGCCAAGAACTCCATGGGGAGAAACTCTTGATATCATTATGAATCCTCTTGGTGTAATTAGTCGTATGAATGTGGGACAGATGTATGAATTATATTGTGGATTAATAGCAAAAGAAGTCGGAAAAATAATGGTAACATTAAAGGATAAAAAAGAAATTATAGCGTTACTCTCAAGTGTATACTCAAACTTAGATGGCAGTTTGAATTCAAAAATGAGTTCTGGAATGATAGCGGCATTTAAAAGCATGAGTGATACAAAGTTTAAAAATATGATATCTCAAATCAGAACATCTGGCTTTGCACCAATTATTATTCCTCCTTTTCAAGCTCCTACGAAGGAAAGTATCATGCGTGTTCTAAAGCTTCTAAATCTTAAGAGTGGATATCGTATGAAGCTCCCAGAATACGGAGTATTAACAGCTTCACCAATTCCATTCGGTTATTCATATGTTGGAAAACTAGAGCATTTAGCAGCAGAGAAAATGCATGGAAGATCAACTGGACCAATTGCAACAAAAACTTCACAACCTACAGCTGGAAAAAGAGCAGAAGGTGGACAGAAGGTTGGTGAAGGTGATACTTGGGCTTTAGCTTCTTACAATGCAATAACACTGTTGCAAGAAATGTTTGGGCCTATGTCTGATGATGGAAGAAGTAAAAATGAAATGATTACAGAAATAGTTGAGACTGGTCACGCTAATTTTCACAGAACACAGGTATCTCCAACGCGTGAGTTAGTTAATGCTTATTTTATGGCTTTAATGGTCGAGGGTAAATAATATGACAGACAAATCAGTTGAGATTTTAATTGCTGGATTCACGACTCCAGAAGAAATGGATAATTATCAAGAAGATGAAGATCGTCGTGGAAAATTTGCAATATATGAATCCAGTACATATGATATATTAGACTCAATGAATAAAGAAACATTTTATGATACATATAGTGTATTAAAATCTGATATTCTTTCTATGTCGGATACAATGCAAATAATATTCATAGATAAATATCTAGACAAAATGGAAGAAGAATATGAATTTGCGTTTTCTCCAAAAATTGTCTATGATACAAATATGCGAATTTTTGAAATGTTCAAGTTTATAGAATTCGTTGAATATGATAATTTGACATTATTGTCATACGTTTGGAAATATCTCGATGATATTATGAAAGTTAACATTGATGAATACGTTAGAAAAAACTATAAAACTGTTATAGATGAGATAACAAATCAAGCAAATTTATTGACCACAATAACCGAGAATGTTTCTGTATTTCTGAGAACATATGATAAAGAAGGTATATTGGATTGGTTCATAGATAGATCCAAAAGAAAGAAATTTGATATATTCGCTGAAAATTTAAATTAAAGGAGAACACATGAAAATTTTAATTATTAACAAAGAAACCAAACTCGAATTACAAAAAGAACAGATTATTGAAGTAGTTGAAACTGCCGATGGAGTAGCATTTAATCTAAGGAATGGCTTGTCACTAATATACGCTGACAATTTTATGCCATCAACTGCAAAACAACTTATCAAAGGAACCATAGATCATTGTCAATCGGAAAATGCAGTTATAACTATTAATTTAGAAAATCATGTAATGCCAGCTAGCATCACTTCTAATTTTGTAGCGCCCCCATCTTAAAACTCATATCTATATATATTAATAAATGAAAGTATTACATGCAAACAATTCAAATGAATTGTTTGCAGAATTATAATGATATTTTTATTTTTAAATTATCTTGAAAGGAGATTGGGGTTAGAAAAAATTTTAGAGGGGATGCACTGAAATGCGATTTTCATCAATAGACAAGTATTTAGAAAGGTACAATACAACTGTATATCCAATTACATTATTGAAATTTATAATGAATCGTGGACAGATATTAAGATATTTTAAAAAGGCTCAGAGCCCATCATTTAACAAACACTTCAATATCAGTTCAGATGAATGTTCTGTATGTGAACATAAGAGACGATCAGAAGGTGTTAAATGCAGACCACACACAACTATTGAACGAATGAGAGAGTTGAGTGATGGATGGCTCTATGATGTTGACACTGAAGTATTCTTATATAGAAATGAAGTATTTAAAAGAGTCGAAAATTCAAATGGTGATAATCTATTGGTTGTCATCTATTGTCCACACACAAAATTAATATCAGGAAAAATAACAGATAAAAAAGTTAGAAAACTAACTCCAATAACCATAAAAATGGATCAAGAATTTATAAATATGATGCAAGTATTAGAAAACAAAATCCCAAGTGATGCTCCTTTCAATAAGAATTATATTTCAAGTGATGCATTAATGGGAGATAAATTAGGTTGTTGGTTTAACGATGAATTTACAATAATAGTAAATTCCGATGAAATAGAAGGACCAAGAACTCATATGAATCAAGAATGGTGTTTAATAACAAACTACTAAAACAGGGGGTTAAAATTTATGTCAATTTTAGATCAGTATCAAGAATTAAATAGTACGGGTGTGAGTGGTGGTGGAAATGTGGAGCAGACTCCGCCAGAAGATGAATTTTTTAAGAGTATTTATATCAGTGGGCAAAATCGAAAGCA
>Ga0307377_10007472_pt1 | contig 11266 bp, 8 predicted proteins | sample TR3MG_FD_202535 | JGI IMG/M metagenome (GOLD analysis project Ga0307377, IMG submission 202535) | Soil microbial communities from Risofladan, Vaasa, Finland - TR-3 | ecosystem: Environmental > Terrestrial > Soil > Coastal area > Acid sulfate soil | place: Finland: Risofladan, Vaasa | collected... | reverse complement strand
AGCAAGCATTACGAAAGGCGTCCATCCCTGAAGCGCAATAATTTTCCACTCGAGTGGCAGGTTTGCCATCCAATCTTAGGATATCTTCTACCATTGCACCTGATAATCCAGTAAAATAGTAAAATATTCCAATCCAGCTCGCATCAACCTCATCCTTGGTGATTCCGGCGTCTTTTATTGCGCTTTGGAACGCTTCGAAAAGCAGGTCGTATTGCGACTTGTCCCACAGTTCGCCATATTTTGTCATATCGCAACCAATAATCGCGACTTTGTCTTTAATACCATGTCTTACCATATTTATTACCTCCTTTAAGGTCTCCCCCTCACGGGTCGACATTTCCAATAATAATTTTTAAATTCAGCACCTTCATGTTCTTTTCTGAAGGTCAACTCGACTCGCATCCCAATTTTGACATTTTCTTCGGGGTTTTCAATTTCAGTCATATTGACGAGCACTCTACCACCACCATCGAGGTCTACAACGCATCGAGGGACAGGTGTGTTGAGATATGCTCCACCAACCAAGTGATCAAGGGTATATGTAAAGAGCTCTCCTTTCTTTGCAAGTTTCACGCTTTCAAGTTGATCATCAGCCCTACAGACGGAACAAGCTCGTGAGAGTTTTGGATATTGCACAGCTCCGCAATTCTTACATTTTACACCATACCACTTATAAACTGAAAGAGTATCACGCCAGATTAATACAGCTGAGCTCTTACGTGTATATCTATCCTTATTGAGTAATTCTTTAGACTCGATGAACTTGTTGTAATTCTTTAGGAGGGCCATCGATTTTTGGTGACCGATAAAACCCATTCTTCCTTTACCAATATCTCTAACACCATCTTTATCTCGAACTTGCATCAGAATTGCATCAGCTCCATCTCCAAAACCAGCCATGATGATCTTGGCATCTGGTTTAGGTCTTCGTAAGCTGGCAATGAGGAGCATGAAGGGCATTGGTGTCCCCATGTCACCTACTTGAAAGAATATACTATTTTGAGCGACTCCTTGACCAAACTTCATTATTTTAGAGATTCTACTGTGCATTCGGGGGTTATTATAGTAATAAGCTGCAATTGCGATGTCCTCAGTAGGATTTAAATTATTGCGTTTCAAGATTTCAGACATTACTTTGGTGATGCTTTCCACATAAAACTTCGCGTCCATTTTGACTTCAAAAGTTCTGATAAACTCATCCTTATCCGCTCTTTTCCACGGTCCTGTCACGTTCGCTGAGACTGAATAATAATCATCAATCGAAATTGGGATATTTTCTTCATCCGCAACGAGTATAGCTGCAGCACCATCTGCAAACCCATATTCCCACATAGTTGAGGGTTCAGGTTTTCTAGTATCAGCTGCAATTACCAAGATACTATTGATGTCTTTGTTAGCCTTGATTGTGTCAACAGCTCTAGTTAAGGCTGTTGTACCTGCTTTAGTAGAGTCCGTGAAATCTGCGGTAATGATGTCCTCTCTCATATCGAGTACGGTAGCGATTAATGACGCTGAATCTTTTTCGGTATACACTTGTGTTGTTGAAGCAAAGAATATTCCATCAACTGTCTTTGGGTCAATCCCCGCCAAGCAATCAAGTCCTGCTTCTACGGACATTGTCAAGCTGTCCTCATCTACCATCGCTACTGCTTTAGTCCCAGGAACTGTTGGGAAATCCCATGCTTTAGCGATAAGTTCTCTGGGCAGCATGTATTTAGGTAAATACGCACCATAACTTTTAATACCAATTGGCATATTAATTTTCTACCTCTGTTATCTCATATTTTTGTTATTTGGATATAAATAATTAGTTATATGATTCTCAATTTTTTAAATTAAATATATTTTGGTTTTTAATTATGAGTGAAATTCAATTTAGAAATTACTTTCATTAAGGAAGAGGGTAAGAGAATTTCACTAAAAGGTAAAAGCGTTTAAAAATTCAGTCGATTTCAAATTTTTTCTCTAATACTATTATTATAGGCATGAATCCAACTTTACCAAAAACATCGATAAGTTTTTTATCTCCTCTATACGCCATGTTGATGCGGACCGCTTCGCATCCCCATGATTTTAATATATGTGTAGCTCGATCTGCTAAAATTTTTCCTACACCCTTGCCAATAAATTCTTTTTCAGTAGCCCAATTATTTAGATAGCCAATATATTGTCCTAAATTATTTTTAACCGCCTCTAGCATCCCCATTGAAGCGACCTGACCTGTTGATTTTAGTTCAGCAATTAAAGTTATTCTTTTCAAATTTGGTTTAAATTGTCTTAGACCAGATGTTTCTCGCCATTTAGATTCGACGAATCCAATATTAAACCTACTTTGAAGTTCTTTTAAAATTTTTAAAGTAGCTTGGTAATCAGATGTTCTATAATTTCTAATTATAATATCTTCTTCTTTAATAAAATCATCGGACATATTTTTCTACCAATTTGTTGTATGCTATTTATTTTTTAAGAGGTTTAAATCAATTCTTTTTGATAATAACTTTTCATTGCTAATTTCATCAATGATAAAGAATATGTATTCGTCAATATGAGGTATGATAGGTGATATAAAAACTAGTTCTTCTTGTGGGAACCATTTATCTATAGTTTCGATCATAATCTCTTTTTCAAAATACTCTTTTAGATGATTAATTTTTACAATTATCCCCTTAGCTGCTTGTAGGGAATTATTTTGAACTAATATTTCCATTTCTTGACTGTCCTCTATTATATTGATCTTAAGTATTATAAAAGGCTTTTTGTCGACAAAATTAACCTCTCCTTGTTTATTGGGATCAAATAGTTGGATATTAGAAAATGAACCTTTATATTCTTTAGTGTCGATATGTGAAACATCAATTCCTCTAAACGCCAAGTAAGCAATTGCTTTTTGCATTCGTATGGATGTAGCGTCTGAATTTCTTATAACATTAGAAAAAAAAGTATTTGTGGTTTTTTCAATTGAACCTCTAAGTTGTTTTTTAATTGCTTGGCCAATTTCTATGCGTTTTTTAATTTTAGGAGATTTAATTACTTCCTCTTTTAATATCTCAGAGTCAATTATTTCAAACAACTTGTCTTCATACTTATCTTTTACTTCTTGAGTTAAAATTCGTATAAGTTCATCCCCAAAAAGCTCAATCTTGTTTGGTAAAGATACTACTATCACAATCGTTTCAGGAGTTTCCTCTTTGAGTCCAGATCTTCTTTTCTCTCTGTTAGATTTAGTTAAAAATTTTTTACCAAAGAAAGTATAACCTTTAAATTCAAGATCTATATGATCTAAAGCATCTGATTCGTTTAAGCTTAAAAACCAAATTGGGTGATATTTAATCGGACGCATAAATGCTTTGTCGTTCTTATATGTTTCAACGGGATATATTAACAAAGGCATATGTCCTTGAGCTTCGTCGAAATAAAGGACATAAACCACGGCTAAATCTTCAAAAGGACTTTTTTCCGATGGTGAGTCAAATAGTTCAGCCAAAAAGGAACCCTTTCATTTGTTTTTTTTTTGAAATGCTAAAGAATTAAATAATTCAATGTCTAAAAGTTTAATTAAAAAATACATATTATAAATAGTATCATTTTTGATGTGAGTTTTTATGCAAATAACAGATATTAAAACATATGTTTTAAAAATGGATTTTAAAGTTAAAATTGGAAGTATGCCACGATTCCAAGCTAGTGGTCTTTATACTAATCTTAAAACAGATGAAGGAATTGATGGATGGGCATTATCCCATTGGAATTTAAGTAATTTAGCTCAAAAACAATTCATCGATGACGCACTGAAAAGACTAGTTTTGAATAAAGATCCTTTTATGGTTGAGGAAATCTTTCACGAAGTGTATCAAAACACTAATAGAATTATGTTTGGAATACCTCAAGCTACTTCGGCTATAGAAATTGCATGTTGGGATATAATAGGAAAAGCAACTAAGCAACCTATATATAAATTGCTCGGTGGTCGAAAGAAAGAAGTTAAATGTTATGCTTCTATTCTACGGGGGTATAAAGCAAAACCAGCGGTTAAGGCCGTTGAAAATGCTTTAAATCCTGAACTGGGAGGTTTTAAAGCGGTAAAATTGCGCATAGGGATGGGAATTGATCAAGACGCAGAAATTTTGAAGGAGGTAAGAAATGCTTTTCCTGATATTGGCATTATGGTTGACGCAAATTCAGCCTATCAGTCTGTCAGAGAAGCTCTTAAAATTGCAGAAATATGCGATAAATATAATGTTACTTGGTTAGAAGAACCTATACCAACAGATAACCTGAATGGATTAGCTAAGATAAAAGCAAAATCCCCTGTACAAATAGCCGGAGGTGAAAACGACATGGGTATCTTTCGATTTGAAGATATTCTCTCGCGAGATTGTTTTGATATAGTACAACCAGATGTTACACGATGCGGTGGATTTTTACAATTGAAAAAGATAGATGCTATGGCGGAAGTGAAAGGAGTTCAATGCATACCTCACATTTTTGGATTTGGACATATTTTACTAGCGAATCTCCATTTCATAATGGCTTCCCGATGTGAGTGGTGTGAATTCCCATTTTATCCTGAGGAATTCCAAATGCTTGAAGAACCTATTAAATGTGAGAAAGGCAAAGTCAAAGCAATTGATAAGCCGGGTCTGGGAGTAGAAATCGATAAAGAAATGTTCGAGAAAAATGTCCTTAAATAAGGACAATTTGATTTTTTTTTTTTTTAAGTTTTATAATCTTTTTGCATAGAGCATATAAACGCCCATTGAAGAAAATCGACAATCTAGTCCTTTATTAACTTGAAATCCTTTATCTTCCAGCATTTCAGTTAAATTATTTAAAAGGTTCTCTCCTCCTTCAATATGTTCATGTACTTCCATCGCTATTTGTTGTATTTTATCCCAATCATGGTCCTTAATCCCTGCAAGTACTTGATATTCATAATTTTCAGCATCAATCTTCATTAAATTGATGGTATCAATATCATTTTCCTTAATTAAATCTGATAAAGGACGTAGTTTACAATCTATTAATTCAGCTTTATAAAGATTTTTCAGTACAACCCTTACTACTTTTTTCCTTAGAAATTTCGGAACGATTTTTGCAATAGGCATCTCCTTACCTATGATTTCATTGTAATGTTCAATATATTGATTAACTTTTAAATCCCAATCAAATGGAATGATGGCAGAATCTGCACTTACTTTTGGATAATAATTAATTTTAGTATCCTTATTCGTTTCAGCTAATCCAATATTATAATTTTTTACATAAGCAGGTAAGTTTCTGAGGTTTTCTTCCAAAATTCCAAAGATCACAGGGACGGGCTCAAAGGTGTAAATCCTTAAATCTTTCGCTTGTGTGGTTATAAACCGGGAAAATAACCCGATGTTTGCTCCAATGTCAAAAATTACATCCTTATCCTTTATTTGGATCCCGTGCCGAAGATATTCATTTTCAACATAAATTTCTTCATAGACATCGAGTGCTGTTAATTTATCTATGTAAGAAATAATGTCGCCATTTGGCAGTGTGAGCGTTTTCATATTCAAAACCTTTTAATAAATTCTAAAAATAGATGCTTGATGAAAATGTGCTTAATTAATAAATTTTAAATAAATCTTCTAACTATTACTTTATTTATTATTATTCTCTTTTTTTTAGCATAGAAGGATTGAGAATGACTTTTTTTTAATCAATTAAGTTTTTTACGAGTAAAATGTTATTAACAAGCATAAATGTTTTACTTTAATTCAAGCAAACCCTTGATTGACTAATTTTATAAATACATAGACTACTTAAAAAAGATTATTTTTACGATTTGGAGCTCTATTAACGCATGAAATTTGTTAATAAACTAGAATTAATTTTTATTCCCTCATCTTACTGGAATGAGCCCCTAAGTGGATTTAAATTAAGTTCTAAAGGACCCGATTTACCTGCAGATTCTAACTTCTTTATTTTATGGATTCCTTCAAATATTTCAGAAGAGTTCCTTTCAAAGCAAATAACAGAAATCTTTCCAAGTATACCTGTTGAAAAACTTCTTAGTTGTAAAATAAACTTAGCCATTCCTCCCTTGATAACCGCACATGATTCCCAACAAAAGGATTCACTAAATTATCATGAGATATCGTCATCCATTGGAAAGATCATACCTATTGGACCTGCTGTAAAGTTACTTTTCCAAATGGAAATTATAGATAATTTAGATCGTGGTATAAAGCATTATAGCAATTCAGTTAAGACATGGTCTTTTTTAACAAAATTAGTATTCGAATTATTGAATAAAGGGCAGTTCATTCCTAGTCTAGAAACTAACAAAAATAAAGGCTATTATGGTAGATGGAATTTATTATTAAAATCTCAAAATGATAAAGATCGATTTCAAACAATATTGAAAAGAGCTTCTTGGTCCGCTTTCTGTATTCCCATCAATTTCATTCAAGTTAATGGTAATTATAAAACTAATGGATTATGGCACCCATCCTATCTATTTTCATTCTTTATAAATACTATTGGGGATTATCTTATACGATCAACACTAAATAAAATGAAATTCCATACTTTTAACGAATTTTACAGTAAAGAAGTAAGAAAAGAAAAAAGTCCAGATTATAGGGCAGGTTGGGATTTTAAATTTCTTAAATCCCTTATTTTGAAGGATTCGAATTTTAAAATACAATCATTTCATGAAACTATTCTACCCATTTTGATTAAAAATTGGACTCATTCTGCGAGAGGATTTACATTAAAACATGGTTTTGTATTCAATTTAGAATTAAAATATCCAAAAACTTCAGAGAGTGATTGGCCGTTAGTTTTTTATTTGTCCTTTCAAGATGGAGCACAAAATATTCCTTTACATGAACTATGGGAAGAAAACAATCAAAAGAAGCTAGAAAATCTAAAAATCGTTGATAATAAAGGGGAATTTTTAGAGATAATTTTAAGAGCTTTTGGAACAGCTTCAAAAATATTCCCCCCAATAAAAAGGGCTTTACTAGAAAACCTTCAAGATGAAATTTCACTCACTTCATCTGAAGTCATTGATTTTCTAAAATACCCAAGAGATTTATTAATTCAAAGTGGATTTAACGTCATTCTCCCGGAAGTCTTCAGAAGAAATGGAAACCAAAGGTTATCAGCTAAATTAATAATTCGCTCAAGGAGTAGTATTAAAACAAAAGAAGGAATTTTCCAAAATTTGCCTTCAATTTTCGATGTCCATTCAATGCTTGATTTCAAATGGGAAGCAACAATTGAAGGAAAACAAATTTCGGATGAAGAATTTAAAAATTTAATCAATTCGGAAGATTCTTTAATAAATTTGGAGGGAAAATGGATCTTAGTAGATCAACATTCAATAGCTGATTTTAGGCAATCTAAAATCTCTGATTTTGAAAATTATATGGATGTTCTTAAAGTTGGCCTACTCGGGAAGATCCAATTACAAGAAAACGGTACTGAATACGATGTAATTATCGAAGGAGATTTCAGTGATATAATCAGTAAATTACAATCAATAAATTCATTTGAAGATATTCCCTGTCCTTCATCATTTAATGGTACCTTAAGAAATTATCAACAAGAAGCTCTAACATGGATGGGCAACATGACAAAATTTAATTTTGGATTATGCTTAGCGGATGATATGGGTCTTGGAAAAACAATTCAGGTGATCGCTTTTCTATGCTATCTTAAAAAGCATTATCCGGAAAAGCCAGGAAACGTAATTATTGTATGTCCGACATCAATTTTGTTTAATTGGCATCGAGAAATAAAGAAATTTGCTCCCAATTTAGAAGTAATGCTCCATTATGGACCCTCTCGGATTAGTGACGCATCAGGTATTCCAGAGTTTCTTAAACCACACAGAATTATCCTTACATCTTATGGAACACTGAGAAATGATATAGATTTATTAGAATCCATTAATTTTAGTGGAATTATCGTTGATGAAAGTCAAAATATAAAAAATTATGCTTCACAACAGACTAAAGCTATAAATAAACTCAGAGGACAATTTAAAATCTGTTTGAGTGGTACTCCAATTGAGAATCGTTTGCTCGAACTATGGTCACTTTTTAATTTCTTAAATCTTGGTCTTTTAGGGAAGAGAAGGGAGTTTCAAAACAAATATGTTATCCCAATTGAACGTTTTCAAAATCAAGATGTTATTGAAAGATTAAAATTAATCATTGCGCCCTTCATTTTGCGGCGTGTAAAATCGGATAAAACTGTTATTACAGATTTACCCGATAAAAATGAAATGAAAATTATCGTCAATTTGACCGAAACGCAAGTTAAATTATACAAAGAACTTGTAGAAAGTACTTTGAAAGAAATTAATAATATATCTTCAGATATGAGAAAGAAAAGGGGAGTAATATTAGGTCTATTAGTAAAACTAAAACAGATTTGTAACCATCCTTCTCAATACCTGAAACTTGATATAGAAGCATTAGAATTAGATAATAATCTACAAGAATTCATATCTCAATCACAAAAGCTAGAAAGGTTGATTGAAATGACAGATGAAGTCCTTTCAAATGGAGAAAAAATCTTAATATTTACTCAATTCACTCAAATGGGAGACATCTTAAAAAAAGTTCTTGAACAGAATTACAATTTTGAAATACTTTACTTCCACGGAGGGGTACCAGAAAGTAAAAGAAGGGAAATAATTGATCAATTTCAATCAAGTGATTTAGAAAGTTCTCCAATTTTAATTTTATCATTAAGAGCCGGAGGAACAGGGTTAAACCTTACTCAAGGAACAACTGTTATACATATCGATAGGTGGTGGAATCCCGCAGTAGAAGACCAAGCAACAGATAGAGCTTATCGAATTGGTCAAAAATCAGTCGTAAATGTATATAAATTTATTACAAAAGGAACAATTGAAGAAAAAATCAATGATCTATTAGAAAAAAAGCGTGAATTAGCTGAAAAGATAATAGCATCTACAGGAGAATCTTGGATTTCAGATTTAGATGATGACAAATTAAGGAATTTATTAAATTTAGGCGATTGAAAAAACGAGTGTTAAAAATGGATAATAGAAAAAAAGATTTTATGGATAATAGGAGACTCAAGAAAAAAAGTATCCCTCAAAGAAAAACTGAATATGAAAAACAAAGAACTCATGAAGAAGTTGAGCAAATTAAAAAAAAACTAATCAATTTTGCAAAGACGCCCTGGGGCAAAGAATGGATAATCTCAAACCTGAAAATTGGGCGTCCATTCAGAATGCAAAGAGGAATTGAATATGCTAAAGATGAAGAACGTATTGATAATCTCTCAATAAGTAAAGGTCAAATCTTTGCAACCGTACAGGGCACTGGTCCTACACCATATCGCGTAAAAATAAATTTTGAACTTATTCCTGATGTAGGATGGGAAAAAATAGTTAAAAATTTATCTACGAGATTACCCTACCTCATAGAATTATTGGAAGGTTCCCTACCTCAAAATATCATTGCCATTTTTGAAAACAATGGATATTCCCTATTTCCAGATGCTTCTAAAGGATTGGATTCAACTTGTTCCTGTCCTGATGAAGCAGTTCCATGCAAGCATATCGCTGCTATAATTTTATATCTTGCTCGTGTTTTAGATTATAATCCATTTTTATTGTTAAAATTACGAGGAAAGTCTAAAGAAGAAATTCTTGAAGATCTTAGTTTATCACAGCCAATAGAAAGCAAAATTGAGTCCGAAAAAGTTTCTGCTGTAAATAATATTGAATTTAAATTTAATGTCCCTAAAATTTATATCCAAGAATTATCCGAACAATATTCTGGTATTGATGAATATATTATTGGATTTAACATAAGAAAGCCTGGAAAAATCATAGAAACTTTAGAGAATTTAGGAATTCCCCAAAATATTGAAAATAAAGCTTTTGAGATTGTTTTAAGAGCAATTTATCGTAAAATTACATCAAAAATACATGACATATCTTTAGAACTAAGTTAATAAAACCTTTTATGAAAATTTATTTAAGTTAAAAAGTTATAGGGAAGAAATTAAAAATTGATGATTAATTAAGATTATTTTATCAATATAAAATAAAGTGAGATAATGCGACCAATTACAGATGAAAAATTCGAATCAATTTTAGTATTTTTAGAAGAAAAGAAAATCGATGTTCTAATGATAACTGATTACGAAAACAGTCGGAATGTTAACTTACAATATCTTTCTGGTCATCCTACCGACGCAACTATGTTAATAAGTTCAAGTGGAGAATCGTTTTTAGTACCTTGGGATGTTCCCTTAGCAGAAAAACATTCTGAGGTTGATGAAATTATAAATCCAGCTAATTTTAGTCTAAATATATTTTTAGCAATGAAAGATTTATTTGAGAATCGCTGGAAAAAGTCGTCTATTACAGTCGGAGTCCATACAATGACTAGTTATGGCTTCATTGTAAAAATGAAGGCAATAATTCCCGGAGTAGAATATTTTGAAGAACCTATACAAATTGAACAATTTTTCCAAAAACTAAGAGCAACCAAAACTGAATTTGAGATTAATAAATTATTAAAAGCGGCCCAAATTGGAACAAAAACGATCAAGGATATCCACGATTTCTGCGCAAATACCCCTGAAGGTACAGAAAAAGATTTATCATTTCTAGTGCGAAAAAAAATAGCAGAATATGGAGCTGATGATGTTGCTTTTGAACCCCTTGTTGCGAATTCTTCCCGTGCTCATGAAATACACCAATATCCCTTTGCGAGCGATCAAAGATTTAACTTACCGGGATTAGCTCTAATTGATTTTGGTGCAAAGTTCCATGGCTACAACAGTGACATTACTATACCAATAAGTTTCGGGAAATTATCAGATGAACAAATTAAAATGCGTGAGCTAACTATCAAATCTTATGAAGCAGCAATTGAAATGATTGATATAGATGTACCACTATGGAAAATCCATGATACAGCAGTAGAAATACTTGAGAAAGGAGGTTATCCTATGCCTTATTCTTTAGGTCATGGCTTAGGTTTAACTGTACACGATTCACCTTCCATAACCCGTAAACCCACGGATGAGTATTCAAAAAAACATTGGAAAGAAGAGACAATTCAAGATGGAATGGTATTTACTATTGAACCTGGAGCCTATAAGCAAGGATTAGGAGGTCAAAGGCTTGAGAATGATGTCTTAATTCGGAATGGAAAGATTGAAGTTATAACTAACTCGGAACCTTTGAATTTTTAAAAATTTTGGTTCATAATATTTTATTTTACTTTTATTCCTAATA
>Ga0307377_10007471_pt1 | contig 11267 bp, 7 predicted proteins | sample TR3MG_FD_202535 | JGI IMG/M metagenome (GOLD analysis project Ga0307377, IMG submission 202535) | Soil microbial communities from Risofladan, Vaasa, Finland - TR-3 | ecosystem: Environmental > Terrestrial > Soil > Coastal area > Acid sulfate soil | place: Finland: Risofladan, Vaasa | collected... | reverse complement strand
GATCCCGGCTCCATGGAACCAAACTAACAGGAGCCGATCTCCAGGGAGCTGACCTAAGTGGGGCCGATCTCATGGAGGCCATTCTCCAGGGAGTCGACCTACGTGGTGCCGATCTTCAGGAGGCCATCCTTCAGGGGGTCGACCTCCAGAAAGCCAATCTTCGTGGAGCTGACCTCCGGAAAGCCAATCTTCGTGGAGCTGACCTACGTGGAGCTGACCTACGTGGAGCTAACCTATTGGGAGCCAATATTCATGAATCCGATCTCCTGGAGGTAGACTTGTAAGTTTTAAAAAAAGTAACCGCAGATCTGGTTGCTTTTTTTTACCTATCAACAACAAACCCTGATCCTTTCGGACCAGGGCTGTCGGACCGCGGCGAAGGTTAGGGTGGCTTTTACCGCGATCAAATAGGAGATGCTGCTGACATTGGCGGCCGAACCTCAGGCAATGGTTTTCCCTGCGCTAAAGGACTTCCCTGCTCAAGTGGTGCCTGGCCGGTTGGGACTGCACCTACTTCTGCAGGACTTGGAGGTTGGTCGGCAAATTGCTCACCCTGATTATACGATGGTATTTCTCCAGGTGTTGATTTTTGAACTTCAGCCAGGTCTGGTTGAGTATCTGCCTGGATTAGGTTCATTTCCTTTAAATTTTCGTAAATTTCGTGGTACAAGCTTGGAGTAGAGTTTTTCATCGCAAGCATGCGTATTTTGAACTCGTCTGGATTGAGTTTCGCCAATCTAGCAAATCTGTAAGTAAGTATGAGTATCAGGTTTTGGACTGGTATCTGGTTCGGGTCTTTTCCTGACCTTTGTGCCAAGTACCCAACCTCATCCTGTACGCCAGTAGCATTATCTTCTTTCTGCATTAATAACTCTTCGTCCTTCTTCACCTGCATCTCTCTCTGGGCCGTATCCAGGCGTTCCTGGTTGGCTATCTGGGCGTCGGCCTGGTACTGTCCGTTTATTACTGCAGCCGCTCCCTGGGCCTCTGCCGTGCCCTCAGCCTCTTGTACCATGAGCTCTATCCTTTTCTTCATTTCTTCCATCTGATTGTTATACTCTTCTTCAGGATCGAACCCAATCTCTTTTATGACAGTTTTGCGCGAAATTAGGGCATTTGATGCAGAACCAGTTGATGCGCCTATAATAATTCTCTTTTTCTCTAAATCGTCAGCCATTTTAAAGTCTGACATCCTAACAGTTATTTTTGACAATTTAAGCAATCTTTGAACTTTATCAATTATAAACTCCAACAGATTATGAATATCTTCTCTATGATTTATAAATGTGTTCTCAACAACACGAAGAGAGACGTTACTTCCTGACCAAGATGCTCCACCTCTTATTATTTCAGGAATTATACCAATTCCAGTTATTATAGCATCTTCTGTCTGTTTTATTTCTGGACTTATGCTTAGAATTTTAGCATCTCCACCAAAATTCTGTATTCCAACCGGTAGAGGAACTATGGCAACATAATTAGGATCAGTCCTCCATTTTCTTATTTCTTCTTCTATTTTAGTTTTCCAGCTGGATAAATTAATTGTAGCATGCGGAGAAACATCACCGGTTCCTTGGGGAAAAATAATTCTCAGAGGAACGATATGATCAAATGCAATCATTTCGTTGCCCTTCTTTAAAATCTTGCAATGGAATATGTCTTTCATTACAGGCATAACCACTGGTATCCCCCATCCCCTTTCTGAAGGGTATAGATATTGTGGCGCCGGCCGCTTTAAATGAAATACATTATCTGCCATTAATTTTAGCTGTTTTTTCTTTTTAACAGCTTCTATAACTTCAAGCCTTGTCCCTCTTATTATATCCATGTCGCCACGTTTAATTGACGACGCAAGATCCATTGGTATCGTATAGAAATAGAAATGTTCACCAGTTATACTATTATATTTTATGTGCATGTAAATAAGATCCCAGTGAACTATACTCAATTTATCTATCTCAGTTGTGTTTATATCTCTGGCATCCATTTTACCTTTATATCCACAAGATTTTTTGCCATTATTTTCTGGACAATCAGCATAAAATTCAAATCCTTTGAACTTATATTTTAGTCCATCAATAGAATGTTCTTTTTTACATCTTGGACATTTTAACATCCTTTTAAAAGGATAGTTTATAGAAATTATACTATTACCATACGAATAATAATCCATTCCTGCTTGCTTCAAAGTCTTCATTATCTGAAGCTTTTTCTCTAGCACATTTTTCCATTTATCAATCGTATTATCTTTTTTTAATGCAGACGCTTCTTCGTCATTATAAAGTAATTTCGTTATTGGATATTCTGACATTTTTGATACGCACTGAGCGACAAGACCATCACCAAGTACATAAGAAGCAACAAATCTAAGAATGCTTTTAATATTCTTCGGTAGGAAAGTGCTCGTCATATCAAGAAATGGCGAGTCATATGTTATTGATCCCCTACTGAAAGATAATGAGACATTGTTCGGGCCACTACCACCACCAATTGTTGGTGTTACTGGACCAGCCATACCTTCATACGCCATAATTACCTCGAACCATATTCTATCGCAGCCGCTTCGGCTTTAAGTATTCTCTTTGCTTGAATATCGATAATTGTCTCTTCGACATCTCCAGTTTTCTTTTCGACTATCTCTTTTAATTTTGTCAACACACCATCCCATTGAGATCTCATTTCTTGAGAAATCATTTTGTTCATCTCTTCGCTTATTAAATAATTCAAAGAAGGTGGTGGTGTGTAAATTCCATTATCTCGTAATATTATACAAATATATTTTATAATATCGTTACCAAAAAATCCTTCACGATCTGGTCTTATGTGATTTAATGACTTTACAGTACTTATAATCATTCCTGGTGATGGACTTCTTAAATATTCAAAATCAGCTATCGATCCTGAAAAAGATAGGGCAACTTGAGTAAACTCGAACCAATCAGAAAAAGCTCCATCGCTTCTGCAGACATGTCTTATTGCCCAAATCTTATCTCTATTTATTTCTTCAAGAGCACAACCATAATTAATCCATAATAGTTTTTCTATTGTCTCAAACTCTAATTCCCACCAATCTTCTCCTATTGCCTTATTTAAAAACTCATATACTGATATTGCTGACGAAGAGTCGTCATTTAATACAGTATTAACCTTAATAGACGTATTCTGTTTTTTAGGTTGAGATTGACTAAATCTTAAATCAATCTCAGCCTGTATTTTTTTAACAAGCTCTTGATCGCCCATCATATGGGCGTCCATAAGGTTTTGAGAAAGCTTGTTGTGACTCATGTTATTTCTTTGTAATAGACGAAAGAATTTCTTTTTCTACACTACCAAGTTTCTCTATTGATTTAATAGGATTGGATTTAAACTTGGTGGTAAACTCTTCTCCAAATTTCTCTTTAAGAGAAGAAAGCTTTTCATGATCTCTTGATGCCCTGACTAAATCATATTGAGTTGCGTCTCCAGCAATCTTAACAGCATCGAATTCAGGATTGTTAAGACTACCGAAAACAGTAAGAACTGGATCAAGAATTTCTCTATCATATAGATATTCAAGACCGGCCTTTTTATCGAAGTCGAACACTGCTAGCATAAGCTCTTTTGGAGTTACGTTTGCCGCACATTTCATTATTCCATCAACGAAGGATTCTGCGCTTATCTTATCATTTCCGGCAAGTATTTCTACTTTCCTTCTTATGCAGGCCTCTTTCCGCATATTCATTGAAGATTTAAAATCAGGCGATAACGACGCAGATTTATCCATGCGTGTATAATTAATTATCCAGTCTCTTCCACTGTCTAAATTGACGCCGAGCTCTGCAGATCTCTTATCTAGTTTGCCGGCAATCTTAATTCTATCTTCAGGACTGAACCTGGAAATATTTTTATCAAAATATTCAGCAGCTTTAACCAACTGCTCTTCTGTTTCTATAGGATATCTCCTATCAAGTACATATTGCATAATTTTTCCTCACTAGTTCGTGAATCCTGTTTTATCCGTCTTTATTATGTTGTTAATTTTTGTACCATCTACTTCAAGAGATCCAAGATATAAATAACCAAGATCGTGAGTTTCTGTTGTAGATATAACTAATACTTCATCAACTTTTGGCTGAACATTACCTTTTAGACTCGTAATCTTATCATCAGCAACAATATTTTCTTGTGGACTACCATCGATAAAACTTGTTTTTTTTGCTTCAGAGTTCCCTTCTATACTAGCATCAACATCAACAATTTCTGGTTTTAAATAAATATATCTATTTCCGGCGGTTGGGCTTATTGTCTTGGATAATCCTCCTTGAAGCCAAATAACACTTCCATTATCTGTAAATCCAATTCCAGGAGATATTGATAAAGTTAAAGAATTTAATCCAGAGAGTTCCAGCCCCTTCATAACTCTACCTTTACCATCATTATCGCCAGCAATAGCCATAACTATTCTCTCTAAATTACTTAGCATCGCAGCTTGAATAGACCAAGTAGTTATTGGATCTTTTGCGGCAGTGGTAGAGAAACCAAGAATATCATTTAGTCTTTGATTAAGACCCGTCTTTATGCTAACCCTTCTCATTTCTTTCCCCTATTTATCTGCAGGTATCGGAGGTGGAGGTTGCAGTTTTGCAGTTGATCCAGCCATGTCAACACCATCAGGAGCGTTAAGTTTATCTTGATTTTTTGCTGCTGAACCAGCAACATCCACATCTCTTTTTCTTTGTTTAATCATTGATGTCATCTTCGGTGAAAATTCATATTTATTGCACCATTCAGTTACCTTGTCTTTTGGAAGTTCCTCTGCTATTAATTCAACAACAGATTCTATTGAGCCAAACATTTGCTCTGCCTTTGTTTGCATCTCCCTGACAGATCTTTTTGCCTGTTCAATGGCTTGCATAATACCTTCCATTGAATCATTATATTTTATCAGCTTTGCAAAAAGCTTTTCCGTTCCTATGGGCCTAAGATCCTCATGTTGAAGAAGATACCCAACAGCTATCCTTGACAATTTTTCTATATCAAGCCCTTCCATCATTTCCTTATCCATAATTACCTCCTTCTAAAATGATCCACCCTATTATGAATCAATTGTTTATTTTTTTTAACTATAAGACTGATTGTAATTATACAATTCCTGTGTACCAATGTTTTGAGCGAAAATATTTTCAACAACAGAGAATTTTTCATTAGCATCTTCATTGATGTCCCTTATTCCCTGAAACATTCCGTCGTATACCATCATTCTTGTTACATACCATTCTGGATTTGATAAACTTGCATCAAAACCATTTACAAATCTTGATGATTTTAATCTCTCTAATTTTACTTCATAAGTTGATTCACCTTCTTCTGTTAATTCTATTGATGAAATTATTGCATACCAAATACCCTTGTAAACACTATTGTGCGAAACATATAATTTTACTATATCACCAATTTTTGAATTATTTACAGCATTTATAAAATCATTATTAGAACCACCCATATTTTTTATTGTAACATAATCATTACTCTCATTATCTGATACAAATTCAATATAATCTCCTGATGCAAAACTTCCAAAGTCAGAAGCTTTCGGAGTTATTATTCTTGGAAAGCTTGGTATTATTGAATAATAATCTAATGGTAGAACTAATTTAGAATCAGCGTAATATCTTATTCCAGGAACTCCTGCCCACCTTACTCTTCTGTAATTTCTTGACAACGCAGTTAATGGTGAAAAATATTCAACATCAAATCTTGTAGTTGTTATTCTGGAATCATGATTTAAATTAAGAAACTGGGAAAGAAACCAAAGTTCATCAGCTGAATCATCATTGCCCAATTCAGGTCTTGTCGTTATGTCAAAATTATATATAGGAAATGAGCTTCCATATTGATTCACATCAATTTCGCTAGGTTCTATTTGTAAGAACGCTATATAATCATTCATTCTTGACGGAGATTCATTTGCTAATTCGTTAAAATTTTCAAGCGTTAGTAAATTATAATTATCAGTATGAGCTTTAAAAGATTGAATACCAAACTTATCAGTCATGTGTATTGTTCTTGCTACAGCAATACCTGATTCGTAAATCTCATACCATCCATTCGGTAATGGTTTTGAAATGAAATAACCTGTATCGTCAGAATTAACGGTATCAACTGGAAAACTTCCTGACGGAGTTGTCAGTTTTATAATAATTTGCTTATTGCTCAGGACGTTCCCCGCGCTATCGGTAACATGCCCTTCAAGCGGTTTTGCCCTTAAATTTGAAGCCATCTCCCATACCTCCGAACTATTAAAATAGTATATTTTATCAATTTATGCAATCACTTAGATCCGCATTTGAAATAATTTAAGCCAAATTTCCTTATAAACTCAATAGGCTTGGCATTAACTCCATCTGTAGGATCTCCAGTATATTTATCCCATTTAAACTGCTCGTCAAAATTAGTGTCATAAATATCTGACCATGGGAAATTAATTCCTACATCAACAATTGATCTCGAAATAGCTTGGCCGACATACGATATTTGACTTTCATCTTCATTACTGAACGATACTGGATAATTACTTTTTTTCTTTACTCTGACTCTGAAATTTATCTTTCCATCAACAACATACCGATCAAAATCAGAATATGGATCTCCACTACCTCTAAAGTCAATAAATCTATTTATAAAACCATTCTCTATTTCATCAACAGCCTTTCTAGTAAATGTTGAAGCGTCTGTATTTTTGCTGATAAATTTATCTGAAGATCTTATTTGATAAGCAATATCACTTCTATCCTCTTCTGGATTATCAGGATTGAATAGAATAAAATCATTTTCTTCGTTCATTACATAGACTCTATAAATATCTCTTTCAAGAACCGGATCTCCTTTAATAGAGTCCATGTAAACTATATGCATTGATTTATGATTTTTCTTATCATACAAAATAAGATTTGATCTTCCATTAAGAACATCAGGACTATCTATATTATGTTTTGATCCATAATTTATATAAGGAGGAAATTGAAAATCTCCAGAACTTGGATTACAACCAATCCAAATCCTATATATTGTACCATATCCTTCTGGTGCTATTATTGGTGCAGGATCATCTGCACCAGATGACAAGTGCCCGCTAATATAAACGTCATCAGCAATAATATTTCCTGGAATTTTAAGAATATCCTGATCAACAGAAGATAATGGTCTCCAGTTTCCGCCAGTTATATCTTCTCCTATTTTTGATTTTGTATCCCATATTTCAATTACGATATCAGAACCAGATTCTTCTGTAGATAAATCTTCTCTTGATAAATCTGTAAGATCATCCACATTTTTCATGGTGGTAACTTTCTCCGTTGTCTCATCCTCAACTGTAAGATCTTTTGCACTCCTTGTGCTAGCGAAAGCTGACACGTAGCCAAAAAGCCATCTCTTATTATCTGGTATAGCTCCAATATTTTTCTGATGTTCAGAATAGTCATTTAATAATGCATTAACATCTATCTCAAATACATAGCAAGGATTCTCTCTATTTATATATGACACGTAATCATTTTCAGCGAATTTCCATTGCCTGTTATCAACGAGACCAAATAGTTTCATATCTCTAGAAAAATAATTAAGCTCAGACCCACCAACTTCTACATCACCAAAACTTAATAAGTGATCGTCGGTTTGTTCATCATAAGGAGGAACAAATCTTACAAGATATGATTTTTCACTTGGAAAAGATATTGCTTCAATAGAAATTTCTTGTTCAATACACTCTTCAAGACTTTCCTGATTAGTCATCTTTGTACTTATAACAATGCTTATACTTCTCTTGTCAGCGTTTTTAAGTGGTATCTGCATTATTTTTGTTATAACCTGATTTACTTGTGCAGCGTCAGGTTTTAATGCAAGATTAAAATCTGAATTTATTATTAAATCAATACCTTCAGTTTGAATCCAACCATTCATTCCATTTTTAAAAATTGTTCTATCAAACAATTCATTATCTTGATATAAATCAATTTGTTGTATAACAGTATAATTATGAAATGGACTGTTATCATTTTTAAACTTTATTCTAAAAGCATTTATATCTTCAATTTCTTCATGAAGATCTATGCTTGCTATTTTTTCTCTAGATCCAGGCTCAAGTACATCTGAAAAAACTTGAAATAAATAATGTGCTACGTTTAATTCAAGCTGGAACTCGCCTGGCATTGAGCTTCTAGATGAACTACCATCTTCTGTTATAATACTATATTGATCTCCTATTGTTACACCCTCAACAACCCCATCTCTTCTAACTTCATCAAGTCTAATATCATAAGTTCCATATCTGGAAAATTCCTGATGTCTTGGCTTTATTAAACTTAAAAGATTAAAATTAGGTTCTTCTCTCCACACTATATCAGATGGATAGTGTAACCTATTTTTAGGTATCGCCCTTAACTGTGATTCTGAAACATCGTGTAATTTACCACCAACCTTGTTAGGATCTGTTATTACATCCCCCCTTTCTGCGTACTGTAATAATATTGAGTGTTGTACAAAAGAATCGTCACTATATGGAACATATCTATCGTTCCCAGCATCATACCTTTCGTCAGCAAACATTTCCCACGATCCGGCATTTATATAAGACCTTTTTTTATATATGAATCCTTTAAGTTTTGGATAGTTTTGAAAATTCATCTCAACTCTTGAGAAGTATGATCCTGGGCAATAAGGAAATTCCACATTGTAGAACATTTCATATTTTCCATCAGCTGTTCTTATAGTTTTTAAATAATTTTTTGACAAAATTTTAATATATCCATTCATGCCTGGTAATTTTATAAATGGTCTGAACTTCTCATATTGTTTATAAGTGTCTATTTTGCTTGCATCATCAAGAATTTCAATAAAATCATTATCTATTGTTATTGCTGGGTCTCTCTGGCCAGCTTCTGGAGAATTTATCGGAGTATAGTTTGAACAGTAGAATCTCAATGATTCTTTTTCAGATATTACTCCACTAATAGACTTTATCATTTCAACTGCATAACCCATTCCATTAACCTTCATTGTCCCATCAGAGTACTTATCAGCTCTTGGTCCAATTGCTTCTATTGTAAAGACTTTATGATTTCCATATCCAACTATTCCACGAACAAGATCATCAATACAATCATCCTGTCTTCTTAAAAAGACATTCTCATCAATTCCAAATTTTTCATAATAAATACTTCCAGATGGAGATAAATTTAGAAGTTTGCTTTTTGGATCTAACATTATCATTGTATCTATTATGTCTGTATTATAATCATCTTGACTGAGTAGATCATTTAATTCTGTAAGCACATTCATGTTAGCGGTTACTTTTAGATACATTTTGCTATTAGATACAAACTCACTTTCTATTCCATGAAAGTTTACTGGATTTCCATTTACATCAACAAAAGAATACTCAACAAGTTCTCCAGAAGCGATTGGCTCTGCAACCATGTATGGCTCTGCCATGACAATAGCTGAATATCTTCTATTCCTTTCTGTATCTAAATCTATTCCAGCATATATTATATTATCAGCGTCATCTTTTCTTTGTACAATAAATCTTGGTTCAGGATCTAAAGGATCGACATAGTTTATCATTCTTCTACAAACGTTATAAACAATTCTTGATTGATCTGTAGATTCGTTTGCATGGTTTCCTGGATTATAACACAAGTAACCTTTGCTTGGTGTTGAGTATTCAAAAAACGCACTTATCTTAGCCGGCTCAAGCAATCCATTTTGTATTATCTCTGGAAAAAATACTACCTCAGATGATAACTCATAGGTCCAATATGGACTTATTTCTATAAAGTTTAAATCATAAAAATTAACAAGACCATAATATGGATAAAAGTTTCCAGAATGGTAATGCTCGCTTTCGTTATAATATACAACAATTTCCTTTACATCTTCTTCGAAGAATGCATATCTTGGATTATCTACATGTATTTTATAATCAATAAGTCTGCTAACAGATTCTATAGATTGATCTACATAATCATTGAAAATAATTTTTCCATCGTTATATTCACTATTAAAAAAATCTGGAGAACCATCGATTTCATTTAAAATAAATTTTAAAAAATAATCACCAACTTCTGATTTTATTCTTGGATTGTTATCAACATCAAGTGGTTGTCTTAACTTGTCACCCCAAATATATATGTCATAATAAAGATATTGTCCGTAAGGTGGATAAAAATCAAAAGAGTCTAAATTTATTTTGTATCCTACAGCATAAAAAGTTGGTGAACGATAAAATTCATGTCTTATTCTATAGTCATCCTCAACTTCTTGTTTAGGTGGATCTACCAAAAGATCAGACAAGTTTAAATATTCAACAAAATCAAATTCGAAATATTTTTGACCTATCTTTGAATATTGTTTTGTCTCAAGCTCATATGAACTTTCCGATAATATTGATCTATCTAGATAGCTAAAAAAATTGTAGTTCGACCATACCTTCTCTACGTTACCATATTCCTGATACATTATATCTCTGTCGCCAACAAACGAAAGATATCCAATGTGAGGATTTATTGATAAGTTTCCAGTATTCTTAAAAAGAAAATCAGCAATCCATGAGTACTCTTTTTCACCATAACCTTTCGCAACGTTACTAACGAGAAATTTATTATCCCGTGAGAAGTTACTTATCAGATGATGATGATAAGGTGCTGTTCGTGAGTTAGTAAATCTTTTCATGCCGCCCTATTTGTTAACTACTGATATTCCGCCAAATTTTATATTTTTAACAGGATTCTTTATTCCAGACAAACCTTTATCGTGAGTGTCTTTAAGGAATATCTTGATTGTGTTTTTCAATTGGTCGAAATAAAACACGTATTTACCTTCTTTAAATACATGATTAAACATTTCACCAAATGATTGCTCCCCCTTTGAAATTACTATAGACCTTGATATCGAATCATAATATGCCTCAAGAGAAACTATCTCCTCATCTACCTTATCAGAATATAGTTTATATTCTCCAAGAGATTCCTTAAGTCTTATTATAATTTTAGACTCCCTTACAAACTCCTGTCTATACCACGGATTATTTATGAACTGATAGTACAGGTCATTATAAACAACGTCGTCATATGTCGGTATAAACTGTCTTGTTAATGGATTAAATATAAGTTTGTCCTGGAATAGATCTCTTATATCCTCAAGACCAAATATTAATTTGTAAACAGGTATCTCATAATGCCCTATATCAACAGTTCCATTGTTAAATATTCTTTCTCCGCCAATAATATCAA
>Ga0307377_10007470_pt1 | contig 11267 bp, 18 predicted proteins | sample TR3MG_FD_202535 | JGI IMG/M metagenome (GOLD analysis project Ga0307377, IMG submission 202535) | Soil microbial communities from Risofladan, Vaasa, Finland - TR-3 | ecosystem: Environmental > Terrestrial > Soil > Coastal area > Acid sulfate soil | place: Finland: Risofladan, Vaasa | collected... | reverse complement strand
GGAACATCAACGGCGAGAAGGATCGGCCCCTCTCCATCGAGCCGCAGCACCCCATGATCTCCTACCCCGAGGGATGCGGGGGAGTCGGAGCCGGAGCCGAACAGGGAGATCGCCATGACGAGCAGCACGAAGCCGAAGACGCCCCACCAGATCCATGTAAGAGATATCCCTCGCGGCCTGGACATGCGAGCATTCCTCCTGCCCTGTGTGGGCAACCCTCATCCGGGCGATTCCCCCTCCTCCTCGAGCCACCATCCAATCCCCTCCGCAGGATCATTCCTCTCTTGGGTCACATGCCCATCGAGATAGAGCACGAGGAACCATTTGTCGTGTTGACAGAAGGTGCAGACCACGTCCCCCTCCGGTATCGCCACCCGCGCGCTCTCGGGTTCAACCGCGAAAGCGCCCGTGGACGCATGGATCTCTCCGACGACCAGTGACCTGCGACCAGTGATCTGGGGGTTCCAATTCTCCGCGGCGGCATCGGGGTTTATGGAACATGGAGCCACGTACTCGTTCGCGATCCACCACTCAACATCCGTTCCACCCGGGATCACTCCGGTCTCATCGCGGTACATGCTCACCGTCAGGCCCAGGTCGCGGAGCGTGGCCATGCAGGTCATTCTCCGGGCCCGTGCCTTCACGCTGCCCGCGACGGCGTAGATCAGTCCCGCCAGGATCGTCAGCAGGACGATGACGACCAACATCTCGACGAGGGTAAAGCCCTTGCGTCTCATTCCCTCCTCCTTCCTCATATAGAGGACTGCCCGGCGCGAGTCTCAGTCGTCGAATCTGTGCCGCTTCACCCCGCGGCGATTGGCGAGGTGGGCCTGTCTTCGTCCCCTCTTGCGGCGGGCTGCCTGGCTTCGCTTTCGGGGTTGCGTCTGAAAGGGGCGCGTAGAGCCGGTGAACCGCAGCGCGGTTCTGTGCATGTATCCTCGGGGGCCCATCAGATGCGTCCGTCCTCACGCACCCGTTTCATCCAGCGGTAGACGCCGATGATCTCGATCCTCTTAGGGATGATGGGGCGGTATCCCTCGGCCTCATTCTCGGGCCACAGAATAGCCCTGCCCGTGGCGTCTTCCCTGTAGGTTTTGAACGTCAGCTCGCCGTCCGCCCTCGCCAGGACGACCTGCCCGACCTGGGCGTCCTGCTGGTCCTTGATGCCAACAATATCTCCCGGCATGAAGAGGGGGACCATGGAGCGCCCCTGGATTCTAAGGCCCCTATCAACTGCGGCGCGATCGTTGGCCGCGACCAGGATCGTGTCCACCGGCTCCCCGTCGGCGTCCGTGGCGCCTGCCACATGGCCTACGTTGTAGACATCGAGGGGCTGGAGCTGGGCTCCAGTGGGGTAGATGATCGACTGCTCCGCCACCGAATCGCCGGAATCAACCTCAGATAGCCGCACCCCCAGAATCTCGGATAATGTGTCCCTCACGTCATCGGGAATAGTGTCCCTCGCCTCCCACCGGCGGATGGTTTGTTCGCTCATACCGACCCGCTCGCCCAGCTTCGCCTGCGTGAAGCCGCGCTGCTTCCGAGCGATTCTGAGTTTCTCGCCGAGCCTCATGCCGACATCTCCATCCGCACCGATTATACCACCCACTCGCTTTTTTCGCAATGGGCATTGACAGAATTCGTGTGTGCGTGGTATAGTCTGTTTGAGCGGCGAAAGCGCGCCGACAGATAGGATCGAGGAATGCAGCCTCTACCAAAGCAATCTAAGCGCGGACGTCCGGCGCTCATTCCGCAGATAGAGCGCAAAGGGGGTCGCCCGATCGTCGAGCGGGTCCTCGCCGATATGCACCTGGGGCGGTCGCTGAAGGAGATCGCCGCCGGGCTGGGGATCCACCCCCGGACGCTTAGCCGGCACCTCCACAAGGCCGGCTATGAGGTTCGGAGCAAGCAGATCATCGACCAGAAGCTCATCCGCACTCATCGTCCGCGACCAGGGCGAAGCGGGGTGGACGGCAGGCGCACCGCCCCCCAGCGGACTGCCGCGCTTTCGCCTCGCCCTGATCGCAGGCGATGATCAGCATAGACTAGGGGGGCCGCATGGCGACGGACGAAACGGGGATCGTGAAGGCGACGGACGCTGACCTCAGCTCCTCGCCGGAGTATCGGAAGCTCCTGGCGGATTGCCAAGGGATCTGCGAGTCGGGCAGATGCTTTGAGCTCCTCCATCATTGGGCTCTCGGCGAGCGGATTGCGCGGGAGCTGCCGGAATCACACGAGGATCGCTATGGGGCGCAGATCATCCTGGCGCTCGAGCACGACCTGGTGCGCGATCGTGGGACCCTTTGGCGGGAAGTTCAGCTCTATCGGACGTACACCAAGCAAGCATTATCGCCCCACGGCGAGAATGCTTACTTGCTTACCTGGTCGAAGATGAAAATGCTTCTAGCCCTCCCCGACGACCTCCAGAAGCGGATCGTGCAACAAATCCTCGCTGGCAACCTCCGCACGGATGACGACACGCGGTCTGAGATTCAGGAGATGCGGCGAAAGCTGGGATTCCTCCCGCCAGAGGTCCTGCCCAGAGCGCAGTTCCAACTCGATCTCGGTATTGACCCCCGGAAGGCGCTACAGGCGATCTGGCGCCAGGCCGACCCGCTCAAGCGGTTCGCGTTAGGTATCACCCTCGCGTGCAAGGCGGAGCTCGGTGATATGCCGCGCACCGATGCGCTGGCCGCGCTGCAAAGAGGGGAGCAAATGATTCGAGATCTGCGGCGACGGCTCGAGGGGCAAGGGGGGCCGGATGAGTGAGCACGTGTCTCCCGGGTCGCTGATCGGTGTTGATGTCACTATGATTGCCGATCTGGGCGAGATATTCCGGGAGAAACCATGGGGGCAATTCTCGTTGCTGGACCAGGCGCGCGTTGCGGAGTATATGGTCAACAGCATCGACGAGACGGCTCTCCGTGCCAGGGGGAGCACCCGCTTCCAGGCCTTCGGTGATGTCTGGTGTGCCATAGATCGCTGGGCGCGCCGGATTGCGGAGGCGGAGTGATGCTGAAATGGGGTTTATGGGACCAAATCGACGCCGACACCCTCCGCTCCGCCTGGACGCAGATGCTCCGCGACCAGCGCGGCCAGAGCCAGGACGCAAAGCTGTTCTCCCCGCTCTGGGGGCTCCTCGGCCTGGGCAGGCAGCTCTATCTCTCGCTCGTGGGCAGCATGGGCATCCTCCAGATCATCGACAATTTGTTCCTGAATGGATTCATGTTTGGCGTCTACTACTCTCAGGCTCTCAGCCGGCAGCAGCAGCTCGATCAGCTCACCGATCACGACGAACAAGGGGGGCGAAATGACTCAGACGGCTCTGTTTGAGAGCGAGGAGCGCACGCTCATCGCTCGACTCCGCGCGATCGCCGGAGAGCGCGGCCGGGAGGCCGAGGCCGGCGCTCTCCTCATCGATCTCCGCGCCCTCAGCGACGGCCGCTTCCACCTCGCACTGGCGCAGATCCGCCCGGAGCTCAAACGGCCCGACGCGTGGGCGGATCGGGTCATCAAGCTCTGTCGCCAGGGCACCCCCGCCCTGCACCAGGAGCATGCGCCGCCATCCCCGGCGGCGAAGGCGCGCGCTGACTCCTCGCGCCGAGGCCCGGCTCCCCAAGGCCGGACCACAGGTCGGAGTGCCGAGACCAGCGTCCCCCGTGCGCTGGACGAGCGCAGCCACGCGCTCTTCGAGGCGCTCCGGCCGCTCCTGGCCCTCGACGGCGCCGAGCGGCTCCGCCGCATCGACGAGCTCGCCGAGGAGATGGGCAGCTCCCGCCGGACGATCTATCGCCAGCTCAAAGCGATCCGGCAGGACGGATCTCGTGCGCTGGTTCGCAGGCAGCGCCGGGACGCGGGGGAGATCCAAGTGCCGGAGGAGGTGAGGAACGCCTTCATCCAGCGACGGCTCGACCCCATGTTTCGGCACGAGCGGGTGAGCGTCTCGATACGTCGCGTCGGGCAGCAGTTTCCTGGGGTCGAGATCAGCACGCATTCCCTGCGGCGCATCGCTCGGAGCCTGCCCGCCGCGCTCCAGATGAGAACCGACGATTGGCGGCAGCGCTTTTTGCCAGGGCCGCCAGTCGAGCTGCCGTATGCAAATCACACCCACGCGTTCGACTTCACGATCGGCGACGTGTTCGTGTGGGACGGCGACCCCGAGGAGCGTCCCTATCGGCCCTGGCTCGTAGGGATCGTGGACGAGCACACGCAGAGCTGTATGTTCGGGCTCTACGGCAAGGGCGCTCCCAACCGGGCCGCGCTCCAGGCATGCTTGCTCCACGCCTGGCTCCCGAAGGCCGACCCCCGATGGACACAATGCGGCGCGCCGGAGCACATCCACTGCGACAACGGGAAGGTGCAGGCGAGCGACTGGCTCGCGGATGTGTGCCGCACGCTGAAGGTGGATCTCCCCGGCCTCACCGAGGACATCCGCCATACCCACACCTATTCCGGCTGGGAGCAGGGGCACGTCGAGCGGTTCTTCGGCATCGTCCACGAGCACTATGAGACGATGTTCGGCCCCGCATACTGCGGGCCCGGCCCCGATCGCAAGCCCGAGTGCTTCGTGGACCCGAGCGGCGGGGTGAAGGTCTGGCGGACATATCCCATGCTCGCCGACCTCAACTCCGGATTCCACGGCTGGGTGGCGGCCGAGTACCACAACCTCCGGCACAGCCGGCTGAAGATGAGCCGCCTCGACGCCTGGCAGCTCCATGCCAGGGGGCACGTGACGGTCCCCGACCGCGACTACCTCTATACTGTCCTGCTCCAGCGTGCGGGCAAACGCCAGGTCGCGCGCGGGCGGGTCCGGGTCAACACGTTCCTCTACGAAGCCCCGATTCTCCAGGGCTATGAGGGCACTCCGCTCGAGGTGCGCTGGGATCCCGCCGATCTCACTCGCGTGCTCCTTTTCGGCTATGACGGGCAGGCGATCGGGTGGGCGGAGCGGGAGCGGCCCATGCACATCGACCAGCCGGAGGATCTGGCCGCGCACAACGCCCGGCGGCGCGAGAAGCGCCAGACGCGCCAGCTCCTCGCCGAGGCGACGGGCGTCATCGCCACGACCGATGAGGGCGCCTTTCGCGAGCACGTCGAGGAGCTGCGTGAGGCACGGAAGCAGGCGGGTATCGTGCCCTTCCCCATCGAGCGCAGCACTCGAAAGCCCCGCCCACCCGAGGAGCTGACCGCCGATGAGATCCTGAGCGCCCTCCCCGAGGTGCAGCCCGACCCCGAAAAGCTCACCATCTACGGATTGGAGATCTAGCCCATGGCGCACCGCACGATCGAGTTTGAGGGAGAAACGATCCACATCGTGGGGCCGATGGACGGGCTGCTCAAAGCCCTCGCCGCCGCCAGCCGAATGACCCGCCGGCCCGAGCGGCTCACTCTCATCATCGGCGAGCCCGGGTGCGGCAAAACCATCGGCGCCAGGATCTACGCCGCCGCCCATCCCGACGATACGGTGCTCATCGAGATCCCGCCGGCCAGCGTCATGCGGCCGGGCCGACTGCTGCAACTGATGGAGCGCCCCCTGGATCTCCCTATAGGCGGCGCCCCAACCCTCTACGACCGGCTCCTCACGATCATCGAGGAGCTGCGCCAGCACCCGAAGCTGCTGATCTTCGATGAAGCGAACCGCATTCGGCAGAGCAAATACCTCGATATGCTCCGCTTCATCCATGACGTGGCTGGCACGCGCATGGCGTTCATCTCCATCCCCAGCCTCCAGTACGTGTTCGAGCTCCACCCGGAGTTCGGCACGAGGCTGCAGCTCCGCTATGGGATGAAGCCGCTCACCGTGTCCGAGGTATCGGCCATCTTGCCCGATTTCCCGGCCGAGGCCGCCGAAGCGATCCATCACCACAGCGGAGGCCGGCCCCGCACCGTCATGGTGCTCGCGGAGCTGCTCCGCAGCGGTGAGATCGAGCGCAGAAACTGGACTGCCGAGGTGATCGGGAGGACCGCCCGCCGCTTCACCGTGAGGGCCGCGTGATGGTTGCCTGCTCCCCCCGAGGCGTCGAGCCGAAACAGTTCCCGTCGAGCATGATGGGGGCGCTCGATTATGTGCGCTGGCTCTCCCTCCGGCACACCATGTCGAAGCGGCTGGCCGATCGTCACCTGCCCCTCCGTCCCGCCGAGCGCATCCGCCGGATCTATCCGCTCGGCGTCGAGGCAGGGGTGATGGCGGCGTTCGAGGCGGGGGCCAAGGCCGGCATCGCGCTGCCCGCCGCGATCGATCGTCCGACGAGCGCCGCCGCCACGGCCTACGCCCGGGGCATGGCGATCGCCGCCGTCCTCCCGCCGAAGGCCGCCTTCGGCCAGGCGCCGCCGAAGGCCATCCGCGGCATATGGCACGCGGGATTCGAGTGGGGTGCGCTGCGTACGCTCGAGCAGATGCTCGGGCGGACGACGGGAAGGGCTGGCAGATGAGGGTGCTGCGACTGATCTGGCGGATCGCCCTCCTCGCCGCTGTGGCGGCCTCGCTCTGGCTCGGCTGGACCGGGAATGCCCGGGCGCGTCGGATCGAGGGCCAGCTCGAGACGATTCGGCGCCAACACGCGCAGATGCGCGCCCTCACCCTGGTCTCGGGATCGATCGCCATGAGCACCGTCGAGAGCTGGCGGCAGCCGGACTATGCCGAGCTCTATGCCGAGCTCGTCGATGAGGAGATGAGAGAATGAGCGTGCGGAGCGCCGGGGCACACAGCACGGATAACAACCACTGTCCATGTCCCGCAGCAGCAGAAGCCGCAGCAGAACATCCCAGTCCCCCGGCGCCCGCACGCGACGCCCTCGTCTGCCTGCTCGTTCTCGCCATCATCGTGGTGTTCTTCGTGGGCTGCGTGCTGGGCTCCCGCGGCGGCCCCATCTGGGCGACCCAGCCCTGCGCCATCCACACCATCACGCAGGACTGCCTCTCCGCCGAAGACATGGCCAGGGCCTACGGGTTCGAGGGCGACTGGCGCCAGTACGAGTGGGAGATCCGAAGGCTCAATCAGTGGGAGCGGTGGCCGAGCCTCCACGTCGGCGACCGCGTCATCGTGCCGGACTATCGCATGATGAAATCGCGCAGAGCGCGATACGGCGGGCGGGCCGGATCGACCTGAGAATCGCGCCGAGAGCCTCCTTGACAGGGTGGACGGCCCGCCCGCAATCGGACGGGATCCATACTACCGATCATAGGCGGACGATGAGCAGTCGCGAGACCAGCGGAAGCACTCTGGATGCCTGGACGAACCCACCCGGACCGACGCGCGCCCCCGTGATCGTCGAGGGCGATGCGCTCGAGAAGCTGCCCCTGTTGCCTGCGGACAGTATCGACCTCGTCGCCACCAGCCCACCTTACCCTCGAGCACATCGCAAAGCCGAAGACCTCGGCCGCTATCGGCGGTTCCTCGATGAAGATGGGTCGGTGCTCAGGGAGGCCAGCAACATCCCCTTTGTGCGACAGTGTGCGAAGAAGCTACGGGCCAAGGCCGCGAGAGGGATGGCACTCGAGGCGTCGGACGGCGCTCCCCACGCCAGGAAGAAGGCGGCGCGCGAGGGTTTCACCCACGGCAAACCCAATCTCAAGGGCGAGACGGGTTTGCAGGCGCAGATTCACCCGGACGAATGGTGGGACTGGTTCCGTCCCATCGCCGAGGAGCTACACCGCATTCTCAAGCCCCGTCGCGCCCTCCTGCTCAACGTCGGCGGCGTCATCTGCCCCACCTGGAATCATCACACCTACGACTGGGATCTCCCCTCGCAGATGAAGTCGCTGGGCTGGCAATTTATCCGCCCCATCTACTGGATGAAACCGAACGGTCCTCCCACCACGGCCGAGGGGACCATGTCCAACGTCGTCGAGCATGTTTTCTGGTTCTCCAAGGGTGTCGATAAGGATTGGGCGCCGATCTGGTTTCCATGGGAGCTGCATCACACGAAGATCGGCAGGGAGACGAAGCGGCCGGTGGTGCGCAATGTCTGGGAGATTCCGGTCGGCACCACTCGGTGGCCGGAGGGTCAAGCACACTACGCGTGCTTCCCGCTCGAGCTGGCGGAGCGGATGGTGAGGGGATGGTCCACCAGCACCCCCTACGCGGATTCCATGTTTCCGGAGCCGCCCGAGATCGTACTGGACCCCTTCCTCGGCAGTGGAACTCTAGGGATGGCCGCGGGCTCACTCGGTCGCCGGTGGATCGGCATCGAGCTGAACCCGCAGGGGGAGATCGACTGCGCTCGCGCGCGGATCGCGGGGTGCGCATCATGACTACCCCCTCCCTCCAGCCAACCCAGCCCCAGATCCGCCGCCTCTACACCCTCGCCTCCCGCGCCGGCTGGCGCTCGGAGCAGGTCCACACCGAGATCCGCCGCCGCTATGGCGTCGAGTCCACGAAGCAGCTCACCGCCCGGCAGTACGAGCAGTTCTCGGCCTTCCTCGAGGGCATGATCCGGGCGGCCGAACGGCAGCCCAAATCGAATGCCGACGCGGGCGGCCACCATCCCAAGGTTCACAACACCGAGGGCGTCGAGCGCATTCTCCGCGAAGAGTGGCCGGCTATCCTGATCGAAGATCCCGCTCTCGCCGGCAATCTCGTCGAGGCACTCGACGCCTTCCGTCTCACGCGCTTCGCGGCGACGATCAGCCCCCGGGTGCTCACCGCCCAGGTGCAGCTCATGCGCAAGCTCCCCCGGGAGGTGCTCGCCAGTACCGCCGCCATCTACCTCGAGCGCTACACCACCCGGCCCGAGCGCTACTTCTTCGGCATCGCGCGGGGGGAGAAATACCGCCAGCGCCGCCAGCGCAATGCCGACAACCGGAAGGCCGAGGCCGAGCAGCGGGGCCAGCGCGATGTCGAGCGGCGGGTAGAGCAGATCCTCGCCGCCGCCGGTGCCTTCCCGGTCCCCGCGGTCACCGAGGGCTGCATCTGCTCCCGCGGCCGGCTGGACTATCGCCCCGATCCGATGGAGCGCGCCCGCACCATCCCCTGCCCCTGGTGCTCGCTCGGCATCGAGCAGCTCCACCTCGCGGTGCGGAACGACCGCCTCGGCCGCATCGACTGGCAGCTCGTCAGAGACCAGCTCGAGGAGCAGCATGCGAATCGCTGATCGATTGGTGATTGACCTCATGCCCGGTTGGGGCTTCATGTCCAAGCCATGGCGCGAGATTGGATGGCCGGTCCTCTGGGGGCCGGACATCTGGTTCTCGGAGGATGTGCGGGACTGGACGCTGGCCGCGGGCATCGCATGGGGAATCGTCTCCGGGCCTCCCTGCCAGCACGCGAGCATTGCGCGCTGGGGCTCGACTCCACCCGGGAAAGAGCCGCCCGACCTCATACCGGAGTTTGAGCGTGTCGTCGCCGAGGTGGAGCCCGAATGGTTCCTCATGGAGAACGTCCGCCAGGCCCGGCCGCCCTGGATCCAGGGCTATACCAAGCAGTCATGTCTGATCGATAGCCGCGACTATGGCTGCGCGCAGTCCCGCGTCCGCCGCTTCACTTTCGGGAGCCGCTCCGCGGTCACTCTGGCGATCCCATTGATGCGGATGCCTCCAACGATGGATCCCGATCCGTGCCTAACAGCTCCACGCGGCGGCGGCCGTCGGACGGCATTTGAGCGAAGGCGCGGCCGTAGCATCAAGATCCCGGATCTCCTGCGGGGAGTTGGACTGCCAGAAGACACGCCCACACCATGGGCCCTGAAACAGAACGATGGATGGGGCCAAATGCTCGCCAATGCCGTGCCCCTTCCGATTGGCCGTGCTTTCCGAGATGCCATCATTGCTGCGTACGGGATCGAACGGTGATCGGTCATCGCAAAGAGCTGATCCTCCGCATCGTGCGGGACCGGCTCGGCCCCGAGCGGGCGATCACGGCGCGGGAGATCGGCGAGCTCGTCGGGCTCGACGATCGCAGCGTGCGGCAGATCATCCGGGAGCTCATCGTCGCCGAGGGGCAGGGCGAGATCCTCGCCTCCAATGGGCACGAGGCATTCAAGGGGTGCCCCATGGGATACTTCTGGGCCGCCACCCGCGCCCAGTGCGAGACCTACTACGACGTGCTCGTCTCCCGGCGGGAGGACATCACCCAGCGCATGGATGCCGCCTGGAAGGCCCGCAACCGGCTCACCCGCGCCCCCAAGGGACAGATCGGATTGGGAGTGTGACCATGGCAGAAGCAGCAGCAGTCGTCGGAGCGCAGGACGCGACGAGGACGGGACAGGGCGGCACCTACCGCGTCACCCTCGCCTACCGGCGCCGCCGGAAGAATCGCAAGTGGTGGGAGGTGAGGCTCTGGCAGCTCGCCCCCATCGAGCTCTTCTGGGGCCTCATCCGCTACTGGCGGTGGCGGTGCATCCGAAGCGAGACGCAGCTCCGCCGGCTCCAGCGAGCGCGGGACGCCTTCGAGCAGATGAAGGCCGAGGCGGAGGAGCTGAGCCGCGCATGAGACTCCGCTGCTCCAACGTCCTCGAGGTCCGCCCGGGCGAGCACGAGTGCCGGCTCTCCGGCGTCTCCATCTCCCCCGACTGCGGATCATCCAGGGACGAGTGGGAGGAGGGCTGCATCCCCATCAAATCGCTCGCCTGGCTGGCGGGCACGCTCGACATCGAAACCATCAGCGACCCAAGGGAGGTGGAAGCGATCATGAACACGGCGAGAGTGATTCAAGAGAGGGCCGCGGCCGGCAGCGAGGAGCAGGCGGCGGAGGCCGCGGCGCAGACGGAGAAGCCCGGGCGGGTTCGGCTCGAGGGGCTCACCGAAGAGCAGCTCGACACCCTCATCGCGCGGGCGAAGGAGATCAAGCGGCGCGCCTCCGGCGGCCGCAAGCTGCTGCCCCGCCTCCAGGCCTACCGCCACGCGCTGGAGCGCGAGGTCAGCGAGAAGGCGCAGCTCATCGACCTGCTCATCCGGGCGATCGAGGCGATCGAGGCGGGCCGCATCCCGCCGAAGCTCCCGCCGATCCCGCGCACGCTCACGCCGGAGGAGCGGGCGCGCAGAAGCGAGGCTATGCAGCAGAGGCGCGCCGCGATGAGTCCCGCGCAGCACACCGCCGTGAGTGAACAGATGGCCAAGGCCCGCGCCGCGAAGGCGCAGCGGCGGAAGGCGGCCGCGTGATGCTGAACCGTGACGGCGAGATCCACAGTGCGCTCATCCGGCTCGACGGGATCGGACTGGCGGTCAATCAGCTCCGCGCGATCGGCGTCAAAGCCGACGCCCAGGGCGTGCTCCAACTCATGCTCTCCCAGCTCGAGGCCGCCCGCCGCTGTCTCGACCGCGCCCTCGGG
>Ga0307377_10007466_pt1 | contig 11270 bp, 8 predicted proteins | sample TR3MG_FD_202535 | JGI IMG/M metagenome (GOLD analysis project Ga0307377, IMG submission 202535) | Soil microbial communities from Risofladan, Vaasa, Finland - TR-3 | ecosystem: Environmental > Terrestrial > Soil > Coastal area > Acid sulfate soil | place: Finland: Risofladan, Vaasa | collected... | reverse complement strand
ATCTTACCCGCATGGGCAGGACAAAAAGGATTTGCTCCGGGAGTGTGCTTATTAGCAGAAACATTACCATTACCTATGATGACGTTAGATCCTCGGGCCTCTAAGGCATTGGTTGTATTATTAATGGAATATTTTAATATTGAAATGAACTTCGATGAGTTAAACAAACAGATCGAAGAAATGGAACAAGCTATCGATTCTTACAAGAAGCAAGCAAATCAATTTATGAAAGGTCCTCAAGATGAGCGCGGGCCTGATTCTTACTTTCGATAAGAATTTCGTTAAAAATTGTATTCTTTATTAAATCGCTTGAACGGCGTTTATTTAAGCTTTAAACCAACAAAAGTTAATAATTTATATTGTTATCAATTTTAATAACTAATAAAACTATTAGTATTGACTTAATTAAAGTGAAATTTATATGAAATTCTTTAAATTATTTGAACCTCTTGAAATTGGCAATATAACAATTTCAAATCGCATAGTTATGCCCGCAATAAATCTCAATATGGCTAGTGATGGATATATCGATCAAAAGTTAATTGATTTTTATGTTGAAAGAGCAAAGGGTGGTGCTGGAATGCTTATTGTCGGAGGATGTTATGTAGATCTTTATGCAAAAGGGCATCCAATGATGATTTCTATTGAAAGTGATGACTATATACCAACTTTAACCAAATTAACACAAGCGGTCCATGATGCGAGGGATGATGTAAAGATTTGTGCTCAAATGTATCATGGTGGAGCATATACTTATCCTCTAGTAATTGGTAAAGCGCCAATTGCTCCATCGGCAGTATATAGTAAATTTAGTAAAACCACTCCAAGAGAAATGACTCTTGAAGACATTAAAAGTGAGCAACAAGCATTTGCTGATGCTGGTTTACGTGCTAAAAAAGCAGGATTCGATGCTGTTGAAGTTTGTGCCAATGCTGGCTACTTAATGACACAATTTATTTCTCCAAAAACCAACAAACGGACTGATAAATATGGAGGCGATCTTGAAAACCGTCTAAGATTCCCTATAGAAACATTGGAGTTAATGAAATCTAAGCTAGGAGATATCCCTCTTGGTTATAGGATTTCTGGGGATGATTTTGTACCTGGAAGTAACACTTATAAAGAAAAGGCTGTTATTGCTGAAAGACTATCTAAGTATCTAGATTATCTCAATGTAACTGGAGGGTGGCATGAAACAAAAACCCCTCAGACAACAATGGATGTTCCAGAGGGATGTTATTCATATTTGGCAGAAAATATTAAGAATCATGTTTCTATACCTATATTTTCTTCCAATAGAATAAACACACCTGAATTGGCTGAGCAGATTTTAATGGCTGGAAAAGCTGATGCCATATGCATGGGTCGAACTTTAATCGCGGATCCCTACCTCCCTGAAAAGGCAAGAAAAGGTGAAATAAGGGATATCATGAATTGTATCGGTTGCAATCAAGGATGTTTTGATGCCATCTTTAATATGCTATCAGTAACATGTTTAAGAAATGCTAGAGCCGGAAAAGAAGCTAAGACAGAGTTAAAACCAATTGAGATCAAGAAAAAAATTATGATAATTGGAGCTGGTCCAGCAGGATTAGAAGCTGCGCGTGTTGCGGCTATGAGAGGTCATGAGGTGCATTTATATGAAAAAGATGATAAAATAGGTGGGCTATTAAATATAATCTGGATACCGCCAGGAAGGAATGAATTTAAGAGGATAATTGAAAATTATACTTACTGGATTCAGAAATATAATATTAATGTACACCTGCAACAAGAAATAACAAGTGAAAAAGTTAAAGAAATAAATCCTGATATTGTATTAGTGGCAACTGGTTCCACTCCAATTAAACCCCCTATTACGGGAATTGAAAGAGATAATGTATTTTGGGCAAACGATGTATTTAACGGTGATGCTCCAGTAGGGAAAAACAATGTAATCATTGGTGGGGGTGCTACAGGAATAGAATTAGCAATTTACATAGCAAAATACGGATCATTGGATATTGATTCGTTAAATTTTCTCACACAATATAAAGCACTAGAGCCAGAAGTAGCATTGAAAATGATGCATGATGGAAGGAATAAAGTAACTGTTTTAGAACAATTACCAAAATTAGGATCTGCATTAGGTAAGACTACTAAATGGGTTCTATTGGATAAATGTGATTATCTTGGAGTGAAAAAACTTACCAGTGTAAAAGTAACTGAAATAGGTAAGGATTATGTATCTTACATTGATGCTAGCGATACCGAACAACAAATTAACGATGTGGATTATGTGTATCATGCCACAGGTGTTAAATCGAATGATTCTCTATTTAATGAAATAAAAACTTTAAAAATTCCTGTCGAAAAACTAGGGGACGCTAAAAAACCGCAGACCGTGATGGAAGCCATTAGTCGGGGTTATACTCTCGGTAATCGAATATAAATTACTTTAATCAACTATTAATTTTCATTTTATATTTTTATGATAAGACATAATATTTCAAGTAAACATGCAAGATCTCGATTCTGATAAAACCAGCGAAACAAATGATAAAATAGAATACTCCATCTCAAGTAATCTAAAAGGATTGAATGAGCAATCAAGAAATTATATTAAAGATATTGTGGTTTTAATTAATAAGGAAATAGGAATTAATAAAATTGTATCCCTTCTTTTGTTTGGGAGTCAACAAGTAGATAAGGAAAACACGGTTATATCTGATTGTGATCTCCTCTTTATTTTTAAAAATCGGGTTTCAAATAGACATTTAAAGGAGATAGAGAGATACTTTATTGCATTAGAAATAAAACATAAATTTAAGGAACCAACTTCAAAACTATTTCGTGAGGTTCTTGGAGTAATTCAGCACTCAACGGGAATGTTCGTGAGTCATTTTTTAACAAAACAAAAATTCTGGGAAGAAGCATTATTTTACAAAATCTTTCGAGTAAACCGTTTTTTCTCAGCGTTATTTGCACCGCGAAATATCGTTTTAGGGAATGTAATTCAAAATAGCACGATTTTATATGGAGAAGATCTCAGAAATTCTATTAGACATAAAATCAAAATTTCCGTCCGCGAGATTTTTAGAAGTATGGTTATGAATCTTTTTATATCGTTTTTTGCGCTATTGTTAGGGCCTAGAAAAGAACTGAACTCAATAAAATATCAGTTAGAAGCAATTAAATGGTCATTAAAAGCTTCAAACTATTATTGTTATGAAGATTCAGAGTTACTGGACAAAATTGTTAAGAGATTTATTTCTTTTGAAACCCCCAAGCAAAAAGTAAAAGCTGAACGTTTTTATTCAAAATTTCTTGAATTAAGAAAGAATCCTATCAACGATCTGAAATTTATGATCTTTTCCCCAATTAGAATTTTAAGGATACATATTAAAGCGATAATCTTTAGAAAACTTACAAAAAGAAAGGTAATCCAGAAAAGCTTTCTTCCTAAAGACCAAATAATAGATAGGCATAGTTTTCCATTAACTTATTAAGAAACCAAAAACAAGAAAAAGACTCTATTAGAATCTATTAGAAAAAGTAATCTTAAAAATTAAATTTATTAAAAAATTAGAATTCAATATAAAGTATATTTTTATATTGTTAGATGTATACTAGTTAATAGAACTAAATATAAATAAAGATTCACGAAGATCCTTACAGTAAAATGGAAAGAGAAAATATTGATATAAAGGAATTATTTCTCGATATTTTAGCCATAGTCAAGTTTGAACTTCGTTTCTATAAGGATAAAGAAAGCCCAATGTTTACTCGTATAGTCAAAACAAGAGTTTTCCAACAGAAACTTCAAAAATAAAAAGATTTTGTTAATGCTTATTTTGAAATCATGTATTCTGACGATAGTCCGATAAGCCAGGCTGCTCTTCAAACTCAATTAGATAATCTTGCTCTCATTACTAATTATTATAACGACCTTAGTGGATTCTATAAGGATCAAACAAAAACTCTTATTACGAAAGATAAACTTCAAAGCCTGATTGAATACAGTCACATCGAAATACTCTTTTTAGTTTTTACTAATATCTTAGACTATGAACATTATAAAAGCAGCTTAATATTCCCACGCGATAAAAATAAGGAAAAACTCTTAAAACAATTTCTAAACAGAATTGCTAGTAGTGACATAAAGGAAGTCGAGGACTTGGTTGATCTTGAACAAGCTATTGATACTTTCATAGAAAATATTGAAGTTGAATTATAGCCTAATATTTCTGTATCTCAATTTACTGATTTTGCTAATCCTTTGAAGAAAGTAACAAATAACTCTTTTCTTGTAATTAATCCCATCTATATAATTTTTGAACCAAACTAATTTTCAATAAAATTCACTTTTCTCTTGTGACAAATAGTCAAAAACACTTTTATACTCGAATTAGCATATATCAGTTGGTTTGATAATAAAGAGTTACATAATTTCGGGAGCATAAATTAATGTAACTCATAAATTCTCATATGGGTAAGGGAATAAATTTAAAATGGATTGTGTAGCTAATATCTTAGATTTTTATAATAGGAAATCTAAAGAAATGGAGGATGACCTATCTAATTTCAATAAAGTGTGGCTCAGCAATCTCCTTATTAGAATCATGAAGAACTTCAACAAACATAAAAACAACGATTTAGAACTCCAAAACTGTCTTATATTGCTTGTGAATTTATTCTCAAATAATGATACTCCTGATTTTTATAATAAGAAAGGAATCGACACACGCGAGTTAATAAATAGCGATAAGTCACTTTTCACTGAAACATTAAAATCAGAATTTCTCAATAATTAGAGATAATGATATCTTGTTTAAATTAAAATACCTTCAACTCTAGCTCTTTTAATTTATCGTACTCATTAAAGATTGCATCAATTTCTTTAAGGATTTCCATAATAATGTCCTTTGTTCTTCGATCTTGGCCGAAAGTATCCACAATTACATCATAAAGATTAACATGGTATTCATATGTCAATTCTGAGATTTTTTTTAAATCCCTTTCCGTTATCCCCTTCTCTTCCAATTTTTTCAAAACTCCTTCAATCCCGTTTTTTAAATTATTCGTTGCTGCTAATGAATTAGATGTTTTTTCTAGTAGCTCCCGCTCTCTTTCATTTACAAATTTATCTTCTTCTGATAATTCGGCGGTTTCAGTTATGATTTCCAAACGTTCATTCAATAAATTTCTAACTCTATAGTAAATTTTTATAGCATCCTGTATTTTTCCTTTACTTTTAATCAGATCATTATTCCTTAATAATCGAGCTTCAATTATTTTCAAATATGCATCTTCATATAGAATTTGAAGGTCCCCAAAAGTGCTTCTCTCTCCTTCAGATATTTTTAGAATAATCTGTCTTAAATCTTCGTTAAGCATATCAATTTCTTTTGCAGATAAATCCTCTACACTAAGAATTTTGAATATTTGATTCGCCATGAATTTTATTGAGTTTGCTTTAACATTTAATTTACGAGCTCTTTTCTCGATCTCGGTTATACTCCTATATTCTCCTTCTTTTTCGCAGGAATCGAATATTATTATTGCTTCATTAAGCAACTTATTAAACTTTAATTGATCGGTTAGCATGTAATATTTTGAATCTTGCACTTTTTGGATAGCTCTGTCCATCTGTATTTCTAATTCGAAAATGTAATCAATTAAATTTACTTGTTTCCTTTCAGAGAGAATTCTGGATTTATCATCCATATCTTTCACTACTGATTTACTTGCTAGATACCATAATAAAGCTGAAGGCACCCAAAAGAATACCGCAAAGAGCATCATATTAATTACGCTCCCCAAAAAAGTTATTAAAGTAAACGATAAAAGTAGCGTAACTCCTTTGCCTACTTGTTCTGCGAGACTAAAAAAGGAGGTAGATGTGCCTTTGTGCTCAGGGAGATTAACATCCATCATAACTGCACTTTTATTTGAAACCCAACCAGTACTTAACACTGCTCCAATAAAACCAAAAATAAAATAATAAATATAACTTGGAGAAACTTTAAAAATCTCTATAATTGTTAAAATTATATATGATACCATTTCTCCGGGAGGGATTGGAATTGGATAACTTAAATTAGTAACTACTTCACTGCTAATAGGCTGTATAGAAAATATCATTAAAAGAACGAATGGAATACTGAATGCCATACAAGCTGTTGCTAATCGAGTTCGGTTTTTTTTGTTTTTTCGAAATAAAATATCTCCTACGAAGGACATGATTGCATTTCCCAATAAATAGCCTACCCCTAAAAGACCTGCAAATATCGCAGCCGTTTGAAGCCTAATTTCGTTAGGTAATACAGTGAAATAATGAGTTGAAAGCATAGAAGTCATAAAGTAAACGAAAAGCGTTCCAGGGATTATTGCGAAAAAGCCTTGTATGATTAAATATTTATTAGTCTTCTTTTTTATTATAAGGGATAAATCTTTTTTGGAGATTTTATAACTATATTCTAAATTCAAATCAACCATATCTAATAACTCATTTTCGCTGGCTCCGCGTTGGGGTATTTTAACAAAAAATAATATAACAATGATTCCAGTACTGATTCCAGATAATAAAAAAAAGGGAAATCTCCAACCTAATATCGGTCCTATAAAGGAAGACAATCCCTGACCAACACCATTAGAAATTGAACTTAGGACTGCAAGTGTCCCAAACCAACCAGATCTTTCATCAGGTGGGATAGCATCTGAAATTATGGAGTAACCTACAGGTATAACACATCCTAACCCGATTCCACTAGCCATCCTTGATATCATTAAAATTATGAAATTTGTAGAGAACCCCGTTAATATCATTCCAAATGTCCATGAGAACGCACCAGCGATAATTACTTTTGTTCTATCAATTCTATCAGTATAGTATCCCCAAATTAAAGCGAAAGTAGCACTCGTTAATAAGAAGAAAGAATCTGGAATCGCTATTAATGCTTCAGGGATGTTAAATTCTATTCGAATTACCCCATAACTCGGAATTAACATATTTGCGCATGCTATTGACACAAATAATAACAGCATGACTAAAATAATTGGAGTTAAGTCCTTTACTTTTACTCTTGTAAGTTTTAAGCGTGGTATAGAAATAACCAATAAAACATTATTATATTAAATATAAAATAGCGTTAGGGATTTAAAAAAGCTTTCAGAGGTTAAATTTTAACCAAAAAAGACCTCGAAAAAAAATATATTATAAGAATTTTATTTCATTGCATATTTTAATGTTTTTTCTACATGTATTTCTATAGTATCAAGTAATTTAGTGTTAGAATCATTTTTGTGAAGTATCAGCGGTAGTTCAGTACACCCCAAAATTACGCCGTCTACTTTATAATTATGGATAATACTCAACAACTTCTGTTTACTCTCGTTTTTAAATTTCCCAATAACTAATTCGTCAAAAATGATTTTATCAATCAAATCTTGTTCGAAATCCACAGGAGTTATCACTTGCATATTAGAGTTTTCGAAGATTCGTTGGTAAAAAGAAGATTGCATTGTAAATTTAATACCAATTAATAGGAGTTTATTTAATCTCATTTCTAGTGCTTTTTCTGCCGTAGCCTCGACTATACTTAGTATTGGCAAATTTGCTTTTTGAATTAAATCATCGTAAACTGCGTGGGGGGAATTTGCTGCCATGATTATGAAATCAGCCCCTCCATTTTGTAAAGAATTAATACCACTCATTAAGTATTCTACATATTTTGGTTTATCATTACCTAATTCATAATCGATAACTTTTTGAAAATTTAGACTATATATTAGAATTTCTGGGTAGTTGTAATCATTATATTCATCAAAATATTTTTGAAGGAGTAAATCGTAATATCTTATTGTTGATTCGTATGACATACCACCTAAAATACCAATTTTTTTCATTTTACTTAAACCTCTTTTCCCATTCATGTCTCATTACGATTTGTTTTGAATTTTTTAAGTGATCAGTAGCTAATATTCCATTTAGGTGATCAATTTCATGTTGAATCAGTTCAGAAAGATCATCACTAAATGTTTCAATTTTGGTAATTCCCTTTTTATCTAAGTATTTTACCTTTATTTCTTTAAATCTTTCAATTTTAATAAAGAAAGCAACATTAAAACAAAAGCAACTATCCCATACTTCGATGGTTTCTCTACTTTTTGACAAAATCTTAGGATTCACCATAACAAATGAGCGATCAGGCAAGTTAAAAAAGAGAACGTCTTTCATCCAACCAATTTGTGGAGCAGCTATAGCTCTACCAATCTTTCTTGTTTTTTGTAGATCGAGTAAAGTATCCTTTAAATCCTCTAAATTTACTTCGTACTCATCATTAAACCGCTTTACTTCAGTTGATTTTACTCTTAATTGTGAATTCCCTAGTAGTAAAATTTCTCTTAGTGGCATATTAATTTCAAATACAATAATTATTAATAATTTTCAGATCGCATTTATTTAATTCATAGCATCATAGTATCATAAATTTTAGATCGTGAAATCCCGATTTCACGAAAAACTTTCTTTATTATTTAAAACTCTTTTAAAGCATAAAAAAAGTGGAGCTGGGGGGAATTGAACCCCCGGCCTTTCGCATGCCAAGCGAACGATCTTTAGAGCAAAACTACTTTTGTTAGTTTCGATCCACTAATCCACAGCCCCTTATGAATGCTTACTTAAATCTGTAATTTTCAGACATATTAAAGATTATTAGCTGTAGATTTAAAAATAATGTATTTCTAAAAAAAATTATGGTTTTTTAACTATTAAAGTTAGAAATAAATAACTAATTTAATTCTTGAAGATTATGAAAAATCTTTGGAGCAAAACTAATTTTATACTGATTAGTCTTTTGTTAATCAGTTCCGTAGTTAGCCCTGTATTGGGTACTGGTATAATTTTTAATGAAAATCATTCTTATCTTTATCATTTAGAATCGAACACTAATGAATTATCTATTTCCGATTTTAACCGAGCAACCAATCATGTAGATGATTCAAATCCTCTTAAAAATAACCAAGATATTATCTTTGACGATCTATTAATTAAAGAATTAGCAACGCAGGAGCAGAATGGGGTTACCGAAATAAAAACTATAATGCTTTTTGAGGAAACAACTTCAAAATCGGAAAGAATCGAATTCATAGATAATGTGCTCGAAGAATATGTAATTTTAGATAATTACGATATCATTCCGGCTGTTTATCTTAAATGCCAACCAAGTGAATTAAGTTCCAAATTAGAAACATTAGAATCTTTTAACATCTTAAAGAAGGTTTACAAATCCCGGAATTATCTTTTTCCTTATTTTCAAGATGAATTTCCTAGTTCTAGTGCCCTAAACACGGATTTTTATCCTAATTGGTGGTTACCTGCAATAGGTGCCGAAAACTTAGCGTATAATGGTACTGGAGTAAGAGTTGCAGTCATCGATACGGGAATCTATGAACATCCTGACTTAAATATAACAGCAAATAGAAATTTCGTTTCAGACGAGAGTGTACTAGATTATGATGATCTAGTCGGTCACGGAACTCATGTCGCGGGAATCATTGGAGGAAACGGTAGCGGCTCAAGAGGAAAGTACAAAGGAGTTGCTCCGGGAGTCTCGTTAATAAATGCTAAAGCGGGAGATGCTACTGGATTAGAAGAAGGAGATGTTATTAGTGCTATTGAATGGAGTGTTAACACTGCTAACGCTGATATAATCTCTATGAGTTTTGGAGATAAATACCCAATTGCAAGTGATCCAATGATACTTGCGCTCGCATCAGTTACCGAAAATGGGGTGATAACTGTGTCTTCTGCAGGTAATTATGGACCAGAATACTTTTCGGGAGGTTCTCCAGCATCAGGTATTGATGTTATCTCTGTAGGAGCTACAGATAGCAATAATAATTTAGCTTCCTTTAGTAGTTGGGGCCCGTCTTTATCTTACTTAGGTTATATTGATGTTGTTGCCCCGGGAGTAAATATAATAGCAACAGAGGCTCCAGATTCGATAATCTCTGACAGAAATCGATTTCTTGGAGATAACTTCGATTATTCGGGTGATGCAGATTATATTCCTCTAAGTGGAACGAGTATGGCATGTCCTATTGTCGCTGGTGCGTTAGCTATTATGAAACAAGCGTATCCATCGATTTCACCTGAAACCGCAAGAATTGCGCTATTAGAAGGAGCTCAAGATTTACTTAATGCTGATAATTCTGAATTCATGAAATCTGGGTTCGGACTTATTAATATTTCCGCATCTCTTATCTATTTGGATTATTTAAATACAACCTATTCAAATATAAATAACATTGCCAAACTCTCTCCTGATGAGTTACCTATAGAACCTTTCGATTTAATTAATTTTCCAGGAGATATACAAGAATTTAATTTAACAGTTATCTCTGGCACGAATAATACTTTAAATGTTAATTACACTTATTATGTTGATGGAATTTCTTTATCTTTAGATAAATCTCAGATTAATTTTAACAACGCTGGGACTCAGATCGTTGCGCTCAGAGTAGAAATAAATATAAATGCTACCCCTGGTTTACGAACTTTAGAATTAAACATTACATCTGGTATGAGGGTATATGATTCAATTATGATATCAATAGAAGTACGTTTTCCTGAGCATAAGATTTTAATGGAATCTTACCATGGATTGAACGATTGGTTTCCTGAACTTTCGTTTTACCAGATGGATTCATATAAGTGGATGAAAGATCTCTCGCATCTGAACATCTCTATAGATTATTTAGCTGAATTCTGGACTCCTAATTATGATAGCAATTTGGAAAACTCTATTTTGACTGAAGAACGATTGGCTCAGTACGATTTGGTAGTATTACAAAATCCTATTTTACCTTATAATCCATTGGAATTTGTAAATTTGAAAAATTATTTCGAAAACGGAGGAAATTTGCTATTTTTAGGGACGCGATATCAAGACTTATGTGTTGAGAACATTAATGAATTATTCTCTTATATCGGTATAGGAATAACTATTAACGAGGAGAATGTAGCCAATGAAGAATGGATCGGAGTTGGAGCTACAGTTTCTACTCAGTCCATAACATCCTTTAATAATTCTTTGATTTTTCAAGATGTAAGTAAATTTTCATGGGAATATGGAAGTACTTTAAGTCTTATGGGGAATGCAGAAGTACTTGCTTCAACAGGGGATAAAACCATCGCTGCCGCATACGATCATAATCCGTTTGGGGGAGGTCGCTTTGTAGCATTTGGAGATCTTCATTGGACTACAGATCATTACGATTCACCAATG
>Ga0307377_10007463_pt1 | contig 11276 bp, 8 predicted proteins | sample TR3MG_FD_202535 | JGI IMG/M metagenome (GOLD analysis project Ga0307377, IMG submission 202535) | Soil microbial communities from Risofladan, Vaasa, Finland - TR-3 | ecosystem: Environmental > Terrestrial > Soil > Coastal area > Acid sulfate soil | place: Finland: Risofladan, Vaasa | collected... | reverse complement strand
ATCCCCGAACCATAGCATGGAAAAGGGTGATGGATATGAATGAAAGATCTCTTCGGGACATAATAATTGGACTTGGTGGAACCACAGAGGGAATTCCAAGGCAATCAGGATTTAATATTACTGCTGCGTCAGAGGTCATGGCTACCTTATGTATCTCGCGGGATCTTGATGATTTAAAGAATAGACTAGGTAATATTTTTATTGGCTATACCTATTCCCGTAAACCTGTTTTTGCAAGAGACCTGAAAGCGCAGGGAGCTATGACAGTCTTACTGAAAGATGCTATAAAGCCTAACCTGGTACAGACTCTTGAAGGTACTCCTGCAATTGTCCATGGTGGTCCGTTTGCAAATATTGCCCAGGGAACAAATACCATTATTGCGACAAAGATGGGACTTTCTTTGAGTGATATTGTGGTTACTGAGGCTGGTTTTGCCAGTGAACTTGGTGCAGAAAAATTCTTTGACATTAAATCCAGGTTTGGAAAGCTCAAAACAAGCGCTGTTGTCATTGTTGCTACTATTCGTGCATTGAAATACCATGGAGGAGCTAATCTGACAGATCTTAAGAATGAGGATATTGATTCTCTTAAGAAAGGTTTTCCTAATCTTGATAAGCATATTGAGAATATGAAACAATTTGGTTTTAGTCCGGTTGTTGCAGTGAATAAATTTGATTCCGATACTAAGAATGAGATTGATCTGCTTATGGAACATTGCAGGAAACAAGGGGTTATTGTTGCATTAAACACCTCATGGTCAGAAGGGGGCGAAGGAGCAGTTGATCTGGCGCATTCAGTTCTGAAATCAATATCTGAATTTAATAATAATTGTAAACCAATCTACGAATTGTCATGGTCATTTGAGAAGAAGATAGAGACCATTTGTAAACTCATGTATGGTGCAGGAAAGGTAGAATATGCATTAAAAGCAAAAGCTCAACTCGATAAGATTGATAAGCTTGGACTGGGAGATCTGGCAGTGTGTATTGCAAAGACCCAGAAATCACTTTCTGATGACCCGACCCTTAGAGGCCGCCCTGAAGGATTTACCATTAAGATCAGAGAAGTGGAATTATCCTCAGGAGCGGGCTTTATAGTACCTATTGCCGGCACGATAATGAGAATGCCAGGTTTGCCTGGAGTTCCTTCAGCGGAAAATATGGATATAGATTCTGACGGAATCATTACAGGTCTCTTTTAATGGAAAGGAAAATCTCTGGAGTAATATTATCGGGAGGCGCTAACAAGAGATTTGACGGTACTATAAAATCAAACATTGTTATTGACGGTAAGACAATTATTTCCAGGATTATTAGTAAAATAAAGGATATTTTCGATGAAATAATTATTGTAACCAACTCACCGGAAGAATTTGTAGAGTACAAAAATTACAAAATCGTCAATGATAAGTTTTTGAAAGCCGGGCTATTAGGTGGTATTCATGCAGCTTTAAAAGCTTCTTCAGGCGATGCCTTATTTGTATTTGCGGGCGACATGCCATTCCTTGATAAAAAGATCATAGTCAGCCAGATAGAATCATATAATTCTTGTCAGTGTGATGTTTTGATACCCCGTGTTAAGAACAACATTGAACCTTTGCATGCAATCTATAATATTTCTATATATAAATCACTCGAAAAGTATCTGGAAGGTGATAATAATAAAGCTGTGAGGGAATATCTCAAGACGGTGAATGTAAGGTTTCTTGATGTGGACGAAACTGCCTTGACAAAAGATGCCTTTACAAATATTAATTCACCGTCAGATTTATCATCCTTGTCTTCGTGAATATATCCAAATACGTACCACACATCTGCTTTTTTTTACTAACTTTATCTGATAAAATTATTTGATATGAGGAGAATTGCAGTTTGCATTTTTATACTAATCACTTTATTTACAGCTTGCAAAAAGTATAGTAAATATGAGGGAGTTTTATTTTCGGAAAAGGAGCCTCGTGACTGGGAAAACCCCGAAATGTTTAACCAGAACAGGGAAGAGCCCCATGCAACATTTATAAGTTTTCCGGATGAACAAGGTGCCCTGGAGGCAATAAAAGCAAAATCACCTAATTACCTTTCTCTTGACGGTACATGGAAATTCAACTGGGTCAGGTCGCCTGACCAGCGACCCTATTGGTTTTTTAAAGATGATTATGATATACGAGATTGGGATGACATTGAAGTACCCTCTAACTGGGAAATGAAAGGTTATGGAATTCCATTTTATGTTAATATCGGATATCCTTTTAAAATGAACCCCCCAAATATACATCACAACTGGAACCCTGTAGGTTCTTATAAAAGGAACTTCAAAGTCCCTTCAAAATGGAAGGATAAAGAGGTTTTTATTCACTTTGGAGCTGTTAGTTCTGCATTTTATGTATGGGTAAATGAACAATTGGTTGGATATAGTGAAGATAGTAAAGTACCAGCCGAATTCAATATTACAAAATATCTCAAGGGTGGTAAAAACAATGTTTCAGTGGAAGTTTACCGATGGAGTGATGGAAGTTATCTTGAAGATCAGGATTTCTGGAGATTAAGTGGTATTCAAAGAAGTGTTTTCCTTCATGCTCGTCCAAAGACATATATTAATGATTTTTTTGTATTAGGAGATCTTGAGAATAATAATAATGACGGTCTGTTTAAGTTAGATGTTTCATTAAAAAGTTCAGTATTAAATGAGACCGGTTGTGTGTTGGATGTTTCCCTTTTTGATGGAGCACAAAAACTTTTTAATGGATCTAAAAATGTTACCTTATCAATGGGCAACGGGGCACTTCTCTTTACCAAAGACTTACCCGGGATAAAGAAATGGTCATCGGAAAAACCAAATCTATATTCATTAGTATTAAGTCTGAAGGACAAGAATGAAAAGATCCTCGAAAGCGTAAGTGCAAAAGTTGGATTCAGAAAAGTGGAGATTCTTAATTCACAGCTTCTTATTAATGGAGTAGCAATCCTTATTAAAGGAACTAATTTGCATGAGCATAATGATATAACAGGCCATGTCATAGATGAGGCTACAATATTGAAGGATATCAGGTTGATGAAAAGTAATAACATAAATGCTGTCAGGACATCACATTATCCACAACAGGAGTTATGGTATGAGCTTTGTGATAAATATGGGTTGTATCTTGTGGATGAGGCAGATATCGAATCACATGGTATTGGTTATGATAAGGATGTAACAATTGCAGATAAACCTGAATGGGCTGCGGCTCATTTAGACAGGATGCAACGTATGGTTGAGCGAGACAAGAATCATCCTTCTGTGATTATCTGGTCGATGGGTAATGAAGCTGGTGATGGTCACAATTTCCTTTATGGTTATAATTGGATTAAAGGAAGAGATGAATCCCGTCCGGTTCAATATGAACGAGCCGAACATAGAACTAACACCAACGAGAGGCATACTGATATTTGGTGTCCGATGTATCCGGGAATAGAGACTATTGAAGAATATGCAAAAGATGTATTTAACGACAGACCACTAATAATGACCGAGTATGCACATGCCATGAGTAATTCAACCGGAAACCTACAGGATTATTGGGATATTATTGAAAAATATTCGAAACTACAGGGAGGATTTATCTGGGATTGGGTAGACCAGGGTCTCCTTAATACAAATAAATCAGGAGAAAAATACTGGGCCTATGGAGGTGATTATGGTGATGAGGGCATGCCAAGCGATGGCAACTTCTGCGTGAACGGACTTGTATGGCCAGACAGAACGCCCCATCCGGGTCTTGCCGAAGTTAATAGGGTTTATCAATACATTGGATTTGAGAATGTTAAAATAAAGGAGGGGCTTGTTAAAATACAGAACAATTATGATTTTACAAACCTGTCGGAATTTTATTTTGAATGGGAGATTGTTTCGGATGGAGTTGCCATACAATCAGGTATGCTATCATTACCTGACCTTAAACCTAAATCCGAAACGCTGATAAGTTTACCTTTGCAAAAAATTGACCCGGCACCGGGATCCGAATATTTTCTGAATATAAGGGCAATAAGAAGAGAAGAATGGAATTTAGTTCCTGAAAATCATGTTTATGCTGCGGTTCAATTTAAACTGCCAATAGAAGGGAAACCTGTTCCGGCAAACAGAGAAGAGCTTGCCGTACTTCAAACTAATATTATTGATAAAAAACTGGAAGTCAGTGGTACTGACATGAAGTTAGTTTTTGATATGGTTGTTGGTCGCCTTGAGTCATACACCTATAAAGGTAAAGAACTTATCAAAAAAGGTCTGGAGATGGACTTCTGGAGACCTCCTACTGATAACGATTATGGTTATAATATGGATCAAAAGCTTGGTGTTTGGAAGAAAGCCGGAGAAAGAACTGTTATTACGAAGGCAAATATTAGTCAGTCTGATTTAGGGAAAGTAATCGTAACCTTAGCATATGATATTAACGATAATGATGGTAAAAAAATTGCTGGTTGTGTTAGTTCATATTCAATATTCGGATCATCAGATGTAGTAATTAAGAATCAGTTTTCGAAACTTTCTGATAATATACCTGAGATACCAAGGATGGGAATGCAGATACAACTACCAGGTGATTTGGTAAATCTCCTTTGGTTTGGCAGAGGACTACATGAAAACTATGTTGATAGAAAAAGTTCAGCTGATGTTGGCCTGTATGAAAGCACCGTTTCTGATCAATATGTACCATATATCCGTCCTCAGGAGAATGGGTATAAGACTGATACCCGATGGTTAACTTTAACAAATGACGATGGAACAGGCATTCTTGTAACTGGAGACCCTTTGATCTGTTTCTCAGCACTTAACTTTGTTCATGATGATTTTGAATCGCCCGGTAAAATATCACAATACAGAAAAGATGCTAAAAGTGCAAATACTCATACTGTTGATCTTAAACCACGTGACCTGGTAAATCTGAATATTGACCTTGCTCAGATGGGAGTCGGTGGTGATAATTCCTGGGGAGCAGAAGTACATCCGGAATACCGTCTGCTTAATAAAAAATATGAGTATTCATTCAGAATCAGACCTGTTACTAAAGAGGATGATATTCTCAAACTTGCTAAAGAGAAGTGGTAAGAATGTTGAAGAATTGAACCCAAAACACTTTTCTTCAACATTTCAACTTTCTTTCTAATACTTCAGCTCTACTTTCAGAACCGCATTTTCTCCTGTAAGAACATTGCTTACATCATAAATCAATGGAGTTGTAACTTTTTTGCTTACTACGACTCTTGTAACCGAATTGGCCGCAAGGGTAACAGATGCCGGAGCATTTTCAATACCATTGATTAGGTAGAATGGAATATCTGAACTGTTTGTTACCTCAAAATAAATGTTATTATCATCATTATAATACGGTTTCCCAACAGAAATGCACTGCTGGAAAAATGGCTTTGCATATTTCTCTTTTCCAGCGAGCGTGTCACGAAACCAGACCATAGTTCGACCTGCAAACATAGCCTCTTTAAGAGAATCGTGACTTCTCTCTTTTGTAAATACGAGTGTCATCGGTCTGTTTGAATATTCAGGTCCTTTGTAAATTTCACTTATAATACCATGCACATCGCTATTACACATTAATGCTATATTGTTTTCAATACAAAATGTAAATACACGTGGATAGTATTCGCTGTCATTGAAAAATTCTATTCCATGAATCCAACCTTTCTTTATTAGTCTATTATGCATATCGTATAATTTAGGAATTCCGTCTGGTTCCTGTCTTTTCCATCCGGGGTGGTTCCACTGCAAAAAGGCACCCTGCTTAATAGCCTCTTCGAAATTATCCCATACAGAGTCCTTGGCAATAAGAGAAGCATCTTTGATGAAGAGTGCATTAAAATGACCGGGAGGCATACTTCTGGTGATTTCGGTCCCATGTACCAATATCAGGTTCCTTTCTTTTGCATATCCTTCACAAATATTCCATGCTGCATTATGGTCAACCGGAATATAATTCTTCTTTGGGGAGTATTCAAGATGATCGGTAATTGAGATGGCATCGAGACCGTCGCGCAGCGCCTCATCGATTCTAATTGTCGGCCATACATTTCCATCAGACATAACTGTATGCATATGAAAATCACACTTCAGAGTTACATATCCAGGCAGGTCCGGAAGATTAATGATTTTCCTCTGACCGTAACCGGCAAGGGATGTTAGCAGTAAGGTAATGATAATAAGCTTTTTCATAGTGTCTTTTTTTAATAAATTGAAATATAGTTATTTTTTACCACAGATATTATCTTTTTCCTTTCTTCGTCCACCGTAGCTTCAGCGAAGGTGGATTGTCTTTTGCCTTTTTTCCCTTCCTATTTTCCTGTCTCCTCATAGAAGTAGGCCTCTCTTTTATCGGCATCATCCCATGTATATATCTTTTTATCCTTATTCAGAAAGTAAAAATTAAGTAATGCAAAGTCGCCGGCGCACATTGTTGTATGAACAAACAAAAATATTGAAAGACTCCATTTCCACAATCCGGGTAAAATGAATACAAGTAATAGAAGGGTAGTATTTATTAGGATAAATGGTAAAAATGCTACAACTCTGAATTGCATAGGCGAGGCAACATATCTATGAGCTGTAACGTAAAACAGATATTGTTTCAGATCCATTCCCACCCTTATTCTCCTTGCACCGGAAAGGTAATACGGAATAATGTGTAATAATTCATGCACAGGAATACACAGGATAGGGAAAACGATTAATCCAAGTGAAGAATGAAGGATAATGTCAGATATGGTAAAATACCCGGCAATACTTATTCTCACCTTTAGTGCCAGGCCAAGAAAAATCAGACATGCTGACCAGAAGAATATAGTCATGGCTGACCTCCTTTTTATATTATCGAAAATGAATTCGATAAGATCGTTATAGGAAATTGAAAGTATCAATCTGAAATTTTTCTGATTTTCAAGATCTTCTACCACTAATGCCATGAAAATGCTTTTAACAAATTTACATTTTATAAGATTGGATACAAGTATGAGATAACTATTTTTTGTAAATTGATTAATATTAGTGTTATCCGGAGTAATATTATGTGGCCCATAATTTGATACATTTGTAAAAACATTCCTTTTGTGAAGCGATTGCTTACGATAGTTGTAATCTTTCTTTTTGTTACTTGTGTATCCGGGCAAAAGGACACTTTAAAACAGAAGAATGATTCTTTGCCTGAGAGCTTCTACCTTTTACAGAATGTGGAAAGGGATGGTATAACTATGCCTGAGATTGAAATAAAAGAGGTAACCGTTGTTGCTCGACCAACACCTTCAAGAAGAAGTGAATATAGAAAATATGAAAGGCTTATCGCTAATATTAAAAGAGTATATCCATATTCGTTGATGGTTAGGGAGAGGCTTGATCAGGTAAATGAAGATCTGAAAAAACTGGAATCTGAAAAAGAAAGAAAAGAGTATATTAAAAATATTGAAAAAGATGTGTTTGGTGAATATGAAGGTGATATGCGCCAAATGACGATTACACAAGGCAGGCTTCTTATTAAGTTGATTGACAGGGAGACTCAGAACACTTCCTATGACTTGATAAAGGAATACAGGGGGTGGTTTACAGCTGCATTCTGGCAGGGCATTGCCCGTATTTTTGGCACTAATCTAAAAGATCAATATGATCGCTATGGTGAGGATGCGTTAATAGAACTTATAATCATGGATATTGATACAGGGAGACTGTAGTAATTCTTCTCCCTCACACCTCACTTTCTTCTTTCTCCTTTTACCTTATTATATCCCTTTCCCTTTAAAGATTATACCAATCGTATAAAATACAATTTTTGCATCGAACCAGATTGACCTGTTTTTCAGATAATAGATATCATAATCAAGTCGTTCTATCATTTGTTCAACATTTGAGGCATAACCGTATTTAACTTCTCCCCACGAGGTAATGCCAGGTTTAATAGTATGCATTAATCTGTATTCAGGCGCTTGTAAAATAATCTTGTCAATAAAATATTGTTGTTCGGGTCTTGGACCAACAAGTGACATTTCACCTTTAAGGACATTAATAAAGTTTGGTATTTCATCAAACTTATGTTTTCTCATGAATCGACCTATCTTACTAATTCTTTCATCATTTTTGCTTGAGATAAGGGTAGTCCCTTCTTCTGATCCAGGGTGCATTGACCTGAATTTGTATAGGGTGAAAGATTTGCCATTCTTACCAATTCGTTTTTGTGAATAAATTACCGGGCCCCTATCTGATATTTTTATTTCTAAAGCAAGTAGTAGGATCACAGGTAATAGCAGAATCAGACCAAGTATTGATATTGTGTAATCAATGGCAGGTTTTATGAAAGAAAGGGAAAATTGATTCAAAAGATTCATGGCTTAAATATACAAAAAGAAATGAGTGGAGCTTCTTGTGATGGCTGTATTACATTTTTTATATTTTTGTTGGATTAATTTTAATCCTTCCGGAATATCCGATGACAGATTCATTTGAAGCAAAAGGTAAAAGAAAAAAGCTTGTAGCAGAGCTCAGACTTAAAGGGATTGATGATGAAGAAGTATTACGAGCCATAGATATCGTTCCAAGGCATTTATTTATGGATCCTGCATTTCTTAATCATGCATATGTTGATAAAGCTTTTCCTCTTACATCAGGACAGACCATTTCACAACCTTATACCGTCGCGGTACAGACATCACTTTTAAGAATAAAGAAGAGGGATAAAATTCTTGAAGTTGGAACAGGGTCGGGTTACCAGGCAGCAATACTTGCCGAAATGGGAGTTAAAGTTTATACCATAGAACGCTTCAGAGAACTTTACATGAAAGCTCAGAGAACATTAACATCTCTGGGATATAGCGCGGACTTTTTTTATGGTGATGGTTATGAGGGAAAATCACAATATGGACCTTTCGATGGTATTATTATCACGGCAGCTGCACCAGAGGTTCCTCCGGCATTACTTCAGCAACTTAAAACTGGTGGAAGAATGGTTGTTCCTATTGGAAGTTCAGGCTTACAGATCATGACAGTTGTTGAAAGGACAGGTGAAGATAGTTTCGAATATTCAAACCATGGGAGTTTTGTTTTTGTACCAATGCTAAAAGGAATTGCTAACGGAAATTAATTGATTATGGAAATTTATAAGTTTGTCTTTTCTCCTATTGATGTTAATACATATGTGCTTGCTGATAAATCAGGCGATTGTGCAATTATTGATTGTGGTTGCTATGATGCAAATGAAAATGAAGAACTTGCCGGGTTTATAAAAAATAAAAATCTACATCCAACATTACTGTTAAATACACATTGTCATCTTGATCATGTCTGTGGTAATAAGTTCATCCTGGAGAGATATAACTTAAAAACATTTTCAAGTGAACTGGATGAGATGAACAGGAAAAATGCTGTGCAGCATGCGATGCTTTTTGGACTGACTATTGATAATCCTCCGGAGCCTGCCGGGTTTTTGACAGACAATCAAGTCGTTACTTTTGGAACAACAGATCTTGAGGTACTGCATGTCCCTGGTCACTCTTCTGGTAGTCTGGCGTTTTACAGTGAAAAAAACGACGTTGTTTTTACAGGTGATGCTCTTTTTGCAGGAAGTATTGGGAGGACAGATCTTCCAGGTGGTGATTTTAAGACCTTAATACATAGCATCAGAAATAAATTATTTGTCCTGCCACCCTCAACGGTGGTTTACTCCGGGCATGGAATTGAAACAACTATTGAAAGGGAAGATAAATCAAATCCCTATTTATCGTCTTAATACCAGACATGATTTTTTTGTAAGTAATTTTTGTAAATTGTTATAACTGATTTGTAAAAAACAACTACTAATTTTTGTTTATCCAGTAAAATAAGTATATGCCAGCAGATAAATTTGTTAATCGTCATATTGGTCCTCGGGGCCATGAGTTATCACTGATGCTTAAGATTATTGGTGTTAATTCGCTCGACAAGTTAATTGAAAAGACTATTCCGAAATCTATTTTGCTTAAAGAGCCCCTAAGGCTTCCACCAGCAATGAGTGAATTCGAATATCTCAACCATATCAGATCAATTGGTAATAAGAATAAAATGTTTCGTTCATTCATTGGACAAGGTTATTATGGTGTTGCCCCTCTTTCTGTTATAATCAGAAATGTCTTGGAAAACCCCTCATGGTACACATCTTATACTCCTTACCAGGCTGAAATTTCTCAGGGGAGACTTGAGGCGTTGTTGAATTTTCAGACTATGATTATTGAGCTTACCGGAATGGAGATAGCAAATGCCTCTTTACTTGATGAATCAACTGCTGCAGCGGAAGCTATGATTCTGATGTTTAATGCACGGTCGAGAGTTGTTGTTAAAGCAGGAGTAAATAAGTTTTTTGTTGATGAAGATGTCTTTTTGCAGACACTCGACGTTATTAAAACACGATCTAAACCTCTTGGCATTGAGCTTCATATCGGAAAATTTAGTGAGGTTGATTTAAATGAAACCTTTTTTGGTGCGATGGTCCAATATCCGGCTGCTTCAGGTCAGATAAATGATTATAAAGAATTTGTTGAAAGAGCTCATGTAGCTGGAGCATTAGTGGGCGTAGCTGCCGACCTGATGAGTCTTACTATGCTTTCTCCTCCCGGAGATTGGGGAGCAGATATAGTTGTTGGATCAAATCAGCGTTTTGGTTTGCCTATGAGTTTCGGAGGTCCTCATGCAGGATTTTTTGCAGCAAAAGATGAACTTAAGAGAAGTATGCCAGGTCGTATTATTGGTATATCAGTTGATGCACAGGGAAACTCTGCCTTACGGATGGCCTTACAGACAAGAGAACAACATATAAAACGTGAGAGAGCAACCTCTAATATCTGTACTGCACAAGCGCTTCTTGCTACCATGTCGGCGATGTACAGTCAATACCATGGTCCTGAAGGTTTAAGAAATATCTCCAACCATATACACAAATCAGCATGTACAATAAGCTGTATTCTCCATGACCTTGGATTCAAACAAATTAATTCGGCATTCTTTGATACAATAAAGATCAGTCTCCCCGATAATATTTCAGAAGAAAATATTCGAAAGTTATCTCTTAAGGCAGAAATGAATTTCTTTTATCCTGGCGATAATTCTGTTATTATCAGTACAGATGAGCTTACTACGATTGAGGAAATCAATACCATTGTTAACGTTTTTGCCAAGGCAGCCGGGAAAAGTCCGGTTCAGGTTGACTCTTATTGTGACTGTAAGTGTATTGAAGATAAGTTTCTTAGGAAAACGAAGTTTCTTAAAGAAGGAACAT
>Ga0307377_10007461_pt1 | contig 11276 bp, 10 predicted proteins | sample TR3MG_FD_202535 | JGI IMG/M metagenome (GOLD analysis project Ga0307377, IMG submission 202535) | Soil microbial communities from Risofladan, Vaasa, Finland - TR-3 | ecosystem: Environmental > Terrestrial > Soil > Coastal area > Acid sulfate soil | place: Finland: Risofladan, Vaasa | collected... | reverse complement strand
TATCTGCCTTGCCAGCAAAGGGACCGAATTCCCTGGCATCATCTCCGTACGGGGGTTCAATGTGGATTACTTCCGCCCCGAGGTCAGCTAAAATCATGGTGGCGGTAGGCCCGGCCAAAGCGTGGCTCAAATCAATAATGCGTATGCCCTGTAAAGCCCTATCTATTTTCTTCACCTCCTGCCTATTTTCTCTCTAATATATCAAGTGCTTTATCAGGGAAATGTCGTTCTTAATCTCTTCCCCACTTCTTCAGATAGTCTCCAAACAGTTCCTCGTCAGCAGGGACGTATTCTTCAACAGGAACTGAAAGCCAAGTATAATTAGGGAAATGTCTCCAATTAATATTGTCACTGGTCATGTTGCCCGCCCAGGTACCACAACGTTATAATTAAATGTCTCAAACTGAGAGAGGATATTTGCCATACTCTTTGATAGCCTTAACCATGGCTACATAGTTCTCCGGTCGAACTCCAGAATGAATAGAATTACTGGACGCACAAATAAGACCACCCCCTTCACCAGCCTTTCTTATGACGTCTTTCGTTTCCTGGCGTACCTCCTCAATAGTTCCTGAGCACAAAGTAGTAACACAGCTAACGTTCCCCATTAAGCAAAGTTTGTTACCAATCCTAGTTTTGGCATCACCAATATCCATACCCGCCAGGGGATCAATGGGATGTAGTCCATCTGCTCCAGTATCTAGAATTACATCGATGATAGGCCAAACATTTCCATCAGTATGCTTAAGACACGGCACACCTCGGCTATGAGCTAGTTCAACAATCTTTTGAAAAGGAGGCCCAATAAATTCCTTTGTAAATCTGGGAGATACCATCGGGCCTTTTGTCATGGCCCAGTCCCCACTAACCCAGATAATATCAGCACCCAGGTCCAAACAATTCCTTAAATACTGTAGATAGTAGTTAACAATAATTTTGGTTGCTCGATGTATAAGCTCAGGATTCTTTATCATGGCCTTGAAATACTTCACATCCCCAAGGATAGAATCTCTAACTACTTCAAAAGGGTCAGTAGCATGAGCAATAACAGCCCTCTGTCCTTTGAACCTCTTCACCACTCGTTCTAACTGCTCATATCTCCAGGGCAAATCTGGGTCAGGCGGCACATAAGTATCAAGGGCCTCTTCTAATTCAATCGCCGGCTTTATAGGATGGCCTATCTCCTCTTCTGTAAAGCGAACGGTTGCACCCCACTGATCCCGTTTGACCCTCTTGCTAGCATCCAAAGTCTCATATTCCCAAGTATAGGTCTTATCATAAATACAGATCCCATCTATGTCCAAATATTCAATGAAGTCCTCGTAGCAAGCACCAGGTAATATGGCATTCCTTACCTTTTCGTCAATTATCAGCTCGAAGTGAGGAACTACATCTGGCTCCTCAAGCCTAATTGTTTTGAGTATCCGTTCCAGACCTGTAAGTTTTTGCATCAGGATTTTCCTATGAGAACTCTCGCTATCCTAACAGCAGAAGGAGCATCGGGGGCATAACCATCAGCCCTAATCTTATCAGCCCACTCTTGCGTTACTGGCGCGCCGCCGACCATTACCTTAACTTTATCTCTCAATCCAGCGGCCTTTAGGGCATTGATTGTCTTGACTGTGCTGGACATCGTCGTGCTCAATAAAGACGACAATCCCAGAATCTGGAAATCGCCTTTCTCCACTGCTGAGCAGAACTCCTCTGGAGACACATCTACGCCAATATCCGTTACATCCCATCCATTTCCTTTTAACATCATAAGAACAATATTTTTCCCGATATCATGTACATCGCCCTGCACTGTCCCTATTAAGTATTTGCCAGCGGGGGGTATATGTGCTTTGCTCAATATCGGCCCTAGGAGTTCTACAGCTCCCGACATAGCTTCCCCCGATACTAGCAACTCGGGTAGAAAATATTCACCTGTTTCGAATAGATCCCCGACCTTCATAATACCAGGGATAAGACCTTTATCTAAGATTTCCTTAGCCGGCACATTGGAATCTAGGGCTACCTTGGTCATCTCCAAAACTTTATCGCAGTTCCCCTGTACTACACTCTCCTTTATTTCACTAAAATTATTCATATCACTTAACTCCGTTTCTATTTGAGGCTGGGCAGATTACCTTTGCTACCTGCAAGCGAGGACAACAGCCACTCATCAGTCCCGTATAGGTAGCCTCAGCCGTAATCGGGAAAGTGGTATCCCGCGACCATCCACTTCTGTCGTTCTTAATCTCTTCCCCACTTCTTCAGATAGTCTCCAAACAGTTCCTCGTCAGTAGGAATGTATTCTTCAACAGGAACCGTAAGCCAGGTATAATTAAGGAAGTGTCTCCAGTTAATATTGTCACTGGTCATGTTGCCCGCCCAGGTTCCACAGCCGATGCTTTCAGTCCACGGCTGGCCATTAAACCAGCTCCCAGTGTTGACCATGCAGTGGGGCATATTACATTGCACTCTACCCACGTTGGTCCTTATGGCAAGTTCCTCCATGCGGTCTTCTCTGCTGGTGTGAATTGAGGCGGAATGACCCTCGCCTGTGAATTTGAGTATTTTCTTCAGGCGCTCAAGCATTTCGCTGAAATCGCTCCACTTCCATACCGTCAGAACCACACTTAATTTCTCACCCGAGAACCTGTCTTCAGGTCCTATCTTTTCCCCAATAACCATGAGGAACCCTACATTCGGGGGAATATCTATACCGGCAACCTGAGCAATATGTTGAGCTGGTGTGCCCACTATATCTCTATTCAATGTCTTCCCATCCGGCCACAGTGCCTTCCTTACTTTTTCCCTCTCCTCTGTGTTACACATGTATCCGCCTTCCGCCTTCAACGCATTTATCATCCCGTCGTAAATGCTTTCGTGAATTGCCACCGCGTTTTCAGAGGAACAGGACGTAGAGTAGTTAGCGACCTTAGACCGCGCAATCTTATTGGCTGCAGCAGCTATATCAGCCGTTTCATCCACAATCGATACCACATTGCCGGCTCCAACCGTGTGAGCGGGTTTACCGGCTGCATAAACCACTTTTATCAGTGCGGCGCCACCGGTAGCCATAGCAAAGTCGCAAGCGCTCATGAGTTCGGCTGTCTTTTCCTGGCTAGTTTCTTCAATGCATTGAAACAAGTCCACAGGCGCCCCAACTTTCTTGAGTGCCTTTCTCCCATATTCAACAGTGACGTATGAAGTCTTTTGCGTCCTGGGATGGGGTGAACAAATCATCGCATTTCTTGTCTTCAAAAGAGCAAGACCAACGGTGCAAACTGTCCCCGCAGGATTGGTGCAAGGGACCACATTGGCAACAACTCCTATAGGTTTGGCAAATATTTTTAGTCCCCTCTTTTTGTCTTCCCTGACTAGACCGCATGTTTTCACGCCACGGAGGTCAAATATGGTACCCCGCGTCTTGTTTCTTATCTTGGATACCTTATCGTCATAAACACCCAACTTGCCATCTTCTACCTCAAGCCTCGCCAAGGCCTTGGTGGTCTCATCTTTTTGCCACTCCCAGGCTACCGCAGCAACCATCTCGTCGACCTTCTCCTGAGGCCAGAATTCCACCTCTTCAAAAGCTTTTCTTGCTCTACTATACATTTCCTGAATATTAGCTTCCATTGTCCTTATCTAATCTCCTTCTCTTTAATTAATCGCTACCTCTTTAATATATGAACGTTTCGAGGAATGGTAACCATATTTGTCAGCTATCTCCCTATTCTATGCTGTTCTGGCTGTTTTGATTTTACCCTCCTCCTATAATAGCGGGTCTTACCGCTCTGCGCTCTTGTAGAGCCTTAAATGCTGCGGTCACTCCATCTACAGTTAGCGGGAAGAAAGGCCCGATCACCTCTTTCCAGGGGTACTTACTGCGGGTTGCATATACATAGTCAAGAGCCCATCCAAGATGCTTTGCTTCATAGTTATGCAATCCTGTAATTGTCAGCGTTTTGAGGACTATGTCGGATGCATCTATGACGACCTCACCTCCAGGATAAACGCATCCAGCACTGGCTAAACGCCCACCTATGCGAAGCATCTTTACACCGAGTGATATTACCCCAGGGAATCCCGTGCATTCCACGACAAGGTCTGGGCCAAATCCACCGGTGAGTTCTTTTACTTCTTTAATTAGTTCATCGTCATCAGCCTCTTTAGAATTAACCACCACATCAGCACCAAACTTCCTTGCTGCTTCTAACCTCTCATCAACAATATCAATTGCAATTACTTTCCCAGCACCCCACCCCCTACTCATTGCTATAGCGTTAAGGCCAAGCATACCTGCACCGAAAACGACAACCTTATCCTGAAATTCCAATCCGACTTTGTTTAGATTGCCTGTTATAGTTGCTGCAGCACACATCAAGGGTGCCGCTTCCTCATTCGCCATATCTTCCGGAACTTTGAAGGTAGCTATCCCTGGTCTAATATAAACATACTCTCCACAACCACCATGAAAATAGGGAGCTATATCGCTTTTGACATGCCCATACTTATATAGGTTGAGGCACTTCATAGGTAATAGTTTCTGTCTGCAGTAGTAACATGCACCACAACTCCATATATAATCGAATACTATTCGGTCACCTATGGATAGGGGCTTGCCAGCAGTATCTTTGTCTACCCCTTCTCCTAACTCAACTATCTCGCCGACGATTTCATGCCCCATAACTGAAGGAACCGGGAAAGGCCTATCGCCCAGCCATGAATGCATATCTGAACCACAAATGGTTGCCAAATTTGTTCTAATTAAGATTGCTCCTGGCTCAACCTTTGTAGGCAGTGGATATTCAAACTCCTGGAATGGCTTACCCACTCCCATAAACATTATGACCTTACCCGTTTTTACTGCCATCTCAGAACCTCCGAACTGCCTAAATAAAGACACAAAGCACTAAGCACCATAGAGAAGGTTGGGAAGAAACAGGACTATTATGGGGAAAGAAACGACAAGCACTACGCCCACTACTTGCAAAACCATAAACTGTCCCATTCCCCAAAAGATGTCTTTTAGACTCCACCCAGGCACAACTGACTTAAGGTAGTAAGCAGACATTGCCACCGGGGGGGAGAGCCAGCAAGTCTGCAAAGTCACCGCCACCGCAATACTGAACCACACCATGTCGAACCCCAATGCTTGAACTAGAGGGAGGAACATCGGCAAAATGATAACCACGATCGGGATCCATTCCAAAGGCCACCCTAGGATAAAAATAATCAGCAATAGCATGTACAAATAAGCTGTAGGAGATAGATCAAGCCCCAGCATCCATTCTGCTATTAACCCGGGGGTCCCAAGGCGGGAGAAAACAGCCCCCAAAAAGTTGGACGCTGTAATCAGGAACATAATCATGGCAGCGCTCACAACAGTACGATAGAGAGAGTCCTTGAACATCCCCCAGTTCAATCGCCGGTAAGCCATAGTCAAGAGCAGCGCCCCCACGCAACCAATAGCTGCCCCTTCTGTTGGTGTAGCAAATCCAATCAGAATGGTGCCCAAAGTACATAGAATGAGGGTAGTTATCGGGATGAGCCCAATGAGAAGCTCATGAAGTGAATGAAGGACTGAGGGGGAGCGTTCATCGAGAGGTAAAGGCGGACCTATGTTTGGCTTCAAAGCACTCCGTATTAGGCAGTAAGCTATAAACAGGGAGGAGAGCATAAATCCGGGCACAACCGCGCCGGCAAACAACCGAACAATCGAAACCTGCAGTGTTGGACCCATGACCACCAGCATTATGCTTGGAGGTATGAGGATGCCCAGAGTCCCGCCGGCAGTTATCGCCCCCGCAGAAAGTGCGACATTATATCCGGACTTCTGCATGAGAGCGCCAGCCATTAACCCGATAATAACGACTCCAGGGGTAACAATCCCGGTCGCCGCTGCAAACAAAGTTGCCGATAGAAGGGCAGCTAGATATAAAGAGCCCTTCATAGAGCCGGTGATCAATTGAATGGCATGGAACAGACGAGTCATAAGCCCGCTCCGCTCCAGGATGTAACCCATAAAAAGAAAAAGTGTCACTGCCGACAGCACATATTGCACCATAGTCGAGTAGATCTGGAAAGTGAACAGGTAGAACACCCGCTCGCCAAAAGCAATAAAACCAACAACCATACCGAGAATGATTAGACTAAAGGCAATAGGAAAACCAACGAAGATAAAAGTCAACATAAGTCCGAGGAGAACTAAGCCCAAGATTTCATTACTCATCGTAGCTCACCCCTTCCACAACTGAGGGAACCTCTATCCCTCGGAAACGGCGAATGCTTTTCACAAGCTCGACTATCCCCTGAAGTGTTAACAACCCCATAGCCAGAGGAATAGTAGCCTTAAAAGGGTATATGATTTGCCTCCACGGCGAATGTGTCGATACTTCCCTTATAAGCCAAGACTCGTAAAAGAACTCAAAGCTTAAATAGAATAAAAAGACCATCCCGGGGAGAAAAAGGAATACATACAGAATCGAGTCAACGAGCCCCTGCGTCCGTGGAGACCAGGTTCCATACCAGACATCAGTGCGGACATGGCTCTTCTTATACAAGCAAAAGGCTGTTGCCAATAGAAATTGGCTACCATAGATCATATAAGAGAGGTCGAAAGCCCAGATGGTAGGGCTGAAAAACTTGCGGGCAATTACCTCGTACACCACCACCACCACCAACGGGACAGACAGCCAAGCTACCGTTTTCCCTGACCACTGGCTAATATTATCAATAATACTTATCAACCGTGAAACCATTAGTTTACCCTTTCCACCAAGCATTTACACAGCCCATCTCCTCTGACTGGCCGATACCAACAAGCAGCCAATACCGACCAGTCAGAGTCCCATCCGAGTCAACCACCTCAAGCCTGGCTTATTTTCGTCAATTACTACCTACTTATAGGTAGCCGCGCCTAAGCTGGCATACAGCTCGTTACACTCGGTCTCATAGGGAACGGTTTTTTTGGCATAAGCCATCTGGGAGTCAAGCACCTTCCTGAAGAACGGGTCTTCTGCGGAGAACTTTTCCATTACCCTGGTTGTCGCTGCAGTGAATGCTTCTGCGTAACCCGGCGGGGCGGGGAATATGATGACTCCGTGCACATTGACCAACTCGTCGAGGGCCTCAGCGTTTCGCCTTATGTTGAACAGCATACCCTCTAAATATGCCGCCTTCGTCGCAACTGGTATCATCGCCTGGAGGTCCAAGGGCAACTCATTGTACCCTTCCTTACTGAAGACGACTTCGCCGAGCGTAATCGCTTGGTGGAGCCCTCCCAAGCAATAGTACTTGCATATGTCGTAAAAGCCGAGCGCAATATCGTTAGCGGGGGTGTTCCACTCTGCGCCGTCAAGAACTCCCCTCTCTAGAGCCGGGATGACTTCTTGCCCCCCCATGGACACCGGGCTTGCCCCCATCTCCTTATAGACGTCCTGAGCTAAACCGGAAGAACAGCGAAACCTTACTTTTTTGAACTGTTCCAAGGTTTTTATGGGCTCTTTGTACCATCCCAACGTTTCAGGACCCTGTGGCATAAATGGCCAAGCCACCAGGTCCAAGTTCATCTCATCTTGGTAAAGTTCCCAATACAGGTCCATCCCCTCGTCCTCGTAGTACCATGAAAGAAGGGCAGTTTGGTCTAAGCCAGTCCCGGCACCACCCGGCGGAGAACCGAACAGACCAGCAGCCTTGCTTTTACCAATTGCATAATGACACCAGACCTGTCCTGCGTCCACCACTCGTTTACTAACAGCATCGTGTATGTCGTAGGGATCTACCACGGCCCCGGAGGGGAGCACATCTATCTTCAGCCGCCCTCCCGACATCGCCTCAATGTTATCAGCCCAGTTTTCCAATTGCATTATCACGACATCTCCCGCGGGGGAGGCTGCCTGTAACTTCCAATTGAACACCTCTGCCTCCGGTGCTGGGGTTGGAGCAGGCGCTGGCGCTGGTGTCGGCGCTGGTGCCGGTGCTGGCGCAGGTGCTGGCGCAGGTGCCGGTGCGGGTGCCGGAGCCGGAGCAGGTGCAGGCGCCGGGGCGGGAGCAGGTGCAGGTGCGGGTGTAGGAGCCGCACAGGCAAGTAAACTCACGGCTAACAATAGCGCCAATGGTATCAACCAGATTTTCTTTTTCAACTTAATTCTCCTCCATTTAGATTTTGGTCCTCCTCCACCACCACCGTTTATTTTCATAGGCATTACCTCCTTCTTCACAGTCTCCTTGGCTTTCCGCCGTTATTTATTTTATCCATGTTAATTGGCAGGCGGGATGCCACTAGCCCGATTATACCCAAGGCAGCAACGGGAGGGGCACCAGCTCCAGCACGTTCGCCCTGGTCTCCCCTAGCATCCCGCCTACACTCACACTAATACTTATATCACAAGCCTTGCGAATTGTCAACCCATTATGCTAATATACCTATGACCGTTGATATTTTAAGGCGGGATGCCACTTGCCCGATTATGGCTGGGGTACCACACGGGAGGGGCACCAGCTCCAGCTTAATTACACCCTGGTCTCCCCTGACATCCCGCCTACGCTAATTTGCTCCTTTCTCGACAAAAAGGGGATCCCCCTACAAGGATAATCCCTCCTTTGTTCCAACTAACCCACTGATCCCACTGATACCGTTAAAGGAATCTTGATCGTCCGCTCAAACTCCTTCAACCAGCGTTTCTCTTGATGGTTATAGGTCCTTACAATAACCCGGTCCGGCTGGAGAAAAAGGGAGTTCGTATAGATTACTTCACCACTGTTCAGATTCGAACAATGAATCCCCCATACTTGATTCTCGTACAGGTTAAGGTCCGATTTGAAATCCGGGTTGGTGGTTTTCATATGCAAATGACCAGCTACCCACATAAAAACTTGCTCGTTTGCCAGCAGAATCTCCCTGATTTTATCGGCCGGTTCTGCATAGTCTGAGTCCAGGAAGGGGTTCCCATCAGGTCCGATCTCGATATCCTGCGGTGTAATGGTCCCCTCGAGCGGGGCATGAAAGAAACAAATGGTGGGCACATTCTTGTTTCGGCCGAGTTCTTTACTGAACCATTCCAACTGGCGGTCTGCCATCTCGGCATAGTTGTTTGTCTCCAGACCGTCCGCGCTCAGGAAAACCAACAGATAGTCGCCCAGTCTTTCGCTATAAAAGAGTTCCTCCAATCCCCAGTTTTCTTTAAAAAACTCCAGCTTCAATGTCCTGGATTCCGGGCCTTGCTTCAGGGTATGGCCTGTTGCTGGATTTTTGGTGTAAGCGTCATCATAGAGGTAGTCATGATTTCCGACGATTACTCGGAAGGGCGCGAAAAGCTGGCTATAAAAAAGTTTGGCGGCGATTTGATCTCCTTGAGTTCCGCCGTGGTACACATTGTCTCCGAGTGTGGCCACCATGTCCACATCTGTCCAGGAATTGAACGTCTGAATGACTTCCTCCATAAACGGCCTATTAGGCCTGGGAACCTCGGCAAGATGCATATCGGCTATAATCGCAACGTGATACTGATCTTCGTACCAATGATTGTACCAACCACTATCGGCAGCTGCGGCTTGCACTGGAGGAGCAAGAGCCGGTGATGGTGCCGCCCAGCCAATAGCAACCAAGCTGATGGCTAATAACAGCGCCAACGGAATTAACAAGATTTTCTTTTTCATCTGAATAAAACTCCTTTACTTAGATTTTAGTCGGGTAAAGATAGTTTACTATCTCATTTCTCACCTCCTTTGAGTTTTCTCCCTTACTACTCTGAGTTAATACACCGTACCACGTTCAACTTCGCTTAGGCACTCGTCTATGATATTGATGGCGTCATCCATCTCTTTTCTACTTATAGTCAATGCTGGAGTGAAAACTAATACATTTCCCATCGCTACCTTAAAGCTCAGCCCCTTCTCCATCGCCTTATACATTACTGCTTCTGCCTCTTCGCGCGCCCGTTCTCTTGTTTCTCTATCCTTCACCAGTTCCACACCAAACAATAGACCTTTGCCTCGAACATCTCCTATAAGTCGGTGTATACCCTTCATTTCATTAAACTTACTCAGGGCATAATCACCTTGTATCCTAGCATTCTCCGCCAAATGATTCTTTTCTACAAACTCAATAGTTGCCAGAGCAGCAGCACAACAAACAGGATTCTTTTCATGGGTATAATGACCTATGGCACGATTGCCCATTACATCCAATCTCTCCCTAGCGATGATACCCGCAAATGGTAAAATACCCCCTCCCAATGTCTTCCCCATGACAACGATATCCGGAACAATGTCATAGTTCTGGAAAGAGAACATTTCGCCAGTTCTAGCCGGGAAATTAGTGATTTCATCCAGTATCAGCAGCGCACCATTATCATCACAGGCTTTCCTGATTTCTTTCCAGTATTCTTTAGGGGGTATGTAAGGAATACTTCGCGTTGTCTCGGATATTACTGCAGCTATATCTCCCTCTTTTTCAAGAACATACCTGACCATTTTAGCGCACTCCAAATGACATTTATCAGGGCCGGAATACCCGAAAGGACAGTGATAGCAGTCAGGGGGTGGAACGTGCTCCGTTCCGGCTAGAAAAGGCCCGCTATCCCCTCGAAATATTTCCTCCCCACCTACACTTATGGAACCAAATGAGGCGCCATGAAAAGAATCCCACATTGATATCGTCTTGAACCTTTTAGTAGCACCTCTGGCGAGTTTTATTGCCATTTCTATAGCATCGGTTCCACCGGGACAAAATAGACACTTACTAAGGTCTCCGGGAGCTATCTCAGCTAATTTCTTAGCCAATTTGATTGCAGGAACGTTGGTATACCGACGTGTACAGAATGGTAGCTCCTCCATTTGTGCTTTGATGGCATCAATCACCTTGCGATTACTAAAACCAGCACTATGCACATCATTGCCGTGGAAATCCAGATAACGTTTCCCCGTTATATCCTGAATATATGGCCCCTCACACTTGGCCATCACATTCAAGCAGGGTGTTGACAAACTCTGATGTATGAAGTATTTCTCATCTTCAGCTAACCACTTTTTAGCTTCTTCTGATACATTTCTCTCTGCCCATATTTTTCGTTGTGGCGATATATTTATCTCGCCCTCCGCTATCAGTTTTTGTTTTTCCATCTCGACTCCCTTTCCGAGAATTTGGTTTTCTGATTTGCCGCCTATTTGCCTATTACTCTCTTAAGATATGAACGTTTCGAGGGATGGTGACCATAACTTTATCACCCATCCTGCGCACACCATGAGTGGCAGGGTCGTATTCATCTATAATCAGGCTTTTGCCT
>Ga0307377_10007456_pt1 | contig 11280 bp, 6 predicted proteins | sample TR3MG_FD_202535 | JGI IMG/M metagenome (GOLD analysis project Ga0307377, IMG submission 202535) | Soil microbial communities from Risofladan, Vaasa, Finland - TR-3 | ecosystem: Environmental > Terrestrial > Soil > Coastal area > Acid sulfate soil | place: Finland: Risofladan, Vaasa | collected... | reverse complement strand
CAACCGCACTCCCATCCGGAAGCCGTAACCGGTGCATATTCCCTTGCACAACCAGGACCTGGCTTGTGCCGCTCGACGGACCGGCTGATGGATATGTGGACAACTCGCAAACTGCGCGAGTTGCCCACATATCCACAGCCTCTACGACTACGTCTTCACCACCTCACTATTGGCCGTCAGAAGCAGGTTCTGTCCAGAGCACCGGCCAGATCCCCCGAGATCAAAGAAAGGAGCAGGCATGCCGGTAACATTATCTTTTGGTAGAACGAGCCCGCTTCGGTAACATTATCATTTGACTTGACAGGTACCCACGCCGGAATTTGCACAAGTGTGCACGTTGCCCAGATAGGCAGTGGCCCGGCGAAGATCTCGCCGGGCCATTCAGCAGTCCATTGTACCTCCTGGGATGGGATGGAAACCGGGAGCCGGACTGGTCCAAACAGTCCGGCTCTCTCAACAACCGCAGCAACTATGGGGCCGCAGGCCAGTCCCACCCACCCTCCAGTGAAAGCTACGGCGGCGGATTTGTCGTCATATGGGTGAACATCGCCAGAGCAACCCCAGCCCCATCCTCAGCCCAGAAGGTGAGGTCGTCCCACGGCCCGGCAGTGGCAAAGTCCATCGTCACGGTCCACGTAGCTCCATCTTCATTGGCGTCAACCCTGTAACGAGACCAAGCCTCGGCACCATTGCCGGAGATGCCGCTCCCTGGTACTGCGATGCTTCGTATCGGCGTAAGCAGCGTCAGGGTGCCGATAGCGCCGTCCATGTCCCAGTTGTGCTGCTCAAAGAACGATGCCCCTGTACGCACATACGGGTACATCCGCTGAGGGGTACTCCGAGGCAGCGAGAACGTCCACGAATAGGCCAGGATCCGGCTACCCGCTGGCGGCACGTTCGCCACGGGGTCAGTGCTCAATGCCACGTTGTACCGATTGCCATCGTCGCCGCTGTTGGCACCCACCACCGACAACTTGAAGACGCGCTTGTTACCCACCGCCTCCCCCTGATTGGGGGTGATCGCGGCAAACAAGTACCAGATTCCTTCCCAAGTGTTGCTGACTGCGAACGTCCGACTAATAATCAAACTGCCACTGCGGATGCCGGGATCGGACGTCGTGGCGAACGTGGCCCGGCAGGCGGCAGGATTGTAGGCGCCGCTCCCTCCATACAGGCTAAAGTTGGTAGAAGTGTCCCAACCTCCGCCTTGCTGCTCGTCGAATGCACCGCTCCCGCCTACGTCGGGGTCCAGGATACGGATGTAGAGGGTATCTGTGACTGTATCTGGAATTTCGAAAAAGACGACCTGTACCTGATCGTTGTCGCCGTTGCCTGGCGAAGTGAGGGCTGTACCGAAGGTCATCAAGTCACCTGTCTCCAACGTCGTGACCGGGATCAGCGCCGTGTAGGCCGGCGAGAGCATGGCCGACTGGCCATCGGGATTCTCGACCACGAGGGCGTAGACACCCGGTGTGATTCCGGCCGGCACCGTACCAGTAAGCGTGTCGGCGGTGGCGGCGGAGATGGCGATGAACACGCTGGCCCCCAGCCTCACTGTAGGCGTTCCGAAGAAGTTGGCCCCTCGGATGACCACGGGCACCGGAGCGGAGTTCACTCCCTGGTTGGGTGTGATGGTGAGGATGGTTGGAGGCGGTACGGGCGTGGGCGTGAAGGTTTTGGTGGGTGGCGGGGGTGGTGACGTGGGAACCTCGGTTGTCGGTGGGGGTGGCGACGTAGGTGTAGCGGTAGGTGGCCGGGGCGTGAATGTGGCCGTGGGCAGTGGCGGCGTGGGTGTAGCGGTGGGCGGTGGAGGCGTGAATGTGGTCACGACGGGGGGGGGCGTCGGTGAACCGGGTGTAGGCAGCACTGTCGGCTGAGCCGACGCCGTTGCTGTGAGTTGACCGATGAACTCGTCCACGGCTTTTGTGGCGCCATTCGCCACGCCATCTGAGTAAGCTACAACCTGCGCAGTTGCACCGGCGGCCTGTGCAGCCGTGGCTCTAGCCTGCCCGGCTGTAGCTTCAGCTTGCACTATCTCTATCTCTTTTATAACAGTGACATACGCTTTCTCAACAGTGATATACCTGATTTCGGCTTGCCGGTTCAGCAGAGCAAAGATCACGACAGTCAACAGCATGATATTAAAGATTGTGAGGAGCAAATTGAGCCGTGTGCGTTCGTCAAGAGAAAGCAACCAGGAGCGCAACCAGTCCCATACAGATCGGACACAGCTAAGCAAAACCAGTAAGACACCGCCGTTTCGTGCAGAGTTGTTGCTCATAGGAAGTCTCTGGCTGTCTCCGCGCGTTGGACCACTCCCAGTGCAGATTCCTCTCTAGCCCAGTCTGTTGCATCATTCCAGGCGATCGAACCGATTGTGATTATAATTCTAGAGTGTCAAGCTTTCCCATTGGTTGGCTCTAGGAAGATGGCCGCGGCTACAAGTGAAACCGGTCGCGCAACATGTTCAATTCTACCTATGATGGAAATAGGACGGTCTATCAACATCATAACTTGATCTCGCAACCGGTTGGGTTGACGAAGAGAGATATCCAGTACTTGATCCTCTGCAAAGATAATATTTAAAGTGCTCGCGCTACATGAAACATCCCTCCCATACCGAGAACCAACGATGCCTTTCAGTTTGACAATCTTACCGACAAAGTATAGGTTTTCAGCATCAACTTCCTTAGGGTTCATCACAGTGTCACTGACGACTTTGTCCAACTCTCTATCTTTCATCAACTTGTACAGCGTGAGCAAAGCGTCTACACTGCTCATTTGGCAGATTCGGCACAGCGTCCACTTTAAAGTGAACCCCCCCCCAAGTTTGCCAAAAGGCGGAACGGGGATCTCAGCTTTTGGGGCCAAGGTCACTTCTGATATGCCAGATGTTTCGGCAAACACTTCGTTCGAGTGAACGATCTGTTTAAGCAAGTGAAGTTGTCCCCACAACTCGGCAGGTTGCTCGGTTAACCTTATGAACGCTGTTCTGGCCTTTATCTCCTCAACAAGGGGCTCATCAAAGTATATTAGGCAAGGTTTCTTACTCATCCACCCTCCTCTTTATATGCCTTCCTCAAACATATGACCAATGGTAATTGAGAAGAAAAGTCACCCAGGGCAACGAAGCACGAAAGGTCCATGCGCCTTACTGCAAACTTGGGTATGCCAAGATCCTCCTCTAGGGCATCCAGGATTGGCTGTTTAAAGGTCCTGAGTACGATGAAGTTATCGATCCTCGGCACATAATTTCGTATAGCATCGTAGCTGGAGGGCAGAAGCCAGAATCTTACAAAGGAGAACTCCTGCAAAGTACTGATAGGGAGCTGCGTTATAGTAGAGTCACCGAAAACAAAGATGACGCGCCCGTTTGAGGCAGCCTCCACGTCTCTACATATTCGCAAGGCGAACATATCGAGAGATTGCTCACCACCTGTTGGCACTAGGCTAATAGTGTCAGGCACAAATAGCTTTTGTAGATAACTAACCTCAGAGATTTCATCGAACCGGTCGCCAATGATCAATAGTGTATCTGACGTCGCCTCATCTTGTTGTTTCACGAAGTCCAAGATATCTCTCTTGTTAAAATCATCTTGGTAACCTGCTAGAAGGGCTCTCTGCGAGTCTGTCAGACTGCTGCGCAAGGCGTGCAAGGCCTCATCAACCCCGAAATAGAGCTTGTGTATGTCTTCCTCTGTAAAGGTTCTGTCGGCCTTGACGTATTGAAAGCTTTCCTCTTTTCCAAACAGAAAACAGGCATTTTCTTTGAGGGGTGAGATAAACTCTCGCAGCAATCTGCCCTTGAACTCAGAATCACTGCCAACTACAGTCAGATTCTGGCTCTGAAGCGCCAGCCAATCTAGATGATTCCGGACTTCAGCCAAGTTGTCAATGGCTATCGACCTCACGTCATTGCTCTCAATGACTGAGACCGGGCTTGACTTCACGAATTCAGCCAAGACTGACGAAAAAACCTTGCCCTGGTACACAAGGCATTTTTGTTCAAGTCGCTCTATGTCCTCCGCTGTTGCTTTATCCAGACATCCATCACCGACCAGCCTAAGCGCTGTCCGCTCACCCTCACTTAAACGTTCCCAGGCGTACTGAAAATGGCCCTTCGCATCCCTGGCGAACAGACGTTTCACTCGTTCATAGTCCGGAACGGTCGAGCCAGTTCCCTCTATCTTTTCGTCGAACAAATGACGACACGCCACCTGGAGATAGAAGGGATGAGGGCCTGCTATTTGCTGCAAGAAAGCGTGATCGTTCTCGTCGAAACCTCCAAAATCCACCATCGCTGACAGGCCATTGACCAGGGCGCTAGCCTCATCCGGTTTCATAAAACCTAACCACACTGTAGAGAAGATGTCAAAAAAAGGAGAGCCTGCAACGTCGTGAAATGAGAGGTCGTATAACATCCTGCCGGAAGCTATGACAAGGACCACCTTGTTTGTTTCGCCCAATGCCCGCATCTCGGCAAGAAAGTCTCGGCCCAGCTGAGGATGGTTCACTATTGCCTCAAACTCATCGAACAGAAACACGATTTTAAGGTTCGGGGCTGCAATCTCGTCCAAGTATTTCTTAAAGCCCAGATAGGTTATGGGCTCCTGAGAATCATGTTCGGCGCTCTGACCGTCTAGCTTTGCTTTGATGGTTTGTTCTAGCAGCTGATGATACACGTCGGACTTGGTGAGGTCGGACAGTACTTGACAATCAATGTAAACAAATACGTAATCATCACCGAGCCCATGCTCAGTCCTCACCTGGGGATCTGACAGATGGAACAGGAGCGAGGTGTGGCCGATTCGACGAGGCCCAACAATAGATACTGGCTGATTCCTGGTTATGCAGCTAAAAACATTGCTGGTCTCTGCGATTCGACCAAAGAAATATCTTTGGTCTCTGATAGGGGTCCTGTGAAAGAAAGGATTCTCCACCATAATCATCTCTCGCACCTACACACAGTTAGAGATCAAGCAAAGGGATCAAACACAACTCTGCAAGAGTCACCTTGTGAGAAGCCGCCTCCACGCACTCAAGCTCATGGGGCGAAATAGCCTCAGAAAAGCCCTGATTCGCCCTCCGGTGGGGCAAAGCTGCATATTGACGCCGATTTGGCAATGCAAGTGGGATGTAGTTAGCCTCATTCAGCCGCTTCCCCGGACCTCATGTTCACAGGGTTAGATTTGCACTACTGCATTCAAATGCACTCACATCTCTTTATAGCAGTAGCTTGACAACACCTTGTTCTACGCGATAGAAGCAAGACGGAGTATTTTGAAGTAAGCATTGAAAGTTCAGGCAACAACATTTACCTTCGTGATAATCAACCAAGATAGGTCCTGTACGAAGATGCTCGACATCCTGAGCTTCGAACTGCCTTCCCGACTGAGATGAGGACGATATCCATACGATACGAAGATGCTTACCCTACAACTCACCCACTACGCGGAGGCTGCATGAGCCACCTGTTGTTAAGCCAGTGGACATGCCGATCGGATCCAGGTGTAGTACAGGCTAGCCGTGAATTCGTAAAAGTCTGCCCCTTCCAATGGTCTCTTGAGGATCTGTCGCCCTACCAACCGTCCTAGTGCCCATCGTGCCGTGTCCAACTCTAGCCTATGCTCAGCCAGCCGCGCCCGTTGAATAATCGCCTCCGCTGTCCCCAATGCTCCATCTCGCAGACACTCTGCCAATCCGGTCAGCACAACTCGTTCCTCTGCCGATGTGCTGTTCCACAACCACTCCAGGTGCGGCTTTCCGGTCTTGACCACCTCTCGCAATGCCTCACGCACTTCCTGCACAGTAACGTAGCTCACCTGATTAACATTGCAGCCCTCGACCAGTTTGTCACACACCATCTGCAAGAAGTAGGGATGTCGCCCCGTGCCCTCGAGGATCTCCTTTACAGCCAGCTCGTCGTAGACAATCTCTCCCTGAACCGGCCCTTTGATCAACTGTCTCGCCTCCTCTGGGCTGAGCAACCCGATTGGCCGGTGCTTGGCGATGTTGAACAATACGTGCCAATAGTCCGAGGTCAGCTCATGCATCTGCAGGCTACCGAAGAAGACGAAGGTCATCCACTGTTTGTGCTGGATCAGCGACCGTAGATAATCGAACATAGCCCGGTCTTCCTTGCCACTCTCCACCCGCCGCTCGAGCGTCTCGTATTCATCAATCACGATCAAGAGTCTGCGCTCGCCAAGGCCCTCCCACACCCGCGGCAAGAAGCGATGTTCAAAGGCATAGCCGGGACTGAACAGGAACTCTTTTGGATTCGGGCAGTCTATCGCGATCCCCTCGCCCTGGAGGCTCTCGGTGATACGTGTCCCCAAGGTGAGCAAGAATTGCCCCGTATCCACCGCTGACTGAGTATCAAAGTAGACGTGGATGTAGCCTTCGCTTCGTAGACGGAGGGGCAATTGCAGGGCGATAGAGGTCTTGCCCATCCGCCGCTCCCCGACCAACACCAATACTTGCGGCTCTCGCCGCTTGCTCAGTGCCAAGTTCTGCCGGATGAACCTAAACAAATCATCCCGGCCAAAGAACACCGGGCTTCCCTTGGGTAGGGGACGACCAGCGACATAGGGGTTGTCCACTTGCCTGAACGTCGGCAATTCACCCTGCAGAAAGAACTGGTCTGCAAAGTCCAACGTTCTCGGCCGGGTATCCTGGATGTCCCGGTAGCTCACCCGAAACACCAACCGTAGAACGTCTGTCCTTTTCGGCTCGATGACAAACTTAACTTTTCTGTCCTTGTCCGTCTGCAACACTCCCAGATTGAACCGCGGATCTCCCACAACCTCGTACCCGGCCTGGGGCAGCAACTCGGCTACAGTCTGTGTCGCAACCCCATGCCCCACGTTTCTTACTTGGAGCACGACGTTGATACGTTCTAGGGACAGAGCCTGCCTGCTACCCAAGGCCAGATCCAACTCTGCCTCCGCCGCTCCCACCGCGCTCAGGGCAGCCAAGATTATCCTCTTCCAATGCGCCAGCCAGTTGACCAAGATCAACCGCAGCGTTGCCTCAAGATGACTCACCGTCTGTTCGACCGCGTCCTCTTCAACCAGCGCGTTCTTCAGTTCCTCACGCCGCACATCGATTCGATCTGCCCGTTCCGATTGCTCGAGATCAACGATGGCGACATCCAGTCGGCTCAACACTAAGGTAACTTCTCCAGGAATTCCTTCGGTAGCATCTAGCTCGTTCAGTGCATCTTGGACCCTTTTTCGCAGGTCAATGATGTCTTGAATCGTCTCTGCCTTCAGTGCGTCTCGGCACACCCGGTACAGCGGAATGTATTCTACACTCCGATCCCGCTCGAACTGTTGATGGAAGCTAAAGGCTGCCGACAGCGAAGATGCGACTGTCCGAAGCTCGCTCAAGATCGGTTCATCTAGCGGTGGCATCCCGCCCACCTCTCGCCCATGCACCTCGTTGTAGATAGCTGCCAGGTCTGCGTCATCTAACGAGCAGACAAGACTCCCGGCACGCTCTTCAGCGAACGCGTCCAGTGTCTCGTTAAAACGCTTCTGAAAAGCGCGTTCTGGGATCAGGGCGAGAATCTCATTCATCCGAGTGATACCTCGGGCAACTAGGTTTTCCAATGCTCGCTTAACCACCGTCGGGTCTGCGACATAGTCCTCCACCTGATTGTACAATTCATCAATCTGTTTCTCAAACTGTTGGATATTGATTAGGCTTTGGCTCAGCACATCAGCCAATGGCGTCAATCGGTCGAGGTCGGTCTTGATGAAACGCCGCCGGGGTCGAGCCAGGGTCAACAGGCCAACTACTCCATCCCGGTTCTGGAGAGGGATGTAAAGATAAGCTGTGCCTGGAGGCAGTAGCGGGTCTGCCTCTAACACCGGGAGATCTGCCTGAGTCCTCAGACCTGACTGGGCCAACCGGCTATCGAGTGCTTGTCCCAGCAGCCCTTGCCCCGGCTTGGCCTGTCGCGGCCATCGTACCGTGTCTGAACCACCATATGTGTCTGATACAGCATCAGACTGCTGCCTGGCCTCCGGTCGGGTTCTGTTACCTGTTGGGTGAGTCCGAACCCGTCCCGCCTGATCCCTCTCACCGCGTAGCCATAGTGTGTTGTCGTCAGTCTGAACGCTGTAGAGAGCAATCCAGCAGTCATCCCGGCTTCGCAGTAGTTGATGGACCAAATCCGAGATGGAGTCCAACAGTTCCTCATCAAACCTCGTCAAGCCGAGCAGCCGGCGCCGCACCTTCTCTTGGCTCCTACGGCTAATTGTCTCTCGCTCAATGTTGGCATACGACCGGGCAATGATGAGAAAGGCCAGGAACAGAGCGGGAAAGACCAGAGAGAGAATCAGCCGGCTTGTACCCTCTAATGCAAACAAAAAGACGGACAGAGCGATAGGCACCGGCGCCATCAGCACAACGCTGCCGATCGGGTGGACGCGTGGCAGTCGTTCCTCGTCTTGCGGTAACCGCAAACTCCGGATTGCCAGGTCATGGGGCAAGATGAGCATCGAGGAGACAAGCGAATAGACAACAATGTACACCACTATGGCCAGGAGGTAGTCTGGATCTGCGAAGACATCGAAAGCTTCTGTAGCAGGCGATGGAGGGATGCCCCGCTGCCTGCGAGCTAGATCAAAGGCATCCATGGCCACCATGGACGCCAGCGTGTGGTGCGCAGCGTAAAAGAGCACACGGTCGAACTCGATCAGAAGCTTGCGCCCGGCACGGAGCCTATGCAGACTTTCGCTGCACAAGGATCCAAGCATTACGATCTCGGCGACAATCAGGGGGCCATTTTGCTGACTGCCCAACAGGGCAAACAATGCAATCGGGAACCCGAGCGATATGGCTTGATCTTTGTAGGGCAGACGAAACAGATCAAAGAGGACGTAGAGCAGCAATATACCCAGGAAGAACAGGGCATCTTCTTCCTGGTTGACTTGCTCGGAGAAGCGGATAGAGACATACACAGCAGCGACCGCCCCGGCTAGGATGACGGCCACCTCATACAGATTCCAACCCCATTGCGTCAGACGTTCCAGGTGTTGTCTCACGGCTATCCTATTCCGTTTTCTGCATCTATTGTCCAACTACATTGTGTAACAATCGCTGTTCTCTGAAACATCAACAAGGTGGTCTTGAAGCAGTTTCGTCAAATGCTTGTTCCATCTATCTTGACTATCGCTCAACAGACGAACCGTGAAAGCGCCAGCCCCCTGTAGATAGTAAGGATGACCTTTTGTCCGACTTACAATTAGGTCAACTGCCGAGTTCGGAACAGACAAAGAAGCAGATTCAAATCGTTGCAGGAGAAAAGCGCGGCTCTCGTCCTGGCTGAAAGGGCCGAGCGCCTGACTGTGAAAGATGTTAAAGAAAGGGGATGGCTGATTTTGCTGGCTAATCCATATGTTCTCCAGTTTATCCAACGGCTCAGTGGATGCAACCACATAAATAGTCTGATGCATCGCGTTCATAGCACGCAGACCCTCTAGGAAATCATGATCTAGCTGGGGGTTTTCAACGAGAGAATCGAAGTGATCCAGCATGATGGTGCCACGCAGGCCAACTCGTTCTACCTTCTCAAAAAATCGTCTGAAGTGTTCAGCGCTCACCGCCTGCCTAGACAGCGAAAATGAGATCTCGGGTATCTCTTGCTCCGCCCGTTGCAAAATCCTGAAGCGAATCTCTGAAGCATCCGAGTCTGCCAGATTGCAGCAGTCTATATAGACAAAGCGGTGCCTGGCCTTGCTCAGACGATGGGCCTCAAAGACAGTCGGCCTCGAAATATGATGCAACAGTGAGGATTTACCGATTCTCCTGGGTCCAACGACAGACACAAGTTGGTCCCGTCTCAATAATTCAAGAACTTCTCTAGTCTCTTTTACACGTCCGAAAAAATGCTCTTCTGCGCGAATGGCGCCAGCGGTAAAGAAACATTGTTCCGACATCAATGATTTTCCCCCCCAATACCGCTTTGCCTCATCTCCAACGTTCCTGCCAGGACAATCGGATTTTCTGCAGGCACGTTCAGCGAGGGCACGATGCTGACAGGTCCCTGTGGACTATATTCTACAAGCTTCTCTAGCAGCCTGTCGGAGAGAAGTTATTTTGCTGAGAAAGGTCCCACTCAAGCACGGTTTTAAGCTCGAATTCGGGTCTCGCACCCCACTTTTGCTGTAAAAAGCCGCAAATTTAGGGACGGTCTTTTTCACTCCGACAGACTGCTAGGCAGACTCATAGCAACACCTCCAAGATCAGCGAGAAAGCGTTATCGCTGACCTAATATCCAGAGTGTTAAGACCTTGTTCTATATCATACCGAATAGGCCCACCTTTCGCTGCAGAGTAACGGACATCACAATACTGATCATCATGTGAGAGAATCACGGGTAAGTGGACTGATCGGGGACGATCAGAGGAGCATAGTCGAGCAGCTCGACTACAGCAGTGACAGCAAACTACAGGAGATGCATTTCTCTTGCGCATCGTGGTTTCGGCCTCAACAACTTGCCCTACCGGTCGACCCAATTCTGAAGAAATCGTCTTGCTGTGTTTGAAGGAAATGAAGTTGTGCCTGGCGAACCACTGCTATTTTACTACATTCTTGTCGCAAAGTCAACAGCACAAGTTTGGCAATCACCCACAACTCATAGCCTGGACATGATACTCACCATTTCCTCCAACCTCAAAGCATAGCATAGCGTAGACCTATGAACAAGCTTCTGAACATCCAGCAGGGTGTAGGACGCAAGAAGCAGGAGGCAGGACACTTTGCGCCAAACCGCTCCTCTGAGGCCACCGAGAAACCCTTCCCTCTTCCCAACACAGAGGCGCTCGACCGCCAGGAAGTCCACGGTGCAGCGGGTCAGCCTTGCCCCGGTCCACCCCGACGGCAGATAGGGGTCGATCCGCCCCCTCTCCAACTCCGGCCGCACGCCGGGCATCCACTCCCACACGACGCTCAACGTCCAGGCGGTGGTCCCGGTGGCCCACGAATGCGATCCCTCGCCGGGCCGGTCGCTTTCGGGTCCGGGGATGAACTGGCAGGCAACGTACGGCTCCACCCGGTAGACCTCTAGATCCACCACCTCGCAGAGACGCAGGGAGGCAAAGACGCCAGGTCCCCTGCCCCTCTGCACCCCTGCTCCCCTGCCCCTCTGCACCCCTGCTCCCCTGCCCCTCTGCACCCCTGCTCCCCTGCCCCTCTGCACCCCTGCTCCCCTGCCCCTCTGCACCCCTGCTCCCCTGCCCCCCTGCTCCCCTGCCCCCCTGCTCCCCTGCC
>Ga0307377_10007453_pt1 | contig 11282 bp, 9 predicted proteins | sample TR3MG_FD_202535 | JGI IMG/M metagenome (GOLD analysis project Ga0307377, IMG submission 202535) | Soil microbial communities from Risofladan, Vaasa, Finland - TR-3 | ecosystem: Environmental > Terrestrial > Soil > Coastal area > Acid sulfate soil | place: Finland: Risofladan, Vaasa | collected... | reverse complement strand
TCATCCAACTAATATTATATATATGCTTGTGAAGGGTTATCCTCAGCCTTGGATTTGGCAAGATTTTGGGTACCAGGTACACGGAGACTGCATATGGGCATCCGAGATACCTACTTACGGGTACAGTGGGTTTCAATTTGGACTCGTGGGCGAGGGGATGCGCCGTCTTGATTTCTTTGGGGCAGGTGGGGCTCTGGTGACGTTTTCTCCTGAAGAAGATGACGTTGACCCAGTAGCACTTACACCTGAGATCACAAGGCCCCGGGCTGGAGAGGTCTTTGATGAAGACATGACGCTTACGCTCCCCAATGCCGACACGTACCAGGTGTCTGATGATGGGGGAGAAACATGGGGCTCAGACGAGGCGTACACTACTACTGAGATCGTTGATGTTTCAGGTTGGGACAACGGGTACGAGTACATGATCCGTGCCAAGCGAGGAACGTCGGCCTGGGCCTACAGTCAGAAGTTCAGCGTAGATCACAGAGAAACGCCAATCTGTTACCACCGCTACTTCGGGGATGAAAAATGGGTCATTCCTCCTGAGTTCATGACGAAGCTCTGGAATACAACGGAGGAGAATTGGCAGATTGCTTGGCAGTTTGAACCGCAGGCTAATCCTGGAACAGCTTTAGTCCACTCCGTAGTGAACTCCAATGCTTCAGCGATCCGAGTGGATTCTTTTCCTTTGGCCAGAAACGGTGAGATTCGGGCTCTAATTCGTAATTATCACGACATCAGCGGGGCGGGGGTGTTCGGGAGAGGGAGTGGTTCTGGCGCCGCTGGAGAGGGGTACTGGGCAAGTTTTGTTAAGGCGTGGTACCACAATCTTTACCGTCGTAATGCGGGCTCGGATACGTGGCTCGGAACGCTTCGTCCGTTCAGGCATGGTGCTCCTATGCTCGGAGCGCTTCGTATCGTAGACAACATACTCGCTGTGAAGTTCTGGGTTGCGGACGCTCGTGAGCCTGATGAATGGACAACGGTTGTGGAAGACTCAGGTTTGGATGATGAAGGGTACTGGGGCCTCGCACGAGAAGGGTTTTTCTATACGAATTACCCAGGTTGCTACGAGAGTGTCTCCTTCGTGAATCTGGACGACGAAGAGCCTGTGCCCATTCCTGGTGAGTCTGACTTAGCAGAGAAGGGTTGGGCCTTCGTTCTCGACGGGCACACGTTCTACGTTCTGAACCGCGTGGATGGGCCGGCGATGATCTGCGACCTCACCACAGGTCATTGGCATATGTGGTACACGAACCTCCCTCCAGCCGTTCTTGGTGGTGATCGTTACTGGAATATGTGGCGGGGGATCATGTGGAAAGGGCGCGTGATTGCTTGTGATGTCTCCGATCCTAAGATCTGGGAATTAAATTTACACTCGTTTTTGGATCAGGAGAGTCTTATTATCCCTAGAGCGGTTACAGCATTCCAACCACTCAGGGGTAGCGCAAGTGTTCGCCAAGGCTCATTCAGGATCACAGCACGAAGAGAGGTGCTGGAGCACCTTTCCATTGTTACGATGCAGTTCAGCGACGATGCGGGTAGGACGTGGAGCCATGAGTACGAGGTCGTGATGGGCACGGGTGACGTGTCGAAGCGCATAGAGTATCGTTCACTGGGCAGGATCCGCGCTCCCGGCAGGTTGTGGGAGATCAGAGATTCCGGTGGCCTCGTGCGAATCGAAGGAGCCGATACTGATTTGGAGGGGGAGGAAGAGTAGTGTTTGGAGGATTTTCTTGCGGCAACGGTCATCATACCTGCCGCCATTACTGGCTGGCTCGGCGGAAAATTCGCCCGAAGCCGCAACAAGGAGTAGAAAATGAAGCACGAGTTGACTGAAGTTCCCGGGGGGCTCAGGTTGGGCGGCGTCTTCCACATGGAACAGTGGAGGGACAGAACGTACACTGAGATTCCGAAGTGGAAGCTGTTCATAGCGAACCACGTTGAGCGGTTCAGCCTCGGTCCTGTAGCGACGGCGATATTTGGTAAGGCGCTGGCTCGGATGACTTACTGGATGCGTAAGCGTGAGATCGTCGAGAAGGGGTGGCTGGTCGATCAGTGGGATTGCCACAACATCATCACGCAGGAGGGGCTTGCATACGCCCTGGGCGTGGCGTTGGACGGCTCGACCGCTGCCATCACGACTTGGTACATGGGGCTCAAGGACGAGACCGACGATCCGCCTGATGGCCTCGAAACCCATGCCGTGAAGAAGTTCACTGAGCTGGCTACCTACGATGAAGCCAACCGTGTGACTTGGGTTGACGCCGCCATGACTGGTACGACTACCAAGTCCATCGCCAACTCTGGGACGCCTGCCGTCTTCACGATCAGCGCGACCGACGACTACCCAGGTGTGTTCCTGGCGAGTGTGGCTACCAAGAGCGACAGTGGTGCCGGAACGCTGTTCTCGTCTGCCAACTTTGCGTCTGCGAAGTCTCTGGTTGACAACGACACGCTGACCGTGACCTATACTTTCACGGCCACTGATGCCGGATAACACTTCAACCTCCTCCGTCCCTGCTAGAAAGAAGGTGGGGGCGGGGGAGAAGTTGGTTTCGGTGGTCTCGAAGGTTGAGGGCACTGACCTTGATCGACGGCTCCGGGTTGCTGGCGGTACGCTACACTCTCTTCGTATGCAGCTTAGCAAGGTCGAAGAGACGCGCACGAGGGCCGTAGCTTCTCAGGACGCTAGTATCGAGTCTGTCCGTGCCCTGGTCGCTGAGGCCGAACGGGCGTTCCACGAAGCCCTGAGCGAGAAGCGCGAGAAGGAACCAGACCAGCCCACCAGGCTAGGCAAGTGGAGTTGGAGTGGACCGTCGATAAAGGAACTTGAGGCAAGTACTGGCACCAATCGTCCTGCTGATGTAACACACGCAGACTGGGTAAAGAGGTGTGAGAATGGGTAGGGTACTTGTTACTCGCGTAAGCGACATACAGACAGAGACAATCACGGAAGAGACAGCCACGCCGACCAGTGGTCTTTTACTTGGGTCGTCTGTCATGGGAAGCACTGGCTCCGATTCTGGTAGTGTATCTGACGGCTTTGTTTTTGGTGATGGTACCGTAGGTAGTGGTGGAGAGCTTCCGCGTTTTTCTGATAGTTTCGAGACTGGCGACAGGAGCTTTACGGACGGTGGTGTTAGCTGGACATCCTCCAACAACGTAACGGTTTCTGCTGAGAATCCGCGTACCGGAACCTACTCTCTGCGGTTCAAGTATGCTGGTGTAGCTGACGGCGAAGATGGATTCTCGGAGCAGAGGTTTAGCCTTGGTGCTGATTACACCTCACTCTGGATTTCGTACTACATCTACGTTCCGTCAAACTACTATCACCGCAACTCTGCTGGTGTGGACAACAACAAGTGGTTCCGCGTTTGGGCAAGCGACACTGACTTCCATCTTACTACAGAAATGGAAGAACAGGACGATCACGATGGTACGTCCTACATACGTCGGTTCCTTTGTGGGTCACGAGGAATAAACGGTGCGCCTACTAGTGAGCCAGGTCGTGCTGATATTATTGGTGCCGCCTATCCGATCAAGCCGGGACAGTGGAACTACATGCAGTTTTGGTTTCAGTCGGCGTCTGATCGTGAGACGCAGGATGGTACCGCTGAGTGGTGGGCCAATGGAACTAAAATCCAGTGGCTCAACTGGGATCTGTGGGCCAACGATGGTGGAGATGGCGGTGATCCAGGCCAACCTGCCTACGTCAACAATGGCTACATCCTCGGTTGGTCGAACGCTGGCTTTGACAACGATACGATTTTCCATGTTGATGACATTGACATCTACACCTCAAATCCTGGTTGGTGGTAAATGGCTCTTTCTATTGGTGGTGCCGTAAAGAATACTGGAGCGACCTCTACTAGGTCTATTGATATTCCCAGTGGTATTCAGGATGGTGACTATTGGTTGATTCTGTGTGCCCAAGCCGACGACATACCGGCTGTGGTCGCGCCGTCCGGTTTTGATACGGTCTATAATGGCGGTCACAATATCGGCATCGACAGAAACTATTCTGCATTCGCCAAACACTATTTTACGGCCCCCACCGGAGCGGTAAATATCACTGGTGGTGCAGAGGTTACCTGGGTCACGATTTCTTGTTATGTACGCGGCGGTGATTCTGGCACGTTTCTGTCCGGTACGGCTGGAACCGCCACTGATAATCAGAATATGGATTCTCCGGTAGCAACGGCTCCCAATGCTGGTGGTTCTTCTGGTGATATCGTGGTTTCTACTGTCTGTACTGCTGCGGCTGGCTGTGGTGTGCCCGGACTAGTGGCTCCAACGGGCATGACCCTCTTGGCCGAGTACAAGTATGGTGACGCCGCTGGTAACGCCCAAATCGCTGCGGCATGGGAGGCGTATGCGGACGATACCGCTCACACCTTCACAAATGCCGCGAATGCCCGTGACTGGAGCGGAATCAGCTTCACCATTCAGGCAGGCTCTGGTGCTCCGACAGGCCAGATCATAACCGTCTACCAGAACGATATAGTCTAGTGGACTGGAAGCTCTGGTATGCGGACGGGGGCACGTTTTCCTCTGATGATGGAGAGCCGTGGGAGTCGCCCGTTCAGCGTGTGGTCTGTGTGACGCAACCTGGCGTTCCGGGCAAGGACATCCTGTGGAACGAAAACCATTATCTGCATCACCGGGATGGAGAGTGGTCGGCCCATGACGTTCATGGGTTCGTAGACCAGACCACCTACGGGATTCACGAATTGGACTGTCATCGTCAGGGCTGGGATATGCCGACGAAGCCATATAAGGCCATTATCAACAAGGCCCTTCGAGAAGTGCGGGGCGAATAGTGGCTACCCCGAATGTCACCAACCACACGCACGGATTCTATCTGGACAGCAATGCTGATCCTGATGCTTGTACCATCATCGGTTCGGTCGATTCTATCACCGAGAGCCACGCCCTCGACTCAAACCTCATGGTGCGGATCGGCAACCAGAACGATTCCGCCGCTGCCGTCAATGATCCCTCTCAGCTCCAATATCGTGTGGGTACTGGTGGCACCTGGACCGACGTAAACGCGACCTCTTCCAACGTCAGATCCAGCGCCGGAACCCCTACCGATGGTGCCGCTTGTGATACCCAGATCCTAACCTCTGGGACGGGCACCTTTGATATCAGCGGGAACTATGACGAGGTAGATGGATTAACTCCCGCCTCTGCTATTGCCAAGAGCAGCTTCTGGGAAGATCAGTGGTGTGTCCAACTTAGGTCGGCTGAGTTGAGCGGTGGGGAGACAATCTTCTTCCGTGCCGTGGTTACTGACGCGAGCATGACCTACCCGGCAGATCCGGGTGGGTTGGCTCAGATCACGGTTGCTGCTGGGATCACCGAAGAGACTGGAACCCCCTCGGACGGCCTGGTCTTCGACGACGGCGTTCCCGCGGGACAGCCCGATACTCCAGTCTCATTGGCAGACGGAGCCCTCCTGGATGATGGTGCCCCCGCTGCCAAGGTGGGCGTTATTGAGGACGCCGTGTCTGATGGCGTGGTGTTCGACGAGTCCGGCACCGTCACGACCTATGAGATCTGGTCCGGTGGAGGCCTGGTCTTTGATGACGGAACGCCGATTGTAAACTTCCCAGTGGGTCTAACGTCGGCCTCAGTCTGGGACGATGGTGCCCCTGCTGTAGAGACTGCTGCTGGGGTGACGCCGACCGATGGCATGATTCTCGACGATGGTACGCCTGTCGGGCTCGGTGCTGTCCTCGCCGCAATCACTTCGGGCATCATCTTTGATGATGGGACACCGATTGGACTGGCCGCTGTACTTGAAGCAATCACCAGTGGCATCATCCTTGACGACGGTGAGCCCGTTGGCGAAGAGCAGGGCATCACCGAAGCAACGGGAACGCCGACCGATGGGTTGATCCTTGACGACGGTGAGCCAGGCGAGTCTGTCGGTTTACAGGGCACGAAGACGGACGGGATAAGGTGGGGCGGAACTGCTTATCCTTTAGGGGATTTGGTAGAAGAGTTGGTAGATCGGTTCAACGGTGTCAGCGTTGATACGGACATATGGGAAGTGTACGAGGGAGGTAGTGCGGACGTAAGTGAGGGCGCAGGCTTCCTCAAATTGGATCTTCCCATAACGGATCAGGTAGGGGATGGGGAGGTTTTCTCAAAGGAAGGTTTTTCTCTCGTAGGGTCGAGTCTGTACGCTAGGATAGATTTTACCAATGTTCCTGATAATGATTACACTTTTGCCCAATTCGGAAGTAGCACACACTTTACTCCATCTGGTTTGCCCGTAGGGTGGAAGTATAAAAACGGGAACTTGTATGCCACTTATAAACTCGGAGGAGGTGGGTCTGAAGGTACTCCAATCGCATACAATTCAACCACTCACGCCTGGTTCAGGATAAGGGAGAGCGGGGGAACAGTCTATTGGGACACAGCCCCAGACAATGAAGGGGAGCCTGGGTCTTGGACAAATAGGAAGAGTTTAGCTGCATCCTCTATAAATCAACTCTTCTTCAATAGAGTTGCTCTTGTGATATACAGGGGTTCTGTGGGGGATTACGGGAGTGGGTATGTACTGATTGACACTCTCAACGCGGTTGATGCGGTAGCCGTTTCTGTGCAGGATGGTGTCATTCTTGACGATGGAACACCAGTCGGTCAGCCCGATACGCCCGTATCTCTGGCGTCTGCATTGGTGCTGGACGATGGCACACCAGCCGGACAGTCCGATACGCTTGTAGCACTAACGTCTGCGTTGGTGCTGGACGACGGCACTCCAGCAGTCGGCACAGCCGCTGGAGTTGCCCTTGCGTCTGGAGTCATCCTAGATGATGGCGAGCCCGTTGGTGAAACTAGCGGGATCACCGAAGAGACCGGAACCCCTACCGATGGGCTGGTGTTCGACGAATCCGGCGTGGTCACTACTTACGAGCTTTGGCCTGGTGATGGCTGGGAGTTCGGGGACACCTCGGTTGGTATAGGTGCAGGTGCGTCAGGCTCCCCGACTGATGGTATGGGGTTTGGCGAGGCCATGTCTACCGGCGTTGAGACTGAGTTCGACGATCAGGGCATACTGTTCTCAGACGGCGTTCCGGTTGGGCTCGGTAGCGCACTGAGTCTGCTCACCTCCGCGCTGACGTTCGATGACGGTGTGCCTGATGGTAAGTCCGCTGTAATAGAGCTTCTTACGCAAGGCATCAGCCTGTCCGACACCCCTGCTGGACAGTCTGACACATTTAAGAATGTCGTGGGCAGTATCGTGTTCGATGACGGTACACCTGTCGTCCTCGGTAGCGCACTGGGTCTGCTCACCTCCGCGCTGACGTTCGATGACGGTACACCTATCGGCCTTGGTAGTGTACTGGGTCTGCTCACCTCCGCGCTGACATTCGATGATGAGGCCGTCGCTGGTGTTTATGGTCTTGCTGCGGACGGCATCGTGCTCGACGACGGCACACCTACCGTCTTTGGTGCCGCGCTGGGCTTGCTTACCTCCGCGCTGACGTTCGATGACGGCACTCCAGTTGCAGGCGCTTTTGGCCCTGTTGAAGACGGTGCCGTTTTCGATGATGGCACTCCAGACGCATCCGTTAACGTATTGGGCCTGCTTACTTCCGCGTTGTTGTTTTCTGAAGGTGTGGTCCCGTTAGTTTTCGATGCGATGCTCCAGGCTTGGGCATTCGTGCTGGACGGCCATATTTTCTACGTGCTGAATTCTGTGAACGGCGATACCATCGTCTGCGATCTGAGAACGGGGCAGTGGCACCACTGGTACACGGGCTCTGAGAGCACGTGGAACATGTCCCGGGGGCGCATGTGGCAGGGCCGTATCATCGCGTGCGACGAGTCGAAGGGGACGATCTGGGAGGTGGATCCGGAGTCTGTACTGGACGAAGAGACGACGGAGATCAGCCGCGTGGTGACGGGGTTCCAACCCATCCGTGGCCGGGCCAGCGTGCGCCAGGGCTCTCTTCGCGTCACGGCCAGTATGGGCGAGCCCAGCGCCACGCCCGCAACCGTCAGGATGCGCTGGAGCGACGATGAGGGGGATACATGGAGTTCGTGGAAGTCCATTACATTGAACGATGAGGAGTATACCCAAGTGCTCCGTTACCGGGGGCTCGGCAGGATGCGGGCTCCGGGCAGAATCTGGGAAGTAGCCGATGAAGGTGGCTTAATAAGAATAGAAGGGATAGATTCGGACATTGGCTGACAGCCAATCCGCTTAGCAGTCACTTTTTTGGGAGGGAACAAGTCATGCAGCTTTACGACGGAGCGTTCGATCAGCTCATTGGCACAGGTGGAGATTGGTCCCTCACGGGGCGAACCTTCCGACTGCTTTTGCTGGAGGCGGGAGGGCTTTCATCCTTAACGTCCTACACGACGGTGGCTGCGATCCTGGCTCCTGCTCGTAACACTGCCGCATCGACGGAGCGGCCTGAGATCACGGTCACGTTCGAGATCAACGATTACGGCGTGCGAAAGTTCTCGTTCAACGCCACGGAGCAGGCAAGTCATGTGCTGATCCGTGAGCACGGCGGAGCCGCCGTGATCTACGAGGCGGGGGCCGCCGATGCGACAAGTTACCCCATCGGCCTCCTCCGTTACTCGGAGACGCTGGGCCTCGTGAACGGCGCGGGTGTGCATAAGCTCATCCCGGGCTCTTCTCTGGAGGGCACCTCGGTTCTCCGGAATGGTGGCCTTGCGATCAGTGCCACCGCAGAGAAGTTCAAAACCACGAATACGTGGTATGCCACGTTCGGCGGGATCCAGTTCTCCAACGCGGCTGAGGACAACCTCGTGTTCACTGCCGCTCATACGGTCAACACGGGCTCCGCAACCGGCTTCTTCTTCGGCGCGATCCTGGTTCAAGGAGTGGAGGCCGGCACCATCTCCACCAAGGTCGTGAGTGCCGATCAGGTCTTCGCCACAGCGGCTGCGGCTGTTGCAGCCCTCCCACAAGCCGATGCGCTGAACGTGGCGCTCGGCCATATCCTGATCGCCGCGAACGAAGATGTTCCGTGGACAGGGAATACTAGTGATATGACGGACGCCAGCGACTGTCTGACCGCTACGTTCGTGGACTACGGCCCAGACGCCTAGTCACTATGGCCCTTCTCCCCGTCCGTGCGGTTGACCCGCTGAACCACAACGTCCCCATTGTGGACGAACAGGGCAAGCCCACGCCTCAGTTTATTAGACAGTGGGTTCTGGCTCGCGTGGTCAACCTTACGGTCGGGGACACGGAGATCGCAGTAGAAGTATTGAGGGACCTTATCACCTCGGCTCAGGCCGCGCTCGCTGCTCTGGACGCTGGACTCGCCCTTTTGGAGAGTGCAGTGGCAGACGCCGAGTCAGATATTGATGACTTGGAGGCGGGGGCGGTCGCAGCAGGTACGGGCCTGGAGTTCGACGCTGTTATCACGAATCAGTTGAACATTAAGGATACAGCCGTCACGCCCGGCACCTACGACACGGCTACCCACACTCTCCAGATCACGGTGGATCAGCAGGGAAGACTCACAGGAGTAGTGGCAACCTGATCTAATGATGAGAGTGAGGGATCTATGGACCCCGTTACAGGCGCCATACTTGCCAAAGCAGCCGGTGGCATATTCGGTTGGTTGAACAATCGTAACGAAGCAAAGAACTACGAAAAGGCAGGAAATCGCGCAGGGGACGATGCGCTCGGCGCGTTTAACTACCTCCAGGGCTCCCCTATCGGCCAGCAGTACCTCCCGGGCGGAGGAGAAGCCTTCTCCATGGCTGGATCGCTGTTAGGAGCGGGTGGTAGTGCTTCGGCTGGGGGCCTTGGCGCGTATAAGAATTACCTGAACTCCGTTGGCTACCAGCACCAGATGAAATCCGGCCAGCAAGCGATTACGGGTAGTGCGGCGGCTCGCGGCTTGCTTGGGTCAGGGAGCACGGCCAAGGCACTGACGCGCTACGGCCAGGATATTAGTACACAAAACTTCAACAACTACCTGGGCCATCTGATGAATCTGAGCGGTCAGGGCCTCCAGGCTGGGGGCATGATAGGTAGTGCTGCGATGCAGGGGTACAGTGACAGGGCTCGCTATCACTACATGGGGGATACGGGGTCCGCTGCCACTGGAGCGCAGGGCTGGGATCAGTTGATCGGTGGACTCGGGGGAGCCTATGATTCCTGGAGGTTGGGGCGCACTCCGTCACAACCGGCTGCAACGGATCCTAGTGACTACTATAATTGGCGTTTCGGTGGGCAAGCCGGCCAGTCCGCGTAAAGGAGATAACTATGCCGAGTGGACCTTATTTCGGTGGTGCTCCCAATGCCTTCGCGGGTGGTATGGAGTTCTCAGCGTATCAACGTGACAGGGAAAAGAAAGAGAACGCGCTGAACGCGCTGATCCAACGCTTCGGCCCCGAGGCCGCGACACCCGAAGCTCTCGCTATGCTCCAGGCTGAGGCGCATAACGAGCAGATCCGCCCCCACATCCAAGCTGGAGCGGAGAGGGTTACAGCGGCTCAGGAAGCCGTTGTAGGGCAGCACGGCCCCGTGGCAGGGGATCCCCAGGCCCAGCAGGCGCAGGGCGTGGAGCAGCAGCGCCTCAGGAATACGTCACTTGGCGTTGTCAACGCTCTCAAAATAGCCAGAACTAACGGGGCTGATATGGGAGCGGCGTTTGACCGAGCGGCACAGTACGTAGCTGAGATGGGCTATCCCACGGATCAGCTTGCGGCCATCCGCGAGCGGGTTGTTCAGGATCCTGGTGCCTTAGAGGAGTGGGAAGCCGCTCTCTTAGGTGTTCAGCAGGGTGTAGCGCAGGGTTCTGCGGGTGAAGCGCGAGCGATCTCCGGTGGCGTTGATATGGAGATTGACGGTGAGATCGTCAGAGCTATCCCCATGTCGGACGGCACTACACGCTACATGAAAGGGACTCCGGTTGGGGCTACTCAGGCACAAGGACGACTAGAGCAGGGTGATAGGCGACTAGACCTTAAAGAATTGGAGCAGTATGGGCTCGACGCTACCCCTGGGCACCAGTATTACATAACGCCAGAAGGTGAGATCTACGGTCGCGTGATTGAGGGCACGGGTCAGGCGAGAGAGGTCCAGGCGGGTCAGGACGCGAAGGTCGCGTCGGCTCAAGAGCTAGTAACGATAGCCGACGATATTGAAATGCGTGTTGATGAAGCCCTGGTTCTCCTAAAACAAATTCCGAGTTACGCTACGGGTAGGTATCTCGGTAGGATTATCCCCGGCTCAGACACGAAGAAATTTTTAGCAGCCCTGGCACCCATTCTCT
>Ga0307377_10007452_pt1 | contig 11282 bp, 10 predicted proteins | sample TR3MG_FD_202535 | JGI IMG/M metagenome (GOLD analysis project Ga0307377, IMG submission 202535) | Soil microbial communities from Risofladan, Vaasa, Finland - TR-3 | ecosystem: Environmental > Terrestrial > Soil > Coastal area > Acid sulfate soil | place: Finland: Risofladan, Vaasa | collected... | reverse complement strand
TCCGGGAAAGTAATGTGAAACAATGGATGGATGCCCATAATATCCCTGATATTGAAACCCTCCATAAACGCAGCCAGGATATTCAATGGTTCTGGGGTGAAGTGGAAAAGGACCTGGTTGAATGGTACACACCATATGATAAAGTACTGGATGACTCCAATAAACCTTTTTTTAACTGGTTCACCAATGCTAAATACAATATTGTTCATGATGCACTTGACCGTCATATTGGAACTCCCACTGAAAATAAGATCGCCTATATCTTCGAATCAGAACAGGGGAATATCAGTGAACTGACATACCTTGATATGTACCATGAAGTTAACCGCCTGGCTAATGCTTTAAAAAGTATTGGGGTTGGTAAAGGGGACCGAGTGGCGTTATTTATGCCAATGATACCAGCCCTTCCGATTGCCATGCTGGCCTGTGCCAAGATAGGTGCTATACATCTGGTTGTATTCTCAGGTTTTAGTGCCCATGCTCTGCAAGAAAGGATCAATGATTCAGGTGCCAGGATACTGATCACAGCAGACGGCTTCTGGCGTAAAGGTAAACAGATCGATCTGAAAGCCCTGGCAAAGGAAGCGGTCAATGGAACTGATATCAAGAACACTATAGTGTATCAATGGGCAAATAATGATGTCCTCATGGATGAATCCGATCTCTGGTGGCATGAGTTGACCAAAGATCAGCCTGACGTTTGTGAAACAGAGGTGCTGGATTCGAATGATACATTATTTATTCTATACACCTCTGGCACCACAGGCAAGCCAAAAGGCGTGGTACATGTCCACGGGGGCTATGCTGTGGGTATTTCCATGACGTTAACATGGGTCTTTGACCTTAAACCAGATGATATTTGGTGGTGCGCCGCTGATATCGGCTGGATCACAGGCCATAGTTATATCGTATATGCGCCGCTGATGCTGGGCGTTACTTCAGTGCTGTACGAAGGTGCACCAGCTTATCCTAAACTTAACAGGATATGGGAGATGATCGCCAGGCATAATGTTACAGTATTCTATACTTCTCCAACATCTATCAGGATGCATATGCGCCTGGGTGATGAATGGACAAAAAGGGACGACATGAGCAGCCTGCGGCTTTTAGGCAGCGTAGGTGAGCCCATTAATCCAGAAGCCTGGATGTGGTATTATTCTAATATTGGCAAATCTCGATGTCCGATCATGGATACCTGGTGGCAGACTGAAACCGGAAGTTTCGTAATAACACCGCTGCCTCTCTCACCTTTGAAACCCGGCTCTGCAGTAGGGCCTCTTCCAGGTTATGGCGCACAGGTCAATGATACACAGGGCCATCCTGTAGAAGAAGAAGGGGGTAACCTTGTATTAACTAACCCCTGGCCTTCCATGCTTCATACGTTATATAATGAACCTGAGAGGTTCAGAGAACATTACTGGAATGATGCGGGAGAATTCATAACCGGAGATATTGCAAGGGTAGATAGTGACGGGTATTTCTGGGTACAGGGACGGGGTGACGACGTATTGAACGTCTCTGGTCACAGGATAGGGAATTCGGAAATCGAATCTGCACTGGTAAGCCATCCAGATGTAAGCGAGGCTGCAGTGGTGGGACAACCTGATGAAATTAAAGGTGAGAGTATTACCGCGTTTGTATTGCTTAAGATGGGAGTGCTACCTCACGAAAACCTTACAAAAGAATTAAGAAATCATGTTGGTCAGGAGATCGGTAAGCTTGCCAGGCCTGATAGGATGTATTTTGTCGATGACCTTCCAAAAACCCGCAGCGGCAAGATCATGCGCAGGGTTGTACGCTCAGTGCTTCTTGGAAACGATGTTGGAGATATTTCAACACTGGCCAATCCTGAAGCTGTTAAGGAAATTGAGGAAGCAGTAGTGAAATAAAGCTCACTATTATTGATTATTAAGTGATATATATATATATTATGAAATACTGTTCAAGTGGCATCCCTAACCTGGACGAAGTACTGGGAGGTGGTTTACCTAAACCCTCTATGATTTTGATAGGCGGACCGCCTGGAGTAGGGAAAACAACCTTCGTGCTTCAATCCCTGTCAAAGGCAGCCGAAAATGGGGAAAAAACCTTATATTTGCCCTTAACATCCCAATCTGTTGAAAAATTGACAGATTTTCTACATAGCTATCATTTTTTTAATGATGATATTATTGTTCATCCTATTGACCGCTCTACTGCCGAAAAGGACCCGCTGACAACCTTGCTTGATATTGGCAATATTTTAGCATCTACCAATCCTGATCGTCTGGTATTGAGTCCATTAACCACCTTAGGTTTTGGTTTTTCCCAGCAGGAGAGAAGACGTTTTTTTTATTCTTTTGATTCCATTCTTCAGGACCGGTCTGCCCAGACATTGGTAACTGGAGAGATGAACAGGACTGAAATGGATGAGTCGATACTTTCAAACATTGCGGATGGTGTGATATTTCTTAACAGGGAAAAAGCAGGCAAAAAGAAAATCCGGAAGTTGGAAGTTATAAAATTCCGCGGAATGTCTGAAGTCCCGGATAACGGCTCTTCAATATATGAATTCAAAATAGGATCGGAAGGTATCTACCTATTTCCCAAACTAAAATCACAAACAACTCATCAACTCCGTAATGGACACAAACTTTCAACTGGAGTGGGGGGTTTAGATGAAATGATGCACGGCGGGTTGCCAAAGCAGTCGATCTTATTAGTAGCAGGTGGGGCGGGGTTAGGAAAATCGACAATAGGACTGCAATTCATTATGGCAGGCCTAAGGATTGGTGAACCAGGGGTGATCGTGATATTCGAGGAACAGGATGATCAATTCATCTTTGAAGCTTCCAGGATGGGATGGGACCTGCAGGAGTATATTGATAAAGGATTGCTCAGGATCTTACATTCCAACCCACATGAAATTTTACCAGATGAACATAATCTACTGATCAAATGTGCAATTGAAGAGATCGGGGCGAAAAGACTGTTCATGGACGGTATATACAATCTCGAAATAGCACTCCCTGATAGTCTTGAGATGAAAGAACATGTCATGTTACTTACAGATTTTCTAAAATTCAAAGGTATCACAGCTCTGTTTACCAATGAAGTTACTGAACTGTCCAATCTTGATAAGATGCCTGAATTGGGAGTATCTTCCATTGCCGATGCCATTTTAGTATTACATTTCGTGGAAGATGGCATCAGATTTGAACGAGTGCTTTCAGTCGTAAAACTCAGAGGTAGTGATCACGACAGGACTATCAGAAAATATCATATAAATAATAATGGCGTCGAGATTATTTGAACGAATTTAAAAAGAAGAAATAAATCTAATCTGGTACGAATTTCGTACCATAATAGATCATTCCTTTCTCGCTTTCTTCACCCAGTTTCCTAAATACTGAGTGCACTCTCATCCCGATCCTCATTTCATCACGATGGCATATCACCTGGGCGGTCAGACTGGCCCCTTCATCCAGTTTGATGATAGCCAGATTATAGGGTGTCTGCATTTCAAATCCCTTGGCTGCCGAGTGGATCACAGTATACGTGACCACTTCGCCGTTTCCTTCGAATTTGTGACTCTCAATATTTCCATCCCTGCGACAATTAGGACACATCTGTCTTGGCGGGAAATAATATTCATTACAGGTCGTGCAATGAGTACCTATAAGATTATACCTGTGCGGGATCTTTCTCCAAAATCTGGATACTGTCATCTAATATCACCTATCCCTCGAAAATATATGTACGGCAGCAGTACCTCCAGAGCCTCCAACATTATGGGTCATACCAACATTTGCACCATCCACCTGTCGCCCGCCAGCAGTCCCTCGTAATTGTTCTGTTATTTCTACTGCCTGTTTTATTCCCGTAGCACCCACCGGATGTCCGCATGCCTTGAGGCCGCCTGATGTATTTACAGGGATATTTCCACCGAGTGCGGTCTCGCCTGCTGCTGTGGCCCTTCCTCCATCACCTTTTTTAAAGAACCCAAGATCTTCTATGGCACATATTTCGGCTATGGTAAAGCAGTCATGAACCTCGAGCAGGTCAATATCATCAGTTGTCATCCCTGCCATTTTGAAAGCGCGTTGGCCTGCAACCACGCTGGCATCCAGGGTAGTTATGTCAACCCGATCATGTAATGAAATTGTCCCACTGGCCTGGGCAGTGGCTTTTACATATATTGGTGTGTCAGTATATTTTTTGGCAATATCAGCTGAAGCAACCACTACAGCAGCTGCCCCGTCTGTTATAGGTGAACAATCAAATACATGAAGTGGATCTGCTACCATGACAGAGTTCAGGACAGTATCCACAGTTATCTTATTCTGGAACTGGGCTCTGGGGTTCATGGAACCATTGAAATGATTTTTTACCGAAACCTCTGCCAGTTGTTCTGAGGTAGTGCCGTATTTGTGCATGTGAAGCCTTGCTATCATAGCATATAACCCAGGGAACGTGGCACCATTAATGCCTTCCCATTCCCTATCCGCAGCAGCTGCTAAAGCATCAGTGGCTGTATTCATGTCCACATCGGTCATCTTCTCCACGCCTGCAGCTACCACAATATCGTCATATCCTGAAGCTACGGCCAGAATAGCCTGGCGCAGGGCAAGACCGCCTGAAGCACATGCAGCTTCGACTCTGGTGGCTGGCACGTGAAGTTCACGGGCAAGTCCCACATAATCAGCTATAAGACTGCCTACATGTTCCTGTTCCACGAACCTGCCGCCGCTCATGTTCCCCACATAAATGCTGTCAATTTCTTCACCCTGTATGTGTGAATCCCCTATGGCAGCGACACCAGCTTCAACGATCAGATCTCTTAAAGAACGGTCCCATAGTTCTCCGAACTTGGTATAGCTAGCTCCTATTATTGCAACATCCCGCATCTTGATCACACCTTTATTTTGTTTTTATGTTTTGCATACGTAGCATAATCCAAATAAATTGGATTTTCAAGCAGCTGTTTAACTGTCGGAGCTTTGTTTCGTATTTCTTCGATCTTATCTGTTACAGTGATGCTGAACGCATCGCTGCCAGCCCCTGACCCGAAGGCTGTCATAAATATCCTCTCCCCGGCTTTTGCCTCGTCCAGGATAGCAGCCAGTCCTATCATACACGAACCAGAATAGGTATTACCCAGCATAGGGACCACCAGTCCGGTTTTGATCTGGTCCATTGTAAAACCCAGCATTTTTGCCGCGTTTTGCGGGAACTTACCATTGGGCTGGTGGAACACGGCATGATCATAATCAGATGGTTTTGTACCTATCTTTTCCATTAGCCCGTTTGCGGCAGATGTCACGTGTTTGAAATATCCAGGTTCTCCTGTGAACCTGCCTCCATGTTCAGGATAAGGCATTCCCTCACGTCTCCAGAAATCAGGAGTATCAGTAGTAAAAGAATAAGTATCTTCGATCACAGCTACCAGGTCACTTGTACCGATGATATAGGCTGCACCGCCTGCTGCTGCAGTATATTCCAGGGCATCTCCCGGAGCACCCTGAGACACGTCTGCTCCTATTGCCAGACCAAGGTCGATCATGCCAGATCCCGCCATACCCATACATGTCTGGATGGCAGCAGTTCCGGCTTTGCATGCAAACTCAAAATCTGCTGCTGTTAGCACAGGTTCTGCACCTACGGCTGCTGCTATTATTGTACTTGTGGGTTTGACCGCATAGGGGTGGCTTTCCGATCCAGTATATATTGCACCGATTCTGGAGGGATCGATGTTTTGTTTTTTTATTGCACTACGGGCTGCTTCAACTGCAATTGTAACAGTATCTTCATCAAGATCAGGAACCGATTTTTCTTTAACCTGAAGTCCATTAATAAAACTCTGGCCATCAGCCCCCCAGACAGCAGCAATATTTTCAAGTTTAATACGATACCTGGGGATATATGCACCATATGACACAATTCCTACATTCATCATAAATTCTCCTTTCAAAGATATATTTAATAATATTATTTTTTTAAAATTAATAGTCAATAATAAATCTGTTGTGGTCGCCTCTAACGTGATTGAAGAGCCCTGATCATATTTTCCATTGGCATAATAGTAGCCAGAAGGCAGATATTCTCCACCTCAGCGATCTTTTTTGCCACTGGATCCATGTCTTTTCCTTCAAGGCCATGAATTACAACCACACCTGGTTTCAGATTAGTCACCCTGATGGCAACCAGTGGAGATCTGCCTGTGGAGACAGAAGTGAATATCATAGCTCGCTCAGTACTCCAACCATAGAGTTTCTGGAATTCATGATATGGTAATTCAAGGATTGCTTTTAGACTGTCGATCACCGTATATCCGTAAAGCTGTTTTTCATTATCTGAACTTGGTCTATGTATTATGTCTGCTTTGATCACCCTGGCAAGTTCATCGATAGACATGGGAGATGTGTATTCATGGATATCATAAATGACATTGGAATTGAAACTCCCAGAGATCATATTTTCATATGCACGTATTTTCTTGCTACCTCGCTTCTGATCGATATCCAATAATGCATTTACGATCTTACTTACAATAACAGTCCCGGGAGACTTTCTTCGTCCGCTTTCGTAATCACTGATCACAGAAGGGGAGACGTCCAGGCATGCAGAAAGATCGGACTGGGCAACATCGAGATTTAATCTCCACTTCTTCATAACTTCACCTGGCCGATCAGACAAGGTTATTTCTCCAGCCATTTTTTCAGCAAGGCGGTTTCTTATATCTGACTCTGAATTATCCCCTAGCATTAATTCAGGTTATTTGATGGCACATAATATAAAATTATCTAATCTGAACGAACACCACATCGTCATTTGACGAAAAAGGGTTTATGAATCATGAATATATATGTGTATATTAATCATATAGGGAAATATTGCTCATGATTAATGCAGAAATAAAAGCGGAACTTTTAGCAATAGGTGCTATTGATATCGACAAAGCTCTCCTAGGTAAAATAACCACACCTACAGCCGGTCCCGGTGCTGGTAGAACAGCCGTATTCTTCAGATGGGACAATCACAGGGTAAGACTGGCAGTGGATGATGGCTCCCCATTAAAAGGGGTGGCCGTTAACGGCGATATTGTAATTTATAAAGGTAAAAATGAACTGGTTCGAGGAAAGCTTGAAGAAGAGCTCATACATTGCCCTGGCCAGGCATATATTACCATAAGTGAACAGTGTGTTTTTGACTGCAAATTTTGCCCTGTCCCAAAATTGGATGGCAAGATAAAAAGTCTGGACGAGATAATCCGGATGGTCGATGAAGCAAACGGAAGCGGTGAATTGACAGCCATATCCCTAACCTCAGGTGTGGCAGGATCTCCTGAAGAGGAAGTTGACAGGGCAGTTGAGGCTGCTAAGGCTCTTATAAAATACAATGTACCAATTGGCATCTCAGTATATCCTACAGCCGATTCATCCCGCCAATTAAAAGAGGCTGGGGCTGTGGAAGTGAAATATAATGTTGAAACTATGGATCGGGAATTATACAAAAAAGTATGTCCTGACCAGAGCCTGGACTTTATTCTTGAATGCCTGAAAGATGCAGTTGATATATTTGGCAAAAACCAGGTATTTTCCAACTTCATAGTGGGGTTGGGTGAAACTGATGAAACAGTGGAGGCAGGACTTGATGAACTGGCCTCAATGGGCATAGTTCCCATAATCAGAGCAGCAGGGATGCCTTCGGTGCGTATAGGTGAGATCGATATTGAAAGACCGACGGCTCAGAGGCTGCTTAAATTGAACCGGATACTGCGCAGGATACTGGATGAACACGGACTGAGGGCAGATGTATCCACTACAATGTGCCTGCCCTGTACCGGATGTGACCTGAACCCACATCTGGACCTGTGAATCAGGTGTTTACGTTGACGCAAGAGGTCCAGTTTACACAACAGCATATTCAGTTGATAAAAGCTGAATGCAAAAAACATTCACCTAATGAAGCCTGCGGTGTGCTGGTCGGCCGAATAGAACCGGGCAGGATAGTAGTGGTAAAAGTTGTTCCAATTAAAAATTCCAGGCCGTCTGATCGAAGTTTTGAACTTGATCCGCAGGAACATTACAGGGCCTGGAACCTGGCTGATAAGGAAGGACTTGATATTGTAGGCGTATACCATACACATCCGCATTCCCAGGCCAGACCTTCAACCTGGGATAAGGAGACCATGGAAAACGATAGGTCTTTGTGGATCATTGCAGGGATTGACGGGATAAAGGGATATGAATGGGATGACGGAGTTAAACCGGTTGAGATCATTGAGGTTTCTTAACAGTTCTCATCACTAAAAATGGTAAAATGTGCGTGTGAGCTATATGCCCAGTATTTGTTTCCAAAATCCAGTTAAGCAAAAAGGGATTAGCACTGATTATAGTTAAATAATATTTACACATAAGGCGCATTGTGGAACCACAAAAAAACATAACTGGACTTGTTAGACAGAAAACCTACTTTTCTATCCTGCAGCTTCTGAACTCAATAATTTCAAACAACAAATACGCAGACATGCCTATTAGCAAGCTCTTTAAATCTGAAGATTTTTCATCGAGTGAAAAAGCAGCAGTCTTCGAGCTTACATATGGGATATTGCGCCACAGGGCAAGAATTGATCATATTATCGAAAATGCGTCAAGCGCCGTGATCTCAAGCCTCGAATTGAATACACTCAACACACTCAGGATATGCACATATCAGGCGCTGTTCAAGGATGTGAAAGCAACCGGAGTGATCAATAATGCTGTTGCGCTGTCTGCAAAAAATCCCAATTTCAGCGGTTTTATCAAAAGAACAATTGAGGGAATATTAAGAAATAAAGAAAATGTTATTTTTCCTGACAGGGATAAAACTCCAATCGACTACATTTCAACCTACCACTCACATCCTTTGTGGATTGTGGAAAAATGGGCGATTGAGTTAGAGGGTACTGGTGGACCAGCAAAATACATAGGTCGGGATATGAGAACTGCTCATGCTGGTCTTAGCATAACGGAAAGTGACTGGCAAGTTGGTGTGAATAATCTAACCGCCACATTCAATAAATTTAACGTGCCTCAACAAGAAACAGACGATATGCTCGCTATTGTGTCAGGTTTGAAATCAGTTATTGTCGAGATTTAACAAGGGAACTGGTAACAGTATCGCTCTTTGTATCAAATTTTCTTAATAAGGCAGGATCATTGCAGGATTGGCTGAAATGATATAGGATTTTTCTCGGTTCTGCTGTCGCCCCCTTTCGCCTTCACTATACCCGGGTGCCCTTCTTGATATACTCCGCCCGGTCTTGTGGTGGTGGGGGCTGGCAGGCGCTTTTCGATTGGATCGGCGGTTTGGATGATGTAAAATTACATGTTATGCCGGTAAGTGCCGGAGCCACTTGAAATATAGTTTCAATGTTATTTAATTAAAAATAAAAAAACCACCGAGGACACAGAGTGCACAGAGCGATTTTACCCTTCTCTGTGCTCCTCTGTGCACTCTGTGGTTAATATTGAAATGAATCCATTTTTCATCCTTTTTCGGCTCTCTTGCCGCCCTTTCTTGTCTTCACTTTGCCCGGGTGCCCGTTTTGATCTGCTTCGCCCGGTCTTGTGGTGTGGGGGGTGGCAGGTGCTTTTCGATTATTCCTGCGGGCTTTGGGTGCGAAGTAAGAGGATGTTTAGGAGATTAGAGATATGGACAAGAGTTTTTCAATGATACCGGGGGAGACCGGTCTGTTACCTTTTGATTTCAGGCCAGCACCGTTGCTGAGGCAGTATTTTTTAGGCCATTTAGGTTCTTACGATATAAATTTTTTATTATCATATCGTGCCAGGGTAATATTGTATTGTTCATCCAATATGATGTCCTGATTATTGATCATAAGACGCCCGTCCGCCGTCCTTCCATATTTGCTATAGAAGGAAAAATGCACGATCGTTGCTTGTGGAATGAACATATGTGGCATGTTTCCTGAAAAAAGCCTGTATGTTTGGTTATCTAATATCGCCAAACCGATACGATCGTCTTCCCAGGGATTGCTGGATTTATTGAACAGTTCTTCTCCAGTATCATCAACCACATACATTTGAGTTCTCATGATTTTTCCTCCAGTCGGGCTATAATACGGCACACTGGTATTCTGACAAACGGTCAGATCCTGTTCAGGTATAACTTTCACGGCATAGGCAATTTTAACACTGGGTATATTCCCGGGTTTTTGTTTTGGCAATAACATTTCATCATGTTTTTTGATAGATTCAAATACCGATCTGTTCACCCAGTTGGCCCAGAAATAGTAATCCCCAGGTTCAGGAGGATCGTATGAATAACCTCCATAAAAATTCATGGCATAGGGAGGTATGTCAAATGCTATGGAGTAATCAAACTGTTCTGCGACGGTAAGGGCTTCAAGGCTCTTTTCATACGATGTTGAAGGTATTGGTGTTGTATTGTACCTCAGTGAAAATGATCTGTCGAATAACGTGGTGTAATTATCCACCTGGAAAATGACAATTCCCTCCAGGGTTTGATCAGGATGTAATAGGGTATCATTCAACCTGTTTTCATTTTCAATCTCTGAGGATACCCACCCCATGAAATGTATTGTGCCTGGATCTGCAGGATTGAAGACCTGATCCCCTGTATGTAATTGTAGTTTATTTATGCTAAAGTTGAGGGCATTTGTATCATTATTTTTTATTGAGAGATGGTATATGACATAATTTATTTCAACCAGATCAAATGTCTGAATTGGATATTTACTCTTTTTGGAAATCACCTCATTATCCCTCAGATATACAAAATAATATGAGGTTATATTGATGTCAAATTCACCCGGTATCAATTCGGGCTGGGATATATCAGGCACTGCTGAAGTTTCCTTTGAAGTTTCATTCATTGGTGATTGTGAATTGTTTGATGTTTTAGAATTCGTTTTTTCTCCATCAATACAGCCGGAAATAAGAATAATTCCTACAACTAATAAACAGATTACCGATAATTTCTTCATTAATACTCCCTTTTCCCATCTAATTGCTTAATTCAGGCATGTGGGCCATTTCTGTTCTTACGATATAAATTTTTTATTATCATATCGTGCCAGGATAATATTGTGTTTTTCATCCAATATTATGTCTTGATTATTGAAGGTAAAACGCGTATCAAAGGGCCATCCGTAAATGCTATTGAATGAAAAGTGCACGATTGTACCATGTGGAATGAACATCTGTGGCATATTTTCAGAAAAAGTCCTGTATGTTTGCTTATCTAATATCGCCAAACCAGTATCATCGTACCAGGAA
>Ga0307377_10007451_pt1 | contig 11289 bp, 10 predicted proteins | sample TR3MG_FD_202535 | JGI IMG/M metagenome (GOLD analysis project Ga0307377, IMG submission 202535) | Soil microbial communities from Risofladan, Vaasa, Finland - TR-3 | ecosystem: Environmental > Terrestrial > Soil > Coastal area > Acid sulfate soil | place: Finland: Risofladan, Vaasa | collected... | reverse complement strand
TATCCCTCGTGCGTTTAGTTTGCCTATAAGTGTATCTCTTTGTATCTCTTTGAAATCAAGAGGCAATTGGTTTTTAATTCCTGCGGGCATATCACTCAATAATATTTCAGTATCTTGAATTGCTTCCATTATGTTGTTTTCTTTACTATACTTATTTTTCATTATTGAAAGATTTTTATTTATTTCTTCTACTACCGATTCTTTATATACTTCTGTAAACATGGGGAATCTATCTCTATTCTCTTGTGATAATTGCAGATAAACAGATGGGTCTTTTCTTACCCTTTCAAGTAATGCTCTTTGCGTATCGCCACCTTTTGCGGCATCTGCGTTCAAATCATATAGTTTAAGTATCTCTTGATAGCGTGATTCATTTTTGTAGTTTGTTAATTTCCCATTATGCAAAAATTCGATTACATCTTCCCAATCACCAATTGGTGCTTTATTACCTATTCCTCTTATTTCTTCTACTTCTCCTGAAGAAGTTACACGAATTGCAACCTTTGCTCGATTATCTTTAATTAAAAGAAAAAAGTCATTACCTTGTTGTTTTAGGTATGTACTTGCCATTCCAGCAGACGTACACCATCCGTTTCCTGAACTCAAATCTTGAAGCAATTTGATGTTAGCATCAATATTTTTAGGATCTTTTTTACTTCCAGGAATGAATACCCATTGATTAGAAACATTTATTTTTTGTATCTTTTCCAAATTAGCTTTAGTCAATGCTTGACCATAAAATTTTCTTACACTAATTTGTGGATCTTTTTCCAGTTGATCGGCTACAGATGCAACGGCAGTAGCATTACAAGAAGGTGGAGGATTTTTTCTTTGGGAGTTAGACATATTGACTATAGGATACATCATCAAGAAAATAAATGCAGGGTTTTTGGCATGTACTTCATCCCCTTGTGTAAGGTATTGCCACCATTCATAAAAGGACTGTTGCTTCTCTATGTTGATTAGCTCTACAAACCTCTTTGTAGCCTCTCCAGGGTTCGCTGGTGCCATCTTAATGATCTCTTGTATCCTTGGGTCCGGATTATTTCTATTGGCTTCTACCTCTTTATTTATATCAAGATTATGGACATAAAAGTTTTCTTGTTGTTGTCCTGTCATCCAATTAGCAAAATTTGATTGAGAAGGATCTATAATTTTCATCAAGAAATCAACAAGAAACTTTTGTCTAATTATTTTTTGTAATTCATATTCTACATTCTGAGGAGGGATTCCCTTAAAACTATCCCAATTCATATTACTTTGTTCTATAGCTTTTGTAAGAAGTGGTTCATATCTGTATAGGAATGAAATAAGCGCAGGATCTTTAATCTTTAATCCTTGTATTTTATCTTTTGCGGCAGAAAATTTAAGCATTATTTTTCCCATGGGGCTTTCGATTTCAAGATATCCTCTATAGAAGGATTATAGTCATATCGGTCTATCATACGTTGAAGAACTTCAGGAGGCACATCATGTTTATTTCTTCCGCGAAGAAAATCAATATTCCATTTTCCTTCTTTAGTTTTAAGATCAGGATGCCAATCTGGTTCACGAATTTCTATGTCGTATCCATATTTTTGAGCAAGTTGTACATATTTCCGCATTTCCCATTTTGAACAAGAAGTATTATCAATAACAATTAGTGGTTTTCCTTCTTGCATTGCTTTCTCTGTCCTATCTTGATTCCATTGGTGGGCTTTACTCAGAAGTTTTGAATCAAACTGATATTTTCCTTCTCTCATGAAGAAATCATCGGTTGAATAAATCACGCCACCTTTTCCCAGTTGTTGTGCAAGCGTTGATTTTCCACTTCCAGAAATTCCCCTTGCAATAATCATTTTCTTATTTTGAGCAAGTTTATAGAAGTTTTGTATTGACGCCATTTTATTTTTGCCTAAATCAGGATAATCTTTTAATACCTCTTCTGAAACTTCTTTTCCTTCTTCTATTGCTCTTTGAACAAGTTGTTTATGATAAGAACGAGACATATTCTCTCCAGCGTTTGTCATTTGACCAAGACGCTGCTTACTTGAACGTAATTTCATCCACTCAGATAATAAATATGTTCCAATTCCACGTCCTTGCATTTCCTTGATTATAAATACCCCAGGAACACCAAAACTGTTCTCTACCCATCCAATAGGCCCCTGTTCATCAAATGCAACTATCGTTGTCTCATATGGAGAATACCCCTTCTCCTTTATTTGATCGTCCGTCATATATGTTGCAAGACCAGAAGAATCTCTAATAATTTCATCCTCCTCATCTGTCTGCACATATTTATTCTTCTTGCCACTTTGACGAAATTCAATAACCTTGTCTCCAAATTGCTTCTTACTATGCAAAACAGGATATTTAGACTTGTCTCCAAGCCACGAAATGCCTTCACGAGTTTCATATTGTTCGTATGCCCCTTCACGGATACGTCCAGTATAATGTCTATTTATAAACTCGTTCTGAGTTTCTTGCCAAGGATTTTGTGCAAATTTATACCAGTTCATTCTTTTTTTTACCTTTTGGACGGAATATAAAAATCCCTTAAATAACCAACTTCATTTTCTATCTGCATCATAAAATTAGCCATTTCAACTGAATCATTAGCAACTTTTGCAAATTGTGAAGCACTATATTGATTGCGTGCTTGATTCCCCCTTGCTATAACGGAAAAATCTCCATATTTTCCATACGCTGCAATAACATCTTCTATTGTTATGAATTTACCAGCACCTTCTTTATGAGGATTTTGTCCAGGATAATAGATATATGGGTTAATACCTGTTTGTTTGGTTTCCTTTTGTTTTTCTTCTTCCATCTTCATTACCGCTTCCATAATAGAGTTTATGGTGTTTTCTGATCCTGGTTGGTTCCAATGCCAATCCCTATACCACATATCTAAAGAAGTAATTTCATTTGGAGGGACATTATTTGCATAAGCTTTTTGTTTTAACAATTTTATACCTTGTGGTGCCGATAGATTTTTCTCTTTTGTTTGAATTAAAACATCTTTCAACCAATCTTTTTGACGATATTTTAAAAACTCTATTTGAGGTTTTAGTTTTCTGTTTATAACATTATGTTGAATTAAATATACAATATTCGATGCCGATCCTGATGCAAAGGATAAAGATCTTGTTGCGTTACTGTATTCGTGACGAACAACTTGACCATTTTTATCGATTTTATACAGATTGGGATATACATTATCATATTTATCCCGACTTACATCATTGGAATCTTTTTGTATAAAACCTTCAATTTTAACATTATTTCTTTGTTTTTCTAATTCATGAACCCAATGGAGATTGTCTTTAATATCATCATAATATATTATAAAACTGACAATTGGACCATATTTTTCTAAAGTATCCCAACCCCTACAGGTAGAGTTTATCCTGGCAGTAGAAAAATATGATTCTATTTTCCATATTGCGGATTGTGCCTCTAAACATATTTTAAGATAATGTTCTAATACCTCTTGAGACATTGTTTTTATAGATTTCGAATCCGCAATTTTTATAGACCTATACCAGTTCATACAGAATCTCCTAATAGCTTATTCTGAATTTTTCATCAAAATCTTTCTTTAAAGTCGATATTATTATAGAAGGAGACAGATATGGAAAAATATCTTTTACTAATAATGTTGTGTTTAATAACAATCTTGTGTATTGGTTGTAGTCAAGATAATGTAAAAGGCGGTCTAATCGAGATAAAACAAGCTGAAAATGTTGAGAAACCTGTAAAAACAGAGAAATCAATCGTTAGAATTACTATAAAACCAATTAAACCACAATCTACAACAAAACCTACAACCAGACCGGTTATACAACCTAAACCAACTTCAAGACCTGTTATTTTTCCGCCGAAAAAAATAAATCATCCACCAATTATACCAAATACAGCTTCGATCATCGTGATTGAGAAACATACATTCTCAAAATATGTAGATGTGAAATATATAATATTTTGTATTGGTGGTTTATTAGCTATATTAGGTCTGTGTGTAATGATATTCCTTAAAGTATATTCAGCTATATTTGCTGTAATCTTAGGAAGCTTATTAATGATGATAAGTCTATTATACGGGGAACATCCATGGATTATACTTACGCTTCCGATATTTGGGGCAATAACACTTGTTTGGTCTTTCTTCTATTCGAGGGTGTTTCATAAAATCAAACCTGATAGTGGTTAGCTAGAAATAGCTTCCATTATTAATTGCCCGTGTGCGGGCGAAAGCGTAGATGGCTCTAATACAGATTGTCCAGTTCTGCTATTTAACCATTCTGTGCTTACAGGTTGCAAGATTTCAAATACTCTTTTACGAATATCTGGATCTATAATTAGATTTGCAGGTATTGTCTTTATAACACTAACTAAATATGATAGATTTTGTCCATTAATAACTTGTGGAGGAACAAATATAGTTGACAAGGTTTGTAACCAAGCTTTTTTTGCTACTGCGGTTGCATCTGCACTAAATGGTTGGAAACTATTTGAATCCGTTACACTATGAGTAGAAATATAGTAATTAGGCATTACTTTTTCAATAAAAACTGGATCGTCCTTATGTTTTTGGATAAATTCTTCAACAAATGGTAACGTTTTTCTATTGTATGTTATTGTTCCAGGTGAATCAGGAACAGCCATAAGAAGTTGTTTAATAAACATTTCTTTAGTATCTTTGGATTCGAACATCTTATCATAATGCGTAGAAGACACATTTGGAATTAATTTATCAATAAACTCGTTTACTCTACCCTGATAACTTCGACCTGCAATCGTTTCTATAACTCTTTTTTGCCAAGCTCGTTGGAAATCAGGATTTGAAATCATATTTTCATCAAAATTCATCATTTCAAATAGTTCTGTTTCGGAAATATTGGGATCTAAATTAGTTTGTATCGCCAGCTTTTCTGCTATAAATTTAGCAAGTTCAGGAGTTAAATAATCAGGATGTATATTTATGGCTTTGTCAAAAGCTTTAGGGAATATTTGATTTCCTGTTTTTCCTACATCTACACGAAGTTGATTTTTTATTCTTTCTTGAGTGGCATCAACAACTATTTTCTTCCAATATGGTTTATTTTTTAATGCTTTTGGAACCCTTACATTGATAACTTCTTCTACTGACCAATCTTTGTTGTAAGTGTTGTGCATATAATCCATAATATTATGTTGCACATTTTGTATAATTGCATCTTTGAATTTTGGATCTAATATCTGTTCATCTGTTAAATAATCATCAACATTTTCTTTGCAAGTCGCTATAAATCTTTGCACACTTTGAATATCTTTATTAGAACCTCCTTCTAAACGGTTTTGTATTTCATCATATCTACTTAAGTTATCAATTCTTTTTTGTGCTGCATGCGTTAAAGGTAAATTAAGATCAGACAAAAGGGAATTAATAATAGGACCATATTGTTTAGGACAAGTATTACCCAAACCCTGTATTTCTGCTACCTGTTCTATGCCATTCATCTCTGAGTCATAACGTCCAAAATTGTTTGCTGTCCTTACAGCAACCTTGGGACGACCATCCTGAATATAGATATAGAAGTCACCAGATTTTAGATAGGTATTAGCCATTTGAGCACCAGCTATACACCATCCTGTATCAGAAGCAAGAATTTGCAGTAATGCTTGGTTTCTTTCAAGGGTTCCAGAAGCATCCCCACCAGGTATTTTTATCCATCCTTCAGATCGATCTCCTTCAAAACCAAAAGTTTCTTGGACATAATCTGTAACAGCATCTCTATATGTTTTTGTTATATTCCCTATTTTTCCACCCAAAGAAAAATTTTGATATATTGTATTGATCTTATCATCAAGTGGAGGATAAAAAGGAGCTTCAGTTTTAGCATCACTTGTTTTCAGAACAGCAGAAAGCATTAAATATTGAAATGCTGGATTAGGAAAATTTTGATTAAGAGTATATCTCCATTTTTTAATAGTTGTCTTTTTGTCTTTGTTTACACCTTCAATCATCTTTCCTACATCATCTATAACAGGTGAATCACTTGTATTGCCAATATATACATCATCATATTGTATATCATCCCACATATCCTGAGCTTGGTCTGCTGATAAATGTTCAAGACCCCAATCTTCTCTTATCCTATCCCACAAACTATGAAAACTACAAAGTCTTTTTTCTACTTCTTTGTCCATATCTTTAATATTCAATAATCTTGTAGAAATATAATGTTGTAATGCCTCTTCTGTTTTTGGTTTGATTGCATTCCAATCTACTTTGTTTTCATATCTTTTTACAAATTCAAGTACAACAGGATCTTCAAGATGAAAAACCTTTTTCTTACTATCATAACTTGCTATTTTATACCAACTCATAAAATTTCCAAATCTTCTGATTAAATAATCGGTCGAAGACACTTTTTGTTTGTCTTTAGATATAGTAGAACTTAATATTATATTTAACAAAAATAAGATAAAACCTTGTTAAAAAAAGGAGAACACAATGAACGAATTATTTATGCCAAGAAAAAGGAACAGATCATTAATGTCACAAATTGTTGATAATGCATTAGCTAGACACAATCTTGGACATCCTGCCTTTTCAGATGCCTTTTTCACAAATTCATTCTTAGACACAAGAACAAATGATTTTGTGCCTGACATTGAAGTAATCAGAAACAAAGGGACTCTGACAGTACGTGCAGAATTGCCAGGATTGGAAAAAGAAGATTTTGAAGTAGAATTACACGAAGATCATCTCTTAATTACCGGCGAAAAGAAAACAATTAGAGAAGAAGGTGATGAAAATAGTAGCTTTTATTCAAGAGAAATTTCATATGGATCATTTGAAAGATCTATTCCACTTGATCCAGAAGAACTAGTAGAAGATGCCAGAAATCAAGTTAATGCTGTATTTAATAACGGTGTTCTAGAAGTAACAATGCCAATCAAAGCCACAGAAGTAGAAGGGATTAAAGAGAATGTTAAAAAAATAGAAATTAAGTGACATTCTAAAAGTAAATAAGGTGGTTGATTCAACGTCAGCCACCTTATCTTTTATTCTGATTATCCGGTCTGTCTTCGTAAGAAACTTCGTTATATCCAGGTGTTGTTGTCCCATATCCAGGATATCTTGTTCCATAGATATTTTTTCGCCAATCAGGGGAAAGTTCAGAACGATATCTATGAGAATAATTGATATAAGGAATATTGGTACTAATTACATTACCAGGTTGTAACTCGTCTGTAGCAGCCTTGAGTTTAGGCCAAAATATAGAAGTAGGTAACTCATCTTCTACAAATTCTGTTAAGAGTTTTTCTACTATCTTTCTGACTTGTTTATATGTTTCTTTTGCCTTTTCTTCTTGATCTAAACTAAATGCCCAATATTGTTCCCATCCAATAGTTCCCAAAAAAGCGTGATTGGTCATAAGGGTAACGGTATATTTCTTTTTTGTCTTTGATATAGCGATACGAAGCGAATATGCATCCATAACGTATCTTTGAACATCAAACAATGCTTCCCATTGACCTGACTGATTCCTAGCCGAACAATCACTATCCTGCTCAAATAAAGATGCAGCAGTTTTAGTAAGTCCTTTTGAAATTTTATCACTCTCTTTGCTGATCTGTGTTCCAGAATTAGTGTACCAATTAGACATATTTATTTTTACTACAAAATAATTAATACTCCTTCATATTTTCTAAAAAGATAAGACCCACCCATAATGGGCAGATCTTATCTCTGTGAAAGGAATATATTATTTAACTAAAACCTTAATATGGTGATTGCGACCAAGATGGAGCAGTATTGGTAGCCGAATCAACATTATCTACGTGGAAAGTACAAACCATTACAGGACTCCATTTTCCTTGATACTTAACCTGTGCAGTAACAACAGTATGAGTAGCATTTGTTTGGTCTTCAGTTAATCTAATCTCGCCTGTATAAATATTATCAATACTTTCGCCAACCGGTCGCTTATTTCTAAAATTGTAGAAAATAATAGCTTTATCCGGGGCATTTAAGCCACCGCTAGAATTGGCATCGCCAAAAATCTTGAGCGGATCATATTCTACAGGATAGTCCGTTGTAATTCTTAGATTTACTGGACTCTCAAATCTTAATACATTACCAGAATGCTGTCGTGCTGGATCACCATACAGATTATTGTAAAAAGTATTACCTGATATTGCACCTGATTTATCTGGTAGGATTTCTGTATCACCAGCAAAAATCTTTGGCATTCTAAGTGCTCCGGTTAATTGATCCCATGTAGGTCTTGGAATAGTTCTTTGAGGCATTATGGTTCTCTCCTTAGTTAACGAATTACTATATTATTATGAAATATGGATTTTATTCCTTTGTGTAATTTAAAATTATTTTAAGAAATTTTTTTCAATCCTATATTCAGAACATATTTTTGTTTCTGCAATGATAATATTAGAGAACAATTGTTTCTCCTTCCCTAAAAAGGAATTTTATTTTAAAAATTGAAGATTAAAAGGAAGATAGTCCTTAAAAAAAACAAGTGGTATCTATTAAGGAGAAAAAAAATGAAAGTCAAAATCATTAGTTGGAACATAAATCAACTTGCAGGCTGATAGGAATTATATAGAGATGTTTTGCAAAAACTGGGGAGCCAGAATAGCCGTCTGGCCTAATTTCTATGATTGCACATATGGAGAAAGAACAGGTCGTACTCCTGGTTGGAGGTTCTCTTATAATCCAGTCATAATTTCGCCAACTCCAACTCAAAATCCACAACGATTCGTTGGAACATTGCCAACAGGGCAAGATGGACGAGGATTTTTGGCGGTCGAGGTAACAAGAGGCTTTTTGGAAAGAAAGAAACCACCATATTGTGTGGTCAATTTTCATACCAATTACAAAAAGGCTACACCTACAATTGCTAGTTACGAACCGATCTTTGCCCAATTAGTGGAACAACACAAACAGGTTATTGTTTGTGCAGATTTTAATGCAGGGACTTCCAGTACGATTAACAAAATAGATGGGACTAATGTGAAATTGCAGCAATTTATGGAAGACCTTGGATTTGTAAAAGCGTACCATAGTGGAATAGATGGGATATGGGTATCTAACCCTGTCAATATTACTGATGCCAAAGTAGAAACGGAAACTTATGGAAAAAGTGACCATGCGGCAATTAGTGCTGTTATAGAATTATGATTTTTGCCAATTTTCATATTCCTCTATTTCTGTTTTCTTGACATCAGGAACAGAATTATAGAAACCATGCGATTGTGTATCATGAGCTAAAAATATAGGTGTTAGCCCAAGACTTTGAAGATATTCTTTTGCCATATTCACAAGTTTCGTGCCTATCCCTAATCTTCTATATCTTTGAGACACATAAACGTGTATTTCTGCTTTGCCTGTAGCGTTTAATCGAGTATAAAATTTATCCCATTGCTGTTCTTCTCTGTTCACCAATGCCCATCCTGCAATTCTATCAGTTATAAAATCTTTTGCTATAACAACTTTTACTTCTTTAGGTAAAGGGTTATCCTTAGATTTTATCTTTCTTAAGTAAAATTGAAAATTATTATACATAATTGAAGTGCCTTTACCTAAGTTGAGGCGATATAAAGCCAATTTTTCATTTCTTGAAAGATCAGCTAAATCTTTTATTTCATAGGTAATCTGTTGTTGTGCTCTCTTATACCAATTCATTATTCTTCTATCGCCCCATTGAATTGAATCATATTTTGTGTAATTATAATAGGAATAGTACTAACTATATGTTTTTCTGTTTTGTAACTAAAAAGCCATCCTTCTGGAAGCTCTAAACCCATAAAATATTTACAATTCTCTGTTGGACAAACTAAATCCAAAAATGATTCTGGTGTTATATCGGTGGTATCTCCATCCTCATAATGAATGGTCTGATAATGCTTTTTTGCTTGTAGTGGATAAGTTAGCAAATATTTCCCCCTTCCTTCTGCAACGTTTCTAGATTGGGAAAACCACAATACTCCTTGTTCACATTTTTCTGGACTTAAAATAAAACCATTTGATGTTTTTTCTAATTTATTTATGTCTGCATCAAAACTTCTGTATAATGTCAGAGTTATTGGTTTTGTAGTTGGAGAATCTTTCTTAACAATTCTTCTTTGTGGAATATTAAAATTTTCAAAAAAGTCAGATTGTGCTAATTTATACCAACTCATTTGATTTCTCCGTCATAAACCAAACTAGTACTAATAACCGGAACATTACTTCCACCGGTTATTTGATAATCTCTGACATTTCCTGCCGATAATGTCTCTGTTAAATATTTTTCATTTATTTTGATTGCCCAAATATCTCTTCCGCCGAAATCTATACCAATACCAAATGCCCTATCTTCTTTATTAGTCAAAAATAGGTTACCAGGAACACTTGTTGCATTTTGAAATAGCTGTTTATCTTTTGATGGTCTTGCAGTATAAAGAAGTAAATTCTTACCTTGTTTAGACGAACCCGGTGAACGTAATTCTCTAATTAAATTAAAATAATCGGATTGTATTGAAGTCCCAGTAAAGAAATCATCATCACCAGCTTCAAGGACATCATCTATTTCAGGTTTTTCTCCACCGAAATAAGTAAAACTGGCAACTCCACCCCATCCCATTTGTTTACCTACTTCTATCGTTGCACTGTCTTCTGCTTGGATTTCTGTATATGAAGATGGATCATATCGTTCTACAACTATGCGAATAGAACTATTATTCCAATTTGGAATTCTTGAAATAGTTTGTTGTATCAGTTGTTGCAATTTTTCCATATTCACAAAAGTTTCTTGGACAAGTCTTGTTGCATCTTCTTTCGCATCATCATGAGTGTATGGATCTTGTTTGTCTCTATCCATACTACGTTCTGCTAAATATTCAAGATATTGAAAAATAGAATTCCTATATCCATCTATATTAATAGAAATATTACTTGCAGTTTTAATGGTTTTATTTTTCGCCGCAAAATGATGAATTTCAATATTATTGCCAAATTTTTGATATAATCTTCTTATCAGTACTGAAGGAATCTTTCTAAACCGATTACCCATTGGAACAATAGATAATTGTAAAGTTCTAGGATTAAAGCGACCTGACCAAGTATAAATACTAGGATTACTTTCTTCAACTTCCATGTGAGAAAAATCTTGAATTGGTATATCAGGATACTCATGTTTCCATGCTACATGTAATAATCCATCCCACCACCATATAGCAAAATCTTCAAGTTTAGACAAATCAGGACCATGAATAAATTCAGAATAATATTCTCCTTCATTTGTTCTATCTACAACT
>Ga0307377_10007449_pt1 | contig 11291 bp, 2 predicted proteins | sample TR3MG_FD_202535 | JGI IMG/M metagenome (GOLD analysis project Ga0307377, IMG submission 202535) | Soil microbial communities from Risofladan, Vaasa, Finland - TR-3 | ecosystem: Environmental > Terrestrial > Soil > Coastal area > Acid sulfate soil | place: Finland: Risofladan, Vaasa | collected... | reverse complement strand
CTTGATTCTGGAATGTTACATTCTCGATACCTTCAACAACCTCATAGTTGTTTGGTAGCGCTCCGGCATAAGGGAATCCTTTGAACCCAGAAATCTGAGCCATGAACTTCTCCTTGAAGTCTTTCCCATCAACCTTCATTCTACGGTCACCAACAACGATAGATGAAATCATTGTACCATCATTGGTAGGTGTAATAGTAAATGCAAAATCATTCACGGCTTTAGATGGTGCCTTGAATTGTAGTAGTGTTGTAATTAACTTCTGTCTTTGAGCTAACGACATTGGAGCACCGTGCATTGTAAGATTTGGATTAGTAAACAACTCAATCAAGTTGTTCATCTTATCCTCAGACAATGAATCGATAGGACTATTGTAAATTCTAGCTGGAGTGTTTGAGTTCGGGATATTTAAAGCAGGGAAACTAGCCTTACCTTTACGGTTTACAATAACCTCTGATTGCTCAAGATTTGTAATAGCTCTCAATGGTGTTTGTCGGCTGTTATTCAACTCAGTGAATCCTAAACTGCTATTCGACATATCCATATCAAACAGAACCTCCTCACCTCTACCGATCTTCTCTATAGCCGTATCAAGCATTTGAATATGAGCATCAACACTAGCATGAACAAATTTGGTAGCTCCTTCAACGGTCATCTCTCCTTTTGCGGAATAGATCTCTATTTGAGAATTCATCGCGTACTCATACTCAGCTTTGGTTGTTCGGATTGGAACTCCAATGATATTTCCTGTAGGAGAAACAGCACCATTCTCATCGAACGAAACAGGCTTTCCTGTAGAATCAACAATCACCATCATCGGCTTCTCCGAATTAGATTGATCGTATGGGTATGAAATAGAGTCCAACATCATTGCCTCACCGACAGTCATCAACTTGAATTGATATCCTGCCGAGTTATCAGAAGTGATTATCTCTTTACGAACAGCAGCTTCCTGAATCTTAGTTGGGTCAGTAACGTTCTTGCTATAACCATCCACGTTATTATGAATCTTTTCTTGACCAATCTCCTTAGCTAGGACAAACGACACAGCGTTGAATCTCAGTGGTCCTCCTTCCGAAATAACCATAGAACCAATACCAAGGGTACTAGTAATGTCGTCAACTATCTGTTGAAGGTCATCAAGTGAACCTGTTTGACTAGCAGAATAAACTGTACCACGTAATGAATTAACTCGTGTGAATAACTCACCGTTGTTTACACTAGGAGTATCACCAAGGTACTTAGACAACACTTGAGGGAGAATTGTAAGATGCTGAATAAGCAACTCCTTAGTGCGCTCCTTTGTCTCAGGTGTCTGAAAATCAGTAAGAGCTTTATCAAAAAGCTCTCTCTGTATTTCCTCGTAAGATTTATCGTTGGTTACTATTGAAGATAGGTTCTTCTCGAAGTAAGTTCCCAATAGTTTTACCGATCGGGATGTTAAACACAAATTCATATTCTAACATTTATTTAGTTCTTCCACTATGGAATTCATAAGAGTTGTTTCATTCATCGACTTGAACTCGTCCATGGATTCAGTAAAGTTATTAAAAATTTCACCGATAGCCGTTGATAAATCCTTTGCGTTATCATCATCCAATTTATTGTCAAAGCCACTAGGGTCATACTCAGTTCCAGACTCAAGCACAGCAGTAATGCTACCAGCTAAATCAAAACTATTCATGCTCACGACCTTACCATTATCCAAACGTTGTAAGATGATGTTACCACCATTGGCATTGATAATACGCATGATACTATCATCAGACACCACCACCTCACCTTGGAAATCAACTGAATGTAATCGTTTACCAATTAATGTATTGACAAAGCTACGTTGCTTCGGAGTAAGGTTATTCAACGGATTGTTAATCAGCGAGTATAATGCGACAGTATCCTTCAATGATATATCACTAGCTTTCAAAGCAATCGTCACATTGTTTATGTAATCGTACTGAGTAGAATCTATTCCCTCTGATTGCATCTGATTGAATAACTCAGTGGCTCTAGTTTCAACTTGCTTAGTCTTACTCACCTTCACGGCTTGGATAAGATCATATAGGTTTCGTTCCTCTGTAGTAAGAGCATTTAAGTCACCAGTATATCCATCATTTGAGATAAGGTAGACCGCGGACTTATAGTACTCAGCTAATGCCGCATCTTCCATTTGCATATCTTCAAGCTCGGCCAACTCTGTTTCAGCAGCACTATCTGTATATTGGTTCTCAGCATTCTTCTCATTAACCATTTCGTTAACCAGGTACTCACGCATCTCTGTAATAGTATCAAACGAAGATATCATTTCATCGACAATATTACGACCTTCCTTCTCAAGTCTTTCTATTTGCTCTTCCTGCAGGTTATCAAATATTGCATTGGCAATACCATCGGCAGATATGAATGTAGAATCAGATGATGTATAAGAACGCTTCTCATTTGTTATAGATGGATGTAACTTGTTTTCACGAATGAAATCATAAATCATAAACTCTACCTGAGTAATACTTACAATTGTTTCTCCAAAACGTAAGAAGTGATCCTTTAAATCTTGTTCTAATTTTTGAGACTTCGATACAGGCTTCGTGTATTTACCTTTACGCTCAGTAACAACAACTCTGTCGTTCTGGAACTTCAAAGTATATGGTGACTTCTGATCAACCAACCAATCGTTAAGAGTTCTTGCAACCTTAGACGATACAACCTGACTGTTAAGCAACATGTCTACGTAAGACCTTACTGCAGCTTTATCATTTGCTTGTATCGAAGGTGGGTTTGTTTTCAATGATGTGGAATAGGCAACACTATTATTCTTGAACTCATACAGGGCCTTAACGAAGTCCTGAGTGTCTGCATACAATATTCTAGGGTGTTGGTTCAAAAAGTATTTAACGTCCACCTGTGGTACTGAGAAACGTTCCCCGTTGAATATAAAGCTTCGGGACTCAAGAGATTGTTTATTCGATTTCCAGTTCTCCACTTTAACATCAAGATCCTCTTGCTCCTCCTCAGTTACTTCTACTTCTGGTGTAGCTGATTCCAACTTAGCAAGTTCTAATGCAATACTGTTTATGAATTTAGAAATCTCTTTCTGAGAAGTCAGCGAATTTAGTTTCTCAGCACGATTCTGAATCTTACGCTCCGACATCACATCCTTAATGGTTGGGAAGAACGAAATTAAATCTGAAGATGTAATGGGTTGATACTCGGTTTCCGGAGCTTCATCAACTTGGTCTTCAACTTTCTCAGCTTTAACTTCCTTGGGAACACTGTTATTGTATTGAGCAATCGCCTCTATATAAGAAACGTTGTTCAACATGTTTGCTTGAATTTGGTTGATATCCTCCTCCGTAAGACTATTAACCTTCTCTTCTAAATTGATACCTATATCACCGGCATCAAAATCATTATTGGCAGAGATACCACCATTACTGTCAATGTTGTCTGTAATAATTCCACCATCCTCAGTTGTTTCCACATCTGTATTACGTAGGTGGATATCGGCAAGGATTATCTGCAGGTCCATTGGAAGGCTCAGGAATGCTGTTCCTCCATGTATAGAACCATCCATCTCCTCAACAGGAGTCGTTACCTCATGATTCGGTTTAACAGGAGCGCTCTCACGAATAACCTCAGCTTCTTTTTGGTCAACAAGTTGTTGATTAAGATCAGCTAATTCCAGATCCAATTTAGATATACGCGTAACAAGTTGATTGTACTTGCGGAATTTGATACGTTTGGTCTTACTCACCTCAGCTCTTAAAGCCTTTAGCGTAGTTTCTGTTTCCTTAATTTGATTTTGTGTTCGCTCTACGTCAGAGAGTTCACCTGTATCAGCTTTAGGAATAACGGTCACCTTTTCTTCAGTAGCTTGTTCCGACAGGTCTTTATCCGTTATGGTAAGGTATGCCAAGTCAATTGCTCTGTTCAACAATCCTCCTTCAAATTTCGAATCCAGTTCAGAAGAAACTTGTTCTCTAAGAGCAGCCCATAAGTTCTGACCTTCGGCATCAGTAGTGTCCTCAACTTGTCTTAGTAAATCTTGGAACGCTGAGTTGTTCAATGCTTCAGATAGGAATACAGCCGGATTTTTGAACACAGGAATATTATTGATGGTAGCTCTATTCAGAGTTTCACCTTCGCGGTCCAGAGTAGCTTCTTTTGCATCCTCCATCATTGAGGTGATTGCACGCTTCAAATCTTTGTTCGTATCCAACTGATTGGTGAAGTATGTCTGCAGTAAAGCTGACACACCTAAATATTCAAATGAGATGTTGCCATCTTCGAAATCCTCAGAACTGAATCTAACATCAATAACGATATCACCATTCTCATTAACATCGATCGGTGTATCACCATCGTCAGTGAGAATGATACTCACATCTTTAAGTGCACCGGTACCAAGAAGAGTATTTAAAATCTCAGCCTCAGTGTTCCCAATCTTCTTAGAGCGAAGTAGCTTCTTAACAAACGTTTCTATGCTAACACCCTTTCCATTCTTTCCATACTCAGTAAACAACTCAGAGGCCGTTCTAGTATCAGATTTAGATTTCTTTCGCGTAGCATAACCTTTATCGGATGCCGTAATTTTCTTACCAGTTAGATTCTCGTGATGTCTAGCTATAATGTCTTGAGCAGCCTTCAATTCAGCTCCCTTCAATTCTTTATGCGTTGAAAGGTTATACAACTTACGTGGCATAATTCCCTTCTCAATTAAATCGTCTAACTCAGAATGGTCAAATATCACATCCGATTTTAGAAGATCAGCAATCATTTCATCAGATGATTGTTTAGCGTAGAATGCTTTCAAACTTTTTTCGATAAGCGCTTTCTTGTTATTCTCCTGGTATGTTAATCGACTATTGATTCTGTCAACATGTGTAGCTGCAGAAATAGGGTCATTCATTGTATTAACAAATTCCTGAAGGACATCAGACTCACCTCTTAAATTAAGGTAATCCCAAAGCTCTTGGAATTTCTTCTTGTTCTGAACACGATTTCCCGTAGTGTTTGATTCACCGGTGAACGTGTTTCTGTACTCATTGAATGCTTCGAACATCTCATCGTAAACAGCTTTGGTTTCATCGATGTCCACACCTAGAGCATCATACTTCTTAACTGAAGCTTTGAATTTCTTTAATGATTCTAACTGAGCTTTTTTCTGGCTATTGTCAGAGTCCGTTCCATATTCCTTATCAGACTTTAATTCCTCAGTCAAAGACTTTATCTCAGTATCGATATCCTCATTTGTAAGGATTGTATTTAAAGCCGTTGTCGTGAACTTGTTATCAGTAAGGTTTCCATACAACACTTTTTGACGTTCAGCCAAATCCTCAAGACGACCTTCAGAGAACAATAATTCTTTCTTGAATTTTTCGTTTGCATGGTAAATCAATTTCTTTTTCAAGAACTCAGGATCTTCAGCGCTTAATGATTGTATGGCAACAGGATTAACAAAATCTTTATTGATACGGTCATACTTTTCCTTGTAACTCTTGACAGTTTTTTTGTAGTTCTCAACACGCTGCATGGTTTCACCACGATTATCATCGGTGATGTCACTACGATTCATTGCTTGATTCAACTCTTCAGATGTATAGTTTCCTAAATCATCCAAGTAGTCAAGAAGTTCTCCTTCCATTCCTGCTTCAAGAGCTGTATGAAGACCACTACGGAATGTCTCTGCACGTTTATCCTCAAATGATTTTCTATCCCCCTTCTCTCCAGTTTCAGTCATTTGTTCAGCAGAAAGAGATTGAGCGAATACGGTCTTATCAGCAAAATCAGAATAGGATCCAGAGTCATTAAAGAACTTTTCAAGTATCTCAGCTTTCTTAACGGCATCCTCGTATCGAGACTTCTTAGCAGATTCATAACCCAAGGGGTCTGAAACAGCCCTGTAACCACCACCAACTGTAAACTTGTTAACAGCTTGTATGGTTTTACCAACGGGTGATGCAAACGTACCCATAAGCATTCCTGAGAAGAAAGATTCGGCATGAACATCACCAAGGGATGTGTAGAATGAATCCAAAAAGCTACCTTCAAGTTTTGGATTATCTCCAAAACCGGAATATAGTTTAGCGGTTCCTGATATAGCATCCTGCCCAATTTCTTGAAAACCTTCTACGGATGCCTCTAATGTTTTTTTAGCAGTTCCTTTCCAGGTAAGCTTACTAACCTCCTGCTTCACTCTAGTTCCAAATGTATTTTCAAGAGCTGTTACTGATACTTTTTTACCAGCCATTCTATTGACCGTGTACTTTAAGCTATTATGAAGATTAAACATTCTATTTACACCACGCATGCTACTGAACATAGCATTCCATGTAATAGCATTTGTAGCATATATCAATCCTAGATTTCCTTTATAGGTATCATCAAAAACATTTTGAGCTTTACCGTTAATGTCATCTAAGGTCTTGGTATCCATGGTCATCCCAACATGTGCTGGATCGGATTCCCACTCGCGGATAAGTTCCTCTTTGAACTCATCCTTTGCAAGATTGGCTTCTAATTTAGACTCAGAATTTGTAAGATGTATTTTACGTACATCTCTTGCAAAAGAACCTACTCCCGATAAGGTTTTCTGTAATCCATTCAGATCTTTTAATTTATCAGCATTTCGAATAAAATCAAAAGTTTCTCCTAATGGAGCTAATTTTTTAATAAAAGATTTACTTTGGTTTGCCATCCACAAAGTCCGAGCTCCTTCAATATTTTTTGCATAGTCTAAGGCATCCGTTACTTTATCAAAACCCTTAACAACTTTTTGAGCTTTGTTTAGTAATGTAAAACCTCTTGCACCTACTGCTCCCATTTCACCTACCGTAAGAGGAGCTCCGGCACCACCTGATAAAGCTGTAGTAGCAGCAAGCATTAATTCTTCTGCGGCAATAGCTCCCATGATACCAACAGTATATCCAGAAGACAACATTGTATTTGATATAAACCCAGCCGTTCCTTTTCGAGTAGACCCATAGTTATCCATTACTTGCTTAAACTCCTTGTGAGCATCATCTGAGGCAGTTGCACCAAAGGCAAAAGTATCTCTAAATCCAACACCTGCTAGTTTCCACATTCCTGTCCAGGCTCGTTGAAGATCGGCACCTGCACTCGTGTTTTGATTATAGAATTCAGCATTATCTCTGAATGGATCGTATCCTAATTTTCCATACGTTTCTGAACCATATGTAAGGTACCTATCAATATCTTTTCCTGCAAAATCATATGACGCACCAAATCCAGCATTTCCAAATGTTGAATCTCCGTGTTCTGAAAAGAGTCCATTAGCTACGGATTGAGCTGAAGGAAGATTAGCTTGGTCAACCTCTTGTTTCTTAGCCATCTTATTATTTTAAATTTGTTCTTATTGTTTCCTCATACGTATCCAGAAATGTTTTAGCTCGTTGCTCAGCTATTTCAATGCTTATCTGATCCTGACCCAACAAAATAAGTTCCTCTTTTGGCATTCCTTCTTTAAGGCTATACAGAGAAGCTTTTAAATATTTAAGACCCCCTTTTGTTACAATATTGGGAGAATCAGCATATTCATATTGATCACTCCACGCGGACAGATCCCATCTCCCTGATAACTTATAGGAATATTCCTGTGGTGATGTGTAAGTATTCATGGCATACTCCTCACCCTGTTGAACAGCGTCTCTGGTGTTAACATAGAACGTCATAGTCTTCGGATTCTTTCCTTTAGTAGTAAATATATAAGCAGACTTATCTTTTATTGAACTGTTTACTGAAAAGGCAACATCATACTTAGTGTCATTATCAAAAAAAGCATTAAACATTTGAACTCTTTTAGTATTAGCTGTTGAAGAAAGACCTGATTCCGTATCCGTAGGTTTTAACATACCACTCTTCGCATAAATTTTACCACTTTCTAATCCCCCAAGAACCATATTTTTGATAACATGAGCATTTTTATTTTTAGCTGAATCCACTTTAAAATCAATATTATCATGACCTATATGTTGTGATCGATTCTTACCAAGACCTGCCAACAATAACGATTCTGAAAATATTTGATGTGAATTTAGATCATTAAACTTTTCATGATATTTAATTCTAATATGATCCAGCATACTTTTTAAGTTGTAACTATCCCCGTATCCAGTTCGGTCTCCCTGATCTCCTTTTATATAGTAAGAAGGATTTGTGGGACCGTATTTAGATTCCCAATCCTTTCGTACATTATCATAAGACCTAAGATTACCGGACTTATCAAAAGCCATATCAAATACCTCAGCGGCAATTGGAATTTTATGACCACCTTTAATGGCATCACGAGCTTTAAGTTTAATTTGAGCAAAAACTTCATCTGTTTTTTGTTTCTGAGCAGACAATGTTTCAACCTCATTTAAAAAACTTGTCATTGTTGCTTTCTTGTCCCCATTCTCTCCTGCGGGATAATATTCGGAAGAGAATTCAGACTTATATTTTCTGGTAACAGTACTCTTCCCATAAAAACCCATTCCGTTGATAATATTTTTTATATCAAGTTCATTGGTTTTAAAGAACTGCTGACGCTCTTTTGCGTCACTTATCTTGTTTAATTCTTTAATTAATTTGACAGCGGTAGCTTCATGGTCATTTCCTCCAGCACTTCCATATTTACTCACGTGTTCTAAAGCCGTTGTCCCTAAAGCAACAAGCCTTTCTCTATTATCAAACTTACCTGTCTCAGAACCAAAACGATCATTACTCCAATTAGCATAGCTATATCCAACCCAATTCTCCACAACAGGACTGTATGCAGCAGTAAGAAGGTCACGCATGTCTCCTTCTTGTGTTTTTATTTTTTTCCAAGCTGAATTTTTATTCTCTACAAATGTTGTTGTAGTGCCAGGAAGCATATAGTTCAGAGATGCTTGCACGTTCGATCCTCCGAAAGCTGCGGGATTAGATGCTGTGAAAAATGCTTTAAAAATCGTGCTAAGATAATTACCTTCAACTTTTACTTCTTGGTCAGTACTAGACTCTTTTCTAATGACAGTTTGTTGCGAGTGTTCAGAAAGCCTTTCAGGATCCACCATTCTATAGTTCTTGTCAAAGACCATCCCGTAGTCCTTTCCATAAGTGTACATAGCGGTATTAGCATCAACAAAGTCTTTTTGAAATTCCTTTTTCAACTCAAATAATTTATTAAGGTCATCTTTAGTAGTTCCATGCTTGGCTAATTTGGCAATATCCCATGCTTTCTTACCAAGATTATCAAATTGTTTTGGAATACTTTTTTCATCAGACCCTTCTCTTACAATTTTTTTATTGCTATTTATGAAAGCTCTATAGTGACCATTTAACGCATTCATAAACACCTGATCAGTATCTCCACCAAAATTAACTAAGTCTTTACGTTCCTGACTCATGTTACCAAAATACTCAGGATTGTCCCAGTTTTTTATATGTGGTGCCTTAGCCATCGATTCAGAAGGAGCTGGTTGAGAAGATGAAGGATCCTTCATTTTAGTGTCAAGAGTTGCTTGCTTGGATTTCTCCTGCTCTCTCATTTTTTTAATAAAATCACTCATCGTTTCTTAATTTTCTAAAACTAAACCGTTAGCATTCAGGTTATCTATCGCACCCCTAGATTTAATTTTAACGTATTGATTTATATTTTTATCCTCACTTCCTCGATACCAATCCCCCTCTTTTTTGTAATAGATATTATTATTACCAGGATATTGATATAACAAAGGTCCAACTTCCAACGCTTGAGCACCAAGAGGAATATCCATTTCATCTTGAGCAGGTTGTGGTACACTTTGTTGAAATGATTCCCATGTCTCAGGAGTAAACTGATCCCAATAGAAGTCAATGTTAGAGGGATTGTTTCCATATTTATGTGCATTCATAGCAGCAATATTGGCATCATACTTCAATGATGCTAATTTATTCTCACCATTTCTAATATATTCCTGAACTTTCGACGCGTTATTGTCAGTAGCAAGATTCTTAGTAACCCATTGACGTATCTGAAGATCACTCATGCCTTGAAGCTTACTACCAAGTCCTTTTTGAATATTGGCAGGAAGAGAACTTTCAAGATAGTTTGCAAGAGTGAAACCAGTAACCTCATTTTGTTTTTGTTGAAACTTCATCATATAAATTCCAGCATTAGGATCTAACTCTGAACTTTTCAACTCAGCTTTGGTTCTCTCTAATTCAAGACGACCTTTTTGTTCAAGATGATACATGTTTACATCATGAGCATACGCTTGATCAGCCAGTGCAAATTTATCAGCTGTCATTGTTACCTCCATATCTTTATGGGCCAACGTTGTAGCTGCCATTGTTAAATCCTCATTGAAGAAGATTTGAGCACGAGCCTCATCAAGAATTGCCCCTATAGCATTCGAGTTCGTTTGATTATGCATGTTCTTCTGAGCATTCTTAACCAAATCAGTATATCCTTGAGCTGTCTGAGCCGCTTGTAAATCTTGCTGAAGACCAGCAATCTCATTCATCTTTCTAACATCTGTATTATCAAACTTTCCTGCTTCATAATCCTTTTGTAAGGCCGTAAGGCGACCGTTAATTGTGCTAACGTCTAAATCAACTCCTCTTGAAATAACCTGACTAGCCTCAATAATTTGGTCAGCTCTCATCTCAACGTAACCCGCAGCAGCCTCATCTATCGTCTCATATTTACCTGCTCGAACTTGATTGTAAGTCCAATCCTTTCTTTCGTTATAGGCTTTCACCTTATACATATCATTGAGGTCTGGATTCTCAGCATATAACTCATTGAACATAGTAGTAAGTGGAGAAATAAGATTTGCTCCATTCTTAGTACGAACAATATAACGTCCGGATAAATCATCTCTTGTAACACTAAGTCCTGCAGCATCAGCATGCTTAATTGCTTTCTCCATCATGTTGTTGTAAGGAACATACTTCACATTACCAGCTGATAAACTTTCGTCTTGACTCATGTTCTTGAATTCCTCACGTTGGTAGTTCATAGCCTTAACACCATCCTCCCAATATTCTCCACCACACTTTGCAGGATCCACGCATGCACGGAAACCTTCAGCGCGTTCCATTTCTTTACGGAAATTCTTAGTCCAAACCATATCCTTTGCTAATGGTTTGTTATCGTAGATTTGACTGAATACTTTTTTGGCTCTACTGATATTGGAATCTTTAGACAAGTCCATTCCCGCAATCTTTCTTAAATCTTGATCAACAGCCTTAAAGAAATCATCTCGTGATTGGATATTTGAGTCACGTGTTAATCCGGCATTTAAAATAGAACCATACAATTGACGAGCTTGGTT
>Ga0307377_10007446_pt1 | contig 11291 bp, 14 predicted proteins | sample TR3MG_FD_202535 | JGI IMG/M metagenome (GOLD analysis project Ga0307377, IMG submission 202535) | Soil microbial communities from Risofladan, Vaasa, Finland - TR-3 | ecosystem: Environmental > Terrestrial > Soil > Coastal area > Acid sulfate soil | place: Finland: Risofladan, Vaasa | collected... | reverse complement strand
TATTATTATAACCAATATAATTTTTTTTGTAACCCCTAATTTTTTGAAAATTCATAAATTAGAGAAAATAATAGCATTTGCTTGCAGAATGATAGGTCAAAAACTACTTTATGAGACTATATTTGTTGAATATAGTTAGTAATGCCGGAGTTTTATAAAGGAAACTGGATTGACAGCCGAATTTGCCTAGATTTACTTTAGAATTGGAGTTGCAGTCAACACCTGCAAGTCTACAGCGTTCATAAACGTCGATGCGGCCCCTAGAGTGTGCCCTGAAGCAAGATAAGTCTGCTTGCTCCTTGGAGCGAGGGTGACAGGCAAAACGCCGACTTCCTGGCTCACTATTGATCCGGCGCCCCCTGAGGACATTGAGGTGTAGTACACCCGCACTTTAACATCCTTGTACTCGATATCACTGTTGTTTTCAATCGTAACATGATGAATGATCGCAACAGCGCTCCAAGTAGCATACACATTCCAGTCGGTCACTTTGATATACCACTCCGGATGAGCAGCCATAGTGTTGTCGTTGTAGTTCTGGGAATAAGAAGGTGCGCTCATAAAGGGAATTGCTAACAAACAGAGTGTTAATATTATTCTCTTCATGATATTTATAGTATAAGGAACCGCTTAGGAATAAGCAATTATTAGTTTTTATACCTTATTTAATATAAAGCTCCTTATCAGGTAATATAAAGACATATTCTTAACATTTCAAAGGAGATAATTTAATGTCTGAGATCGAGAACGCAGAGAATACTGAGAACGAAGAAAAAACTGAAAGAGAAAAACAGATGGAGCTTTTCGGAATTGTACTTGAAGACCTTGAAACAATGATAAAGCAAAAATCCAGACACAGAGAGACTCCGATGACTGATGTGATGATAGACTGGCTTGAGTTTGCCCAGAGCCAGCTTGACGAGAAATATGTAAACGTCAATCACACTATTAACAGGATTATATATCTGATGCATAAGGGTTTTGTAATTGATAACCCTGATATGAAGGATTAGATTCTCTTGAGACGCATATCAGCTAGCAAATTCTATTAAGAATAATTTATCATTTGTTAGCTCATATTTCTAAGTTGTACTAATTATTTCGTAAAAATATCTGTTACATATTCTTTAAATCCCCATTTTTTGTTATAATGATATTAGGGTGCAATTAATGGGTAGATTTAAACACTGTTCTATATTGGATTGTAGGCGTATTGTATTTGCGCTGATCTTCATAGTTATGCTGGGAGCCTGCGGTTCAAAAGCAGAGTTTAAACCCCAGAAACCCTCCAAAGCTGAAGATCAGGAAGAGGTCTATCGCAAGTACAACGTTGAGCGCGGTAAGCGGCTGGTTGAGCTTGGCGGTTGCTCTCAGTGTCATACTCCAAAAATTAAAACCACATTTGGCTATAAACCCGACAAAGACAGGTTCCTTTCCGGATATCCATCAGACGAGCCCCTTCCCGAGCTGCCTTATGCCGAAATAATAGCCGGGGAAGCTGAGAAAAGTTTCTATACCACCGATGCAACTGTGTGGGTGGGTAGGTGGGGTGTTGGTTTTGCTACCAATCTCACACCCGATCCTGAAACTGGAATCGGCGCCTGGGAAGAGCAGGATTTTATAGATATCTTCCGCGGCAATAAACATTTTGCCGATGGTGATCAAGTAACATCCCCTATGCCTGTAAGGGCGTATTCACAGCTTAGCTATTTTGAGCTAAAGTCTATATTTGTTTACCTGCAAACCATTGAACCTATATCAAATGAAGTCCCCAAGCGTATCCCTCCCGAGAGCGATCTTTTTGAAGGATCTGATATTTAAAAGCTGGCTGTCATTTCGAACGAACACAATGTGTTCCAGTGAAAAATCTTGTGGTTGTCTTTCCAGTTTACTTTTAAAAATAGATCCCTCCCGTGCATACAGTATTTGCCGGTCGAGATGACGGTGGTTTTCACACAATTAATTATGTAGCAGTAATTATTGCTGCCAAGTTGCAAAAATCTGATCTCTAAGCATACTAAATACAAAATTCTTACTGCTTACCTGATAAGCATTTAGATGGGGATCGTAAATGATAAACAGTGTAGATGAATTTATGGAGGAGTTTCTTAAACATAAGGACAAGGTACAGTGGTACCTCCACGCGCCCACGCCTTTTGCCGATCACACGCAACTAAGGGGTAGGGATGTTCTCTGCTCTCCGCTAACTGTTATGTGCACCCCTCCCGTGCATGTTTATCTGGATTTTATCGACCTCGAAGCCGAAATCCACCACACTTTTGTCAGAGTGATCTCCTCAGCCGCTGATCACAGCGTTTTTGGCCTATTAGAAGCTGTCGAAAAGTTCCCTGTAGACAAATTCCCCATGAGCCGTGCCTCGGAAGCCCTAGAGCTTCGCCTGCGACTCCTAGAAGTACTCGGAATTGAGGACAATATCACCTCAGAAGGCGGCTCCTCCGAAGAAGGCGCTTTCTAGCGGATAGCATCGGCTGGCGAACTATTTCTAAGTATCTTCTATAACTTATTGTAATATCTAAGGTCACACCTGGCTTAAGCCGTTTGCAGAACTAGATTTGTGGCGCATCTTGTGCGCAGCGCCTACTGGCAGACTGTTTCTAACTATCTTTCTTCATACCCAATACCCACCGTCATCTCGAGCGAAGCGAGAGATCTTTCTTTTGCCGTCATTCTGAATTTATTTCAGAATCTCATCTTTTGCCTTACCTTTCCCCCTTAGGCAAAGGAGGATTAAGGTGGGGGCGACTGTCCTTCCCGAAGGTCTTAACCGGGAATCCATTGGTGTGCTATACATAACATCCCCCTAACCACCGTCATCTCGAGCGAAGCGAGAGATCTAGCTGTAGTTTTTCTTTAATCCCTTCCTTTTTTAAAGAACGAATTCAAGCTAGCGAGGATTCAGACGCCCTTACCCTTTAGCTGGCTAATGTTAATAGATTGAAGCTCCCTGCAAATTGGAATTTAATAGCTAGGATGGATTAATCCTTTAAAATAAACGAAAGATTTCTCGCATGCACACGATATGTGCTACTCGAAATGACGGGAGTGGTTCCGGAGCTACAGAATCTGAGCTTTTGCCGTCATTCTGAATTTATTTCAGAATCTCATTCCTATTTGCTATGCCACCTGGTAGAGATATATTCAACCGCTTCCTGCACGTTTAACTCGCGGGTGCTGACTCCTGTTCGGAGGTAAAATTTGAGATCGTTTCCTTCTTTGATATAGATAGGGCGGTGGGATTTTCCTGTTATTACGCGGCACACGTCTTTGCCCTCCACATCATGAAACACTAGCTGCAAATACTGGCAAGCATCTGTTCCGAGCTTGGTCGCAACGGCTGCTATTACCGCCTGCTCAAAACCATCCCGGTCCTTTTTCTTAAGTATGTTGTAGTCGCCCTTAAGGCCCAAAATCTCGCCGTCGTCAGAGATCCCTATTATTAACGAGCCGCCTTCGCCGTTCATAAACCCGGCAAGGGTTTTTAGAATGACATCTTCAAGCGCTTTGTTGGGCTTTGACTCTTTTATATCCCATTTAAACGAGGATTTAAATTCAGCAGTTGCGCTCTCGCCGTGTGATATTAGAGCGAATAGATCTTTTTGAAGCTCATCGCTTAGCTGTTTTATCTGAGCAGTGCTCTTATATAGAGAGTTAAAGAAGAATGCCGCAAGTAATCCCAGGAATGCTCCGACCCCTGCATAGAATGGCACTTTGATCGGGTAATGTCCCGTTATCCCAAGCCATAATTGCTCAAGCGTAAATTCCAAACCAAGCCCCGTGTTAGGGTCATACTCATGGAAATATACTAACTCATTTACGGGGAACAAGAAAAATACCCCTACAACGGCTCCTACCAATATTGGGATCATAAATAACAGCAAGTTACGTCTCTTAAACATGGGAGCACTATTATAATTCAGGAATTACAAAAGTGGTAGAGTAATTTTCCTAACTTCTAATTAAACTTTGAAATTTAGGGAAGCCTCTTTACTCAAATTAGCTCTAATATATGGTAATATAGAATTTTCATCCTAATTTCATACTAACAAGGAGTGTTAATTATGGATACAAGCGCGCTTGAGCTATTAATCCCCCTGACCTACATACCCGGGGTTGCTCTACTCATAATGTCTACGTCTCAAAGGTATACAAATGTTAACAGTATTATCCATGAATTTTCAGACGAGGAATGCAGAATCAAAACCGACAGGGTAAAGCAGGAATTAAGAAGGGCGCATCTATTCAGGAACAGTTTGCTCGCTCTTTATTTAAGCGTCGCGTTCTTTTCTCTTGGTTCACTCGTCGCATTTCTTGTAAACAGATGGGGCATTGCTACCTCAACATCAGCACTCGAAATCGCAACGGTTATTGGTGTAGTTTGTATTCTTTTCGCTGTGTCAAAACTTGCCGCCGAGTCCATTCTTACTCTCGATATATTAAAGCGTCATGCCAAGCGCCACGAGGATGATAGTCCAGATTCCCGATGAATGATTTGGACGTTCTTTTTGAGAAACTAGCTAAATCCCGCTTTAGATCAAGGTTTAAATTAGACGGCAAGGAACTGGAATATCTGAATTCCAAGGGGATCTCTATTATCTTGGAGCATGGCAGAGATTTTATTAATACCAGTCTTGCCCCAGCTAATCCTCAGAATGACGGCAAGCAAACTCCGATGCGAAACCACCCGATTTTTATAGCCCAGCATGCGACTGCCACATGCTGCCGGGGATGTCTCCAAAAATGGCATCAAATTCCAAATAAAGACCATGAGCTTTCAAAGGATGAGAAGGACTATGTAATCTCAGTTTTAGAACGCTGGCTTATAACTTATAAATAAAACAATTCAGCATAGTATATAATTATCTCATTTGTAATCATTTGTTTTACAATAACTAATTGCATTTTTATCTAGATATTTTATAATGCTGAATTATCTAGATAAATATAGGGTAAGAATAGTTGCTTTAATTTCTGGCCTTAGTTTTTATCGAATTCCACTGAGGAGGGGAAAGTCGTGAATAAATTGCTAAGCATGGCTTTAACTGTTTTTTTCTTTTAAGTTTTTGTAGTCCGTTAACTGTTATGGCTGACACACCGACAATTATCCCGGACGCTGATCCTTTAGCACGTTCACGAAATCTTGTTTTTAACGGCAGCTTTGAAGAGCCTCATCTTGAAAATGGCTTTACTTTTGGTGGCGGCTTGCCTGGTGTCGACGGAGATGGATATTACTTTCTTTCTCCAAATACGACACTGACGCCATTTGCGATACCTGATGGATGGACGACTTCAGGTGGGGGAGTAAAAACCTATGGAAGGTGGGGGAATAATTACAATGCTATTCCAGCCGGTGGCTTACCTGTGTCAGGACAAGCATTTTCATCTACAGAAATAGATGGGGAAAGATCTGTTTATTTGGGCAACTTCACACCAGCAGAAATTTCAGAAACGCCTGAGTACATGACTGACGGTGAAGTAGTTTTTACATCCCCGCCTACTATTACTCTTAGACCGGAATATGGACCGGATCCACTTACTATATCACAGACTGTTACCGGTCTTGTCCCGGATGGGATATACCGGATAAGCTTTTGGGTTTCCGGAGAATGGGGCAATTTGGGATTTGCATCGTCACCAAATGGAGTAACAGCAGGTGATGGCATTATGGGCGTTCAAATTGAAGGGTATGACCTCCTATACCTTGCAGTGCCTGCGGGCAATTCTGCTGAACCTACAGGGGCGCCCCATGTTTTTGGTACTGATGAATTTCATGTATACACATTGGAATTTACAGCAAACGATACAGATATGGATATTTCCTTTATGAACTGGGGGCATTTTGGCGATGGCCCTGGTACAATAGGCTGGGACCGTGGACGGGCTACCGAATTAATTATGGATGATGCGATAATAAATGTGTTATCTGTTCCGGTAAACGTTCCCACACTATCCCAGTGGGGTCTTATCGTAATGGTAGGGATATTGGGAATAGCCGGATTTATTGTTATCCGTAAGAGACAATTATCTGCTTGATTCGAATTTTATAAAATATTTAATGTGTTCAAGGGGAGCATCGGCCGCGGGACTTCCCTTCATGCTTGTAGGCGGCAAGACTCAGAATAAGGCATGCACTGCCGCAAGCGTCTCCAAAAATGGCATCAAATTCCAAATAAAGACCATGAGCTTTCTCAGCAAGAGAGGGACTATATCTTAGAAGTTTTAGAGCGGTGGATTAGAGACAATCAGTAATATCGTACTACTGGAGGTTTCAGTTCTGGAACTTCAGGTAGAGTTGCTTGTACTCGGAACGAAATAATACATCCTCACTTTTTACAATATTTTCAGATAAATTGCTCTAAGTTGCCTATTAATTTCTGGTTACACATGTAAAATTCTGTGAGTAAATTAAGTAAAACAATAAAAACTGCCAAAGATAGGTTAATATATAAGGACTTTAGATCTAGGAGGTTTTATATTTATGAGATTTGTATTATTTTCATTAACTGTTTTAATGCTCACGGCGGGTATCGCCATGGCAGAAAAACAGGACAAGGCTCAAGTGCCTTCGGAAGGTTTTAAGAAAGAAAGAGTGGTGAGGATGAGGGGCGGTAAATATAGCAGAATGTTTATAAGCCTGGTACATAAGACAAAAACGCTTAACTTAAACGATGAGCAAAAAGATCAAGTTAATAAAATTGGTAAAGAATATGCTCAAATTATCGTGGATGATGAGAACCAATCCCGTTCCTCTCAAAGAGAGTTTATGAAACAGCTTCAAGCTGGTGAGTTTGATCCTTCACAGTTAAAAACTCTTAATAAGGATATTGAGACGGCTAATTTAAAAGCTGCAGATTCTTTTGTAGACGGCTTATCTAAAATAAAGAATGCTGTTGGTCCCGACAATTTTGCTAAACTGGTTCCTCTTACGAGAGTAGACAGAAATGCGCTTGTGAAATTAAGAGATGAGAAGTCTAAAGAACATATGGAAACTAAGGAAGCCGCAAAGCAAGAAGCTGAAGCTACTACTAAAAGTGAATAAAGTTTTTATGGCCTAATGAATACATGATAGGAGTGTATGCATGAGTACTTTGGATGGAAAGTGCATACATTATCCTATCGGTATCCGGAGAAATTAAACCAAGATATTACCTTTGAAGTTTCTGATAAAATTTTCTATTAGAAGAATTAAAATGAAGCCTCTCAAATATACAAAATTAATAGTGCTGTTAGTTTTCATAGTAGCTATTGGCTGCGCTCAGAAGAATTCTGCCGAGACGCCTGTTGTGCAAGACATTCCACAATCTGAAAGCAGTGCTGATAATAATCCGATTGTAGTGCAAGTATCGGATAATAGCCCAGGGGATAGAACAGTTATAGAGCAGATAACCGCAAAACCTAAGAATGAAGACACTGCTGTAACGTATCCGAAGGTTGATAAAATTAAGAAATATAAGGCGTCAATAAAAGAAGATACATGGTTTCTTGTTGGAGGGGTTACTGGTGAAAGACCCTATTCTGTTTTTGTAGATACTGAAACAATCGAAAGTAAAAATGATCTTGTTATTTCTTGGAGCAAGCTTGAATTTGAAAAGTCTCAGCTGGATGAAGACGGTCTGTCATATCAAAGCGTACAGATCAATTCAGCTATAGACTGCGATAAAAGGACATACTCCTATACAGACTCAAAGTTTTATGACTCCATTAGCAGGCTCGTTGACAGCCAGCCCGCGCCGTATGAAGCTCTACCCATAATTGATGGAACTGTTAGCGCAACAATCGCCGACTTTGTCTGCGGATATGAGCTTAACAAACCAGAGTAGGTTCTTAGATATTAACCGATCCTCGTCTGTAATGAGAACTTACCTTAAATTTATTATTTCAATAATCCAAACAAGTACTCTTGAAATATTGGAATTATTATAATACTAAAGATTCCAAGCGGTATAGTAATACTTATAAACTTGATCCACAATCGCCATTGGTAAATAGATGTTGTACCTTTTCCAATTCCAAGTATAATTTTTGGTGGATATGTTAATATTATTGTTATTATCAAGCTCACGAAGAAAAATATAATATACCAATTAGGAATAGGTTTTTTGGTGTTTATTTGTGGGCTGTAAGACACTTCACGACTTAACAATAATTCTATTGTTTCGGCAATTTCTTCAGATTGGAGACCATTCTCCAAAAGTTGAGTAGCTTGTTGACGGGTCTGTCTATTTATGCCGGAATCAAGTTGTACGCTCATTATGAATGTAGTGACCAAAAGTAGAATCATCCAAACTGCCCATTGCTGCCCGTTTAAGTTTTGCCATATTTGTTGCCATTTCGGTGCTTGATATTTAATTGCCCAATTTCTAAAATGCATGAATAGTTCTTTCGATATTTCTGAAGATTCCGGTGAACTTTCGATTTCTAAATTATTTCTCCAATTACCCACAATTATGGAGATTTCATCATTATAAGTATCAAGCTTAATTTTGAAACCAATTGCTTTTTCGTTAATAAGCGAATTGTCGCGCATTGCCTCGGAGAAAGAATTTACATCTAGTTTCTTGGATTGTGCAAACTCTAGACTAATTGATTTCTTAAGTGGTCTATAATAACGTTTTATTCTCTCCTGTGATTTCTTTTTTATATCTTCTAATCTTTCTTGTTTAAGTTCTCCGAATTTCTTTTCGATTTCTATAGATTCGTTTACATCATTCTCCGTCATTTGATCTAAAAATTGTTCATAACTAGTATTTAATATTTCATATGCATCATCAATAACTTTGTCTAGTTCCGACAAAGCTTCTTTATCGATTAACCAAGGACCATTAAATGATTCTGATGTGCTATATATAAATTTTGACATCTTACTTTAGAAAAAAAATTAAATGATTTTTCTTTTTGTACTAATATATTATCCATATTTATTTTTGTCCACAGATGCAGGTATCTTATTGCTAAAAATATCAAACTTTACTATCGGTTTTTCTCCTAAAACGTGTATATTACTGGGCTAATTAACACATACGTGAACACATACGTGTTATTTCTCGAAAAGCATTAATGTTTTGTTCTGAAAAGATTTTGGAGGATGTATTTAATTATGGCTGATGCTAAACCAATACTCGTAACCGGAGATAGACCAACAGGAAGGCTTCACTTGGGCCATTTGGTCGGCTCTCTTTATAACCGTGTCACATTTCAAAATGACTACGACTGCTACTTTCTAGTGGCCGATCTCCACATGCTCACAACTCACTACGACAAAGTTAAAGAGGTTGAGCAGAACACAATAGAGATGGTTATGGACTGGCTTAGCGTAGGGATGGACCCAGAAAAGTCGACCTTCTATATACAGTCGCAGATTCCCTACATCACCGAGCTGTATGCAATGCTTGCAATGATATGCGGCGTCCCAAGAGCAGAGCGTATCCCAACACTAAAAGAGAAAATACAAGACATGGGGGTAGGGGATAACTACTCCGTAGGGCTTCTCGGATACCCGGTGCTTATGGCCGCTGACATTCTCATGTTCAAGGCCACAAAGGTCCCTGTCGGTGATGATCAGTTAAGCCATGTTGAGCTCACGCGCGAGCTTGCTCGAAGATTCAACTTTCTTTACGGCGAGTTTTTCCAGGAGCCCGACCCTGTGATAAGTAAAACCTCCCGTCTAGTAGGAACAGACGGCGACAGAAAAATGAGTAAAAGCCTTGAAAACTGTATTTATCTATCAGACGACGAGAAGCAGGTTAGTAAAAGAGTAATGAGTATGTACACAGATCCGAACCGAATACGCGCCGACATTCCCGGCAAGGTAGAGGGGAACCCTGTGTTTATTTACCACGACGCATTTAATACAAATATCCCGGAAATTGAAGACCTTAAAGAGCGCTATAGAACTGGCAACGTTGGTGATGTAGAGGTTAAGAAAAAACTTGCCGCTGCAATTAACGAGCTTCTTCAGCCCTTTAGAGATAAGCGCGCAGAGTTTGAGAAACGCCCGGATGATGTGAGGGATATTCTAAGGGAAGGCACCAACAGGGCGCGTGAAAAAGCGCACGAGATTATGGATCAGATCATAAGCGCAATGGGGCTTTTTAAGCCTTAATATCTTCTTCAGATAAAGTAAGCGTATATTCTTCAGGAGCTGTATTCTCGAGAGTCAGCACTCCGGGTTCCGTAGCCCATTTTACCGAGCCTTCAATCTCCGAGTCGTTTCGTTCCGGCTGCCCGTACTGTTTACACACAGTGCTAAAAAGTAGATCAATATCTTTCTGGTTAACACGGGACAGTCTTATCTCTACACTTTTTACTTTGCCGCCGTTATCGTTAGGAAAGCTGAAAGTGGTATAAATTTCCTGCCCTTCATAATTTTCCTTACGCGTCAGCGTGGACCTTCTGTTTAATCTTGTGGATGTGCCGTTCTGAAACTCTTGGAAGGTATCTTTGATATCACTCTCGTTCATCTCCCATTCTAAATTTCTGAGAATATTGAAGAGGTGTACGATTGCAGGCGTGGGCTCAGGCCCTTGTTTTTTGTCGAGCCAGAAGAGTATTGCAAAAGCTGCGATTATGCCAATTGAAAGTAAAAGAGTGGTCACAAAATATTATCTCTTGGCAATGGGGCTTCCGTCAAGGTTTTCTTTGATTCGCTCGAGCAGAAGTGATTCGATAAACCCGTTTGAGTCTATTTGATAACCTATCTTGCCTGAGAAAGTGTAGGGCCGGATTGTATAGTCTATGTCGACCTTGGTAACGTCGGCAGATACTTTTATTACTGTCATTTTTAAATTTTCCTGTGTAAAAACTGTAGTTGTTTCCCCAGGATTGTAGCGTCCAACTTTTTCCAGATAGTCATTTATGCTTGAGGTTTGCAGGTTTTCTTTGTCGGGCCATGCGTATGTTCTCAGAAGCTTGCCGCCTTTCCTGTATGCATAGGCTTCTTTTAATCTGATCACACCATCACGCTCATTGAGGAAAGCGATATTCCATTTTATCAAGTTTGTGCTCTCAATCGCTGCCAGCCACACATCAATAAAAGGCGCTTCAAACACATTTTCAGCCGTAGTATCAACCTTAGTCTTTTTAACCGGCTCTTTTTTCTCAACTTTTTCAGTTTTTGGAGGCGGTACGTTTACAGTTTTATTCTTACGCGGATAGTATACTCCTGCGCCACCGCAGCTTGCGACAAATAATATAGGTATTAGTAAAATTAGAGCCTTAATCTTAAGTAGTTTCATATCACCCACCATTAGTTATTTAAACTTAACATATATTTC
>Ga0307377_10007444_pt1 | contig 11292 bp, 5 predicted proteins | sample TR3MG_FD_202535 | JGI IMG/M metagenome (GOLD analysis project Ga0307377, IMG submission 202535) | Soil microbial communities from Risofladan, Vaasa, Finland - TR-3 | ecosystem: Environmental > Terrestrial > Soil > Coastal area > Acid sulfate soil | place: Finland: Risofladan, Vaasa | collected... | reverse complement strand
ATATTTTCCGTAAATTCTGTGCTCAGATCAGGAGACCCGCCGCTATCCTCATAGGTTAGCAAACTACATCCTATAAAAGCAAGGGTCATATCATAATTTGTAAGACGTAAACTCTGTTTTCCGAAATCTATTTTTACGGCAAATGATGTAGCCCCATAGGATGGGTTAACAGTTACATAATTTGAAAGATCAGGGTCAAAAATACCGTCTGAATTATCAATTGAATCAACGTTACTTTGATTAATGATCGTACAGGCTCCTTCAGTAAAATAGGGCTGCGGAACATAACTGATAATAGAATTTTGATTGGCCATTAGCCCCATCCCTCAACGGTGAGTAAGTTTTTGGTGAAGTTCATTTTAAGTTTGCGCATAAATAGATTTTTAGGCGTGTCAATTAATTTGAACCTATCGGATTGTATGCTACAGAATTCCCCCAGTTGTGGTAGTACAGTATTGAACATAGAATCATTGAGGGTTACATCAAACGTATAAAATCGCCTGCGCTTATGATATAGGGTTGACCACCAACGATCAATTTCTGCTTGAGCCAAAGCAAATGATGAACAGTTGGAATCATCACAAAAACCTATCGTAAGTTCAACGGCATCTGATGTACCTGCCCGCCAATAATATTGCGGGGCTGTATATGTATAAGATCCACCAAATCCGTCTGCCGTATGATATACATCATCAGCCGTCCATGAGTTATCATCAGCCGTCCATAACCACGGGACCAAAAACGTGGTCTGCTCAACAAGATAATATGGATTCGTAACGTTTGTTCGCCATAGCCCCTGAACTCCCCCGGCAATTTCATCCTCAGTATAGGCTCCAGGACTTAATGAATAATTTACTGTTGTACTGAGCCCAGGAGCCTTATCATCATCTACTTTAATCCTACCTACCATATTTGAATCGGTAAAATCAAATGATGAACTGGCTACGTCTGGATCAGTAAGTCTTCCAAAGTGGATTTCCGTTAACTCGTCAACATAGTACCAGCCGGTAACCCCACCAAATATTTGATCTAGGAAGGTTTCAAGTCGAGTAACTTTATGCGTTGAAAACATTGGATATTGGTCACCCATTCCAATATCATATTCCAGCGTATCCAGCTCATATTGATTTGCATAATCCCAGATGCCTGCGCGTGTCATCGCCAAGCGAACAAAACGAAAAAGGCCTAGGAGATATGAGCTTGTATCCTCTGGATCTAACATAAAAATCCTTCCGCATGTGAGTCTACCTGATGGATTTGCCAACAGCGTAAATCCATATTGCTCGGCGGTAAATCCAGTGGTTTCTACAATAGCAACACCTCGGTCATATACTTCACCATCAAATGATTCAATCGGAATATCTGTTACGTGATACAAAAGTGAAGTTCCGTCAACAAGTATCGTTGGCCACAGCTGCCATGGGTCTTGAATAAGACCCCAAGCTATCGGATATGGCTTACCCGCAAGCTGTGAATATTCCTCTCCATAATACAGCTCATTAATCGGCGCTTCAAAGCCTTCAGCAAGAATAGATGCTAAACGAAACCGAATGGTATTTTCATTTGCAAAACCAAGATCAGAACAGTTGGCGGTCGCCAATAATTCTAATTGTTCAACGACCGATACATTCTGGTCAATCCTGTACATATCAACTTGCGCAACCGTTACGTTTTTGGCAAAATTAATCAGTTCATCATTTTGATCCTCTACAGATATGTCGATATATCCAAAATCAATTCCAGAGTCTTCTGCCCAAAATTTCAAACCAATTTGCTTGGTAAAAATAATATCCGATTTAATGCGCCCTTCATAATGTACGGGTAGTCCAGAAGGATTAATTGTATCCTGATACATGCCTCCGTAAATCGCCTGTCGAAGTGTTGTTACCGTTGGTTCATAATCCCATACCGTTGCCGTAATTACAACCAGGACTTCGTTTGAATAACGCTTAGGCATTTGCTATCCTTCTGGATGTTTCTGCTTGTGTTTTAAGACTGGTTTCCATATCACTTGTGAGCGCAATATCCCTTTCTTGATACCTTCGATTCTGATCTAGAATATCAATCAATACGGTTTTAATTTCAGTAAGTTCACTGCTTGATGCTCCTTCACCGCCCGCGGTATTAACGTTGAGATTGTCGGCGGTTTTAGTTACGACGAACTCGCCGGCGTGGAGCATAGCCGGTCCGGTCCTGTCGACCATACCGCCGTCGGCATACTGCGGAAAGAGATCCGGTCTAAATATACGTATCCACCGCTCCTCCGGAGTCTCATCCTCTGGCGGTGGTGGCGGCAGGTCTGGCGGTGGTGGCGGCAGGTCTGGCGGTGGCGGGCCGTATACCGGTGGCGGCGGTGCAGGGCCGTAGTCGGGTGCCGGAGGACCGTAGACCGGTAGCCCGTCGTTAGGTGAAACCGTCCAGTTGTTTACTGTGGTTCCGCCGCCGCCCATCGCGACAAGTGCGTGGATGCCTGCCACGATTTCGGCAGTGTTTAACTGGATGCCAATTAGAGCAGTAATTTCCGGGCTGATTTCTGGTTTAGAAAACCAGTCAAGAAATGGCTGCAAAAGCAACTGTAAATCTGCCGGCAAACCTAAAATGTAGCCGCCCAAGTCTTCAACCCCAGCTGTGACATCTGCCTCAGTTGTGGCGTCTTTTATAGCTTCCAGGAGCGGCTCAAGGTCTCCACGTATGCCATCAGGCAACTCAGCAAGAAGGTCACCCAGACCAATGTCCAGCGCATCCATAAGCTCATATATGTCAGCACCCAGAAGTGTCGCCACTTCTCCAAGCCCGGCAGCGGTGGCAATGCTGATATTTTCAAGCTCAACTCCCATCAGGGTAACCAATTCCCTCAGCGGAACTCCAAGCTCCTCGGCTAATCCGACAACGGACGTATTCAGTACCTGTGAAAGATCACGCAGCGTGCCGGCCAAGTCTAATGCCATGAGGAATTTCTGCAGCTCTGCCGCCAGAATTTCGTTGGGATCTGGCGGGGCCTCTGGACCGTATATCAAAGGATCATCTGGTTCGTCTTCAACTTCGATGGTAGGCGGTATCCCGCTCGGCATTTGCATATTTTCCATGACCGAAACTACCCGGTTGAAAATGTCTGTGTACTGCTGACCACTGGCGTACATGAAGCGGGCTTCCTCTAACAGCGCCTTGGCCGCGGCAGGAAGCGCAGCAGCTGCCTCTTCATCACCAGCCATGGCATCGGCTAACAGTCTGTCAAACTGGCTCTGCGCTTCGGCTAATTGCTCCGCCGGAGTCAATGTGGTTAGCTGCTCATCCAGCAAAATGGATTGAGTGAAATTATATATGTCCTCAAGTGCCCGCATCCAATCATCGAATACCTTGTTAGCAACCACCCGAACATCTTTCATTCCGTCTGTTAATATTTCGGCAACGTCATCCATTTCATCTCCGAACAGCGCCTTGACCTGAGATATTACGCTGATCGTAAGTTCCGCCGCCATCCGTTTCAGATTCCTGTTGAACGCCGCGGCAATGAGCGCATATTCTCTTTGCGATGCGCCCAAGGCGTCGGCGGCTTTCATCGCCGCGTTGAAGTCATCTCGCAAGTCCAGTAAGCCGCTGAATACCGTGTCTCCCATGAACGCCCTGAGTCTCTGAACCTGCTGTAACCTATCTTCCTCGGCGTCCTCAAGCAGAGCATAATATTCGGCTGCGCTTGCGGAGATATTCAACAGCATCGCAATTTGTTCACGGCCTTCCTCTGTAGTTGCATCCAGTGACTGCATCAGCTCCCACATTCCGTCGGCTGTTTTTGGTATCTCAAGACCTACGCTTTCAAAAGCCCGCTCAACCTGGCTTGTTATGAATTCCAGTTTCTGTCCTTCATTAGCAAACTTATCAAAAAATGTTGTGAACTTGGAGATAAACTCCTCCACGCCGCCGGTCAGTTCGACCAGGTCGACCGACATATGGGCGAAGGCCTCCGGATCCATGTCGTCCACTGATAGGCCCAGGGCGATAATGGCCTCCTGCATAACCTGGACTGAGGTGGCGACACGGACAAGGGTCTCGCCCAGGCCCTCGCCGACTTTTTGGAAGTCCTCTATAAACGGTACCACAGTGCCAGCCAGATCATCGAATATTTTTGAGAATACGGCCAGGATCTCCTCCTGTTGCTCCTCTGCGTTAAGATCCTTAAGGCTGATCTTTACCGACTCAATCTCGAATGACGCGAGCCGATCCTGGATATCGTCCAGCGGTATACCTATTGCGAGAGCCGCCTGTTCGACGGTATCGTAGATGGACTGGAATACCAGTACGAACTGGCGCCCGACCTCGGAGTCCATATCCTCGAATATGGTTTTAAATTTATAGCTCCCCAGGAACCATTTTTTAGACTTTATATCGGCGAAGGCCTGGACCAGGACGTCGTTAAGGAGGTCGGTTAACATACCGCCTTCAATCTGGATACCAGTGTCGAGGAGCTTAGTCTTACCGCCGAATATCTTATTTAAGAATTTACCGATAAATCCTATATCCGGGAGTAGGAATTTCATAAAGCCGGCTGTTTCTGCCTTTGGAAGCACTATGTCTCCACCATTCCCGCTACGAGCCAGTTGAACAACTGCACCCTCAAGTCCACCCTGTAAAGCGGTTAGTGCGTGTAACATCCCGCGATTGATTCCCACAAGCTCACTCGTTGCAGCCGCGGTAATCTCCATGGCGTTCAATATTGATTCGCTTTTGGCGTCTGTATCACCAAGTACCGAGCCAGTACCCTGTGATTCCTGAAAGGTTCTTTCAGATGCGGATCCCCCTGTTGCCCCGGTATCTACGCCCATAGATGCAATGAGAGCCGCCACGCCTATGGCTCTGGGTATTGCCGAATAAACGTCTCCACCTTGCAGTTGCTTTATGACCGCATAAACGCCAGCTACAACATTCATAATTTGTAATACGGAATTCAACTTTTCAGCCGCTTCTGAATCCTCATTAAATAAACCGCGAACCTGCTCAAGCGATTGAATGGTCGCATCCAGCCCCTTAGCAAAATTATCATGCATACTATTTATGGCATTTTCGGCTCGCCCAATATTTTCAATCATGCGATCAAATTGATCTTTTTCAATTAAATCTTTTTCAAATCCCTCTTGTACCTTTTTCCGAATATCATCCAGCGCCTCCAGCCCGGCGACAAGCGGGTCAAACTGCATCTTTAGTCCATCAAGTTCATTATCAAGCGCATCCAATTCATCAAGCCATTTGAAATTTTCTTCAAGCTCCTTCATGGTCGCCGCGTATTGTTTCGTAATCGGAATATTCCGCTTGAGATTTCCGCCGAAAGCAGTTGCTGCAAGAGCCGATGTCTGTAAAAGATACTGCAGTCGTTTCAACTCGGCTTCCGGCAGGTCCCCGGCTTTCCATGCTGCTTTGAGCAAATCCCATGCTGCCTTGTATTCTTTTACGGCCTCAATTGATGGATCCAGTGCATTCACTAAATCATCAAAAGCATCGGCATCATACGGCGGTTCTAGAGACAGCCCATCAAGCCAAGCAAAATTCTCTTTAAGGAGTCTCATCGTCTCCGCATAACGGGCCATCAGATCATTGCTTTCACCTGTTTTTTCGTTGTACGCAGTCTGTGCATCTGTCAGTTTTATCAGCTGAGCTTGTAATCGTTCTCCCTCTGCTTCCGCCGCCTTAATTTGTTGTGCTATCCTGGCCATCTCAAACGCCATGTTATCAGAAGCCTGAGCACCCATAGGTCTGCCCTGCATATCCATCAGAACCTGCAAGTTATCCCTTAGTCGGCCTACCACAGTATCATTTTCAGCAATAGCATTATTAAGGTCTTGGACAACCAAATCGAATGACGTCTTACCGAAATCATCCATTGTTTTTATTAAGGATTCAATTCTTAAATCAAGTTCATTTGACTCATGTCCCGTGTCTCTCATTTTCCAGGCTAACAAACCTAATCCTGCAATAACGATTCCTGCTGGCCCTAACATAAGAGCCAATCGGCCAAGCGATGCAATCAGCTTGGTATTAATTGCCAAAGCCAGTATTCCTATTGTCCTAATAAGACTTCCCACGACAATTAGCAGAGGTCCCATTGCAGCAGCCACCAGACCTATTTTTAGAATCAGATTTTTTGTTTCTGGATCAAGCTCCCGGAACGCAACGGCTATGTCTCGGATCTCCTGCATGAGACTCATTACAGCAGGGGCCAAACTTGCGCCCAATTCTATTGCTACATCGGTAATTTCAGCTTTCAATAGCCCCAGTTGATTTTCAAATGACTGAAGTTGTTTCTTTGCAATATCATCTGTAACGCCGCCCATTGATCTGAGCTTTGTCTCATAATCCTCAATCTTGTCTGATAGTCCTATTAATGACCTAATAGCGATAACGGATCTGTCAGCAAAACCTAACTGAGCCAGGGCGGCCCCTTTCATCTCAACCGTCATTGGGCCTAATGCAACTTCCAGATCCCGAATAATATCAGCCATGTTTCTAAAGGCGCCATGTTCAAATACCTCAATACCAAGTTTTTTGAACTCATCAGTATTTTTTCTATATGCCGATTGAAGATCCCGCGTAACGATATTGAATTTCTCTCCGGCTTCAGTGGCCTTAATACCCTGATCTGCCCAGGCAGCCAGAACCGCGATGCCTGATTCAATATCAATATTAAGATCCTTCATTGCGGTACCAGCCTTGTTGGTTAACGCTTCACCAAACTGCTGAACAGAGGCGTTTGCTAGAGTATTTGCTCCAACAAGAACATCCGACAGCTTAACCATTTCCTCCATGTTTGCAATGGCATCATTTTTAATTACCTTGCCGAGTGCGGATTGTGCATCCGTCAAAATATCCGTAGCCTTAGCCATATCAAAAGTACCAGCTTGAGCAAATGCCGCTACCTTTGGAAGGGCGGCAACAGCTGATGCTGCGTCAAGACCAGCAGAGGCTAGGAAAAAATAGGATTCCGCCGCCTGTTCGGCTGAAAATATAGTCTCACGCCCCATCTTTTTAGCGGCATCCGTCATGTCCTTTTTCATGGTTTCTGATAACTCACCCATGATGGCCATGGATCGAATCATCGCATCATCAAACTTGGCAAAAGCGTGAACGGATGCGCCGGCAATTGCAAGAAGCGGACCAGTCACATATAGTGACATATTACGCCCCATTTTTTGCATATTTTGGCCGACTCTCATTGCCGTTTTTCCTAGTCTATCGGAAGCAGATTCGGCTCTTTTGGAGGCTCCTTCAAACTTATCAAGTCGATCTGTAGCAACTACAACTCCGTCACTGCGTACACTTAAACCAAGTTCGGCAATATCAATTGACATCCTTATCTCCCTTTATTCCCTTTGTTACGTTCCGATTCCTCTTTTTCTCGTTCACGTTTGGCATTGCGTTCCTCTGATATTGTTAAGAGCCAGGCATTATCCATTGCAATTAACCAATTAATCTCCTCTGGCGCAACAAGCCTTTTGGTTAAAAATAACCAACTGGAAATTTCATTATAGGAAATGGGAGCCAGGTTTTCAAAACCAGGAGGGCGGCGGGAATTAAGCTCCCACCACCAGTCCCACACGTGCTTGGCGCACTTAGGTATTTCAGGCTGCTCTGGGGTCTCAACACCTGCTTGGGCGTTATAGTCCTGTCGAGTAACTTCAACCGGCCCATTCCTGCTTGCAACCTTATGTCCCCAATTAATTTCATATCGTGCGTGCCAAGCTAGGCAGTCTCCTAGATGTCCTCCGATTTCGACAAAAAATCATCAAGACTTCCAACCTCTTCGTCAATAAACTTTTTGATGTGGTAGCCAAGAACACTATCATTGAACATGGCGCTCAACTCTTTTTTACTGAACTCTGGCCTGCCTTCATCTTCATCGGCTCCTTGCTCCCAGCGCCATGTCACAACGTGAGCGGCACGGAGTTTGTCCTCATGATCTGCTACCAGGTTTTGGTAAGCTGTTGTTTTACGCTTTAGCGTAAGATCCCTTACCTTTGACTGGAACGCCCGCATAACGGCTTGTACTTCCTTAGAAGACTCATGACGTAATATAAAAAACATTCCCGTAGGCGTACCAGCGGGCTTAAATTCAATTTCACGGTCCTGTGTTTGTACTGCATTTTTTATTTCATTCAAGTTCATTTCATTTTCCTCATTAGACTATCAAAAGCCCCCGGTCGGTATTGACCGGGAGCCAAACTGCACCCTTTCCTATATGGGATTAGGGTGCTTCCACAATTTCAGGTGGTTGCTGCAGACCTAACGTATAAATTACGTGCTTAAAGTCCTCGTTACCGCCTTTGGTACGTTGCGGACCTGTTACCAGGCCGCGGTTATACTCCTCACTGGCGTCTGCCCAGACGAATTTGAACGCATAGTTGTTCGTATTGTCATAGGCGGCAGCTGCTTCCATAAGATCCATACCTGCACTTGGTGTATCCTGGAACTCAATATTCGGATCACCAGCGTTGGCTTCACCTTTGCCTTTACAAACAACGGGCCGATCCCAGGTACTATCCGTTACAACATTCTGTGTAATACCTGTTGGATCACACGTTACAAGGTTGGGAACCTCAGTATAGGTCAGACCTTCGAATTCTGACAAAGTCAGATCGTCATTGGACGCAGTCGTTGCAATATAAAACATACCTCCAAAATTTGTAGCACCACAACTAGCCATAAAATACTCCTTCAATCAGTAACAGTTAAAAGTTTCCGGAAACCCATATACGGGGAGTCATTACGTTACGTTAATCCCTGGTATGAAACCATAACCGGGATATATATCTTACTGGGATCCTCTACGACGGCCGGTAACTGCCAGGCCCTCATATTTACGCGTACCGGTCCCAGTACCAGGCCTTTAGGGAAGTAGTCTATCAGAGCGTCCGCTAGTTCGGACGGCGCCAGCTGGCCCTGGCCAGGCCGGTAGTAGACTCGCATCTGCACGTAACCTCTCGTGTCTACGTTCGCGCAATTATCCCAGACCACGTTAACCGTCTCACCTGGGACGAGGATCGGCTCTATCCACATACCGGCCCCAGGTGGATTACTCTGTAGGCCTGGCCACAGTATAGCAGGCTGGGGCGAGTAGGCGAACGCGTCTAACCAATCGAACGCGGCCCGGAGGATCTCGACGGTACCGACCCAGGTACAGGCCCCGGTCGTAACTCTAACCTGGCCGACGTAGCCGGTGGCGCCTGGGCACGTTACCGGGACGATAATCGCGCCGCCTACTGTGATCGTTACCTGGCCGACCTGGCCGGCGCCGGCGGATCCCGTAAGGATCGCCAGGGCGTCGCCCGTTACTGCGAGATCTCCGACGGCCCCGGCGGCGAACACGCCGTCGAGGGTTACCGTTACGTTACCCTGGGTGGAGACTTGAACAGATCCGACCTCTCCAGATCCGGCGGATCCCGTAAGGACCACCAGGGCCTCGCCGGTTACCGTTACGTCTCCGACTTCGCCTGTGCCGGCGGATCCTGTTACTGGGACCACGGCCGGGAGTGCGACGGATACAGATCCTACCTCTCCGGTCTCCTCCGAGCCCGTGAGGGCCACTAAAGCGTCGCCCGATACGATCAGGTCGCCGACTTGTCCGGTGCCCTCTAGGCCGATTATAGGGACGGTTATATCGTTACCAGCGACGACCGTTACCAGGCCGACCTGGCCGGTGCCGGTGGATCCCGTAAGGATCGCCAGGGCGTCGCCTGTTACTGCGGGATCTCCTACCTGGCCGGTGCCGGCGGATCCGTCTACGAGGACCGTCTCGGCGCTCGTTACGGTTACCTGGCCGACCTCGCCCGTCGCCTCGATCCCGGTTAGAATTATATTAGCGTCGCCGGTTACCAGGGCGTCTCCTACCTGGCCGGTGCCGGCGGATCCGGTTAGGGGAACGTCGACCGATACCACGGCGTCGACGGTTACCTGGCCGACCTGGCTCAGGCCTGCGGATCCTGTTGCTGGGACGTCGATCGCGATAACGGCGTCGACGGTTACCTGGCCGACTTCGCCAGTCCCCTCGAGGCCCGAGATCGGGACGTTAGCGTCGCCGGTTACTGTGAGATCCCCGACGGCCCCGGTGGCCTCCTGGCCGGTTACAGGGACGTCTACGGGGACGCTACCCTCGTCTACTGTGACCTGGCCGACGGCCCCGGTGGCCCCTAGGCCCAAGATCGGGACCACGGCCTGGGCGTCGATATCTACCTGGTCGACCTGGCCGGTGGCGGCGGATCCGGTCAGTAGTACATTAGCGTCGCCGGACGCGTTAACGTCTCCGACCGCTCCGGCTGCAGCCAGGCCGACTACGGCCACGACTACCGAGATCCCGGCAGATACCGCGCCAACCGCTGCCGCTGCCGCCAAACCGACGATCGACGTGTTCGATTTCGCTTCAACTGTTGGCGATCCTGTTTCGCCCGTACTCGCTGATCCAATCGCAACGACATTCGACTTAGCCGCCACCGTGACCGAATCGACTTCGCCAGTCGCAGCAACGCCCGTAAGAGTTACATTTGAATCACCAGTTACCGTAACTGTATCTACTGCGGAGGTAGCTTCAACACCTGTAACGGGGACATTTACGCTAGGCGAGGATGCATCTACTGTTACTGCACCTACCGCGCCGATAGCAGAGAGGCCAGCTCCATATTCTACTAGGTACTCAGCCCTGTAAGCCCGTACCCAGTTGAACGTGTCACCTGTAAGGCCATAAAACCTAACGGTGGAATCTATCACCTCTGCCCAAGTCCAACCGTTCGGGCTATTTAAAGTGCCATAGTTTGACCAAGAGAGACCTGCACTCTCAAATATACTGGTGTTTCCTACGTTTTGAAAAAGGTCATAAAATTGTGCATTAAGTTGAGAAAAATGACCACTGGCCTCACCGTATATCCTGCCCTTAACGCTTGAAATCCCGACCCCAGAACCAAGGTCAGTAGCTGTTGTACCTTTTAAGGCTAAATAATCACTAGCACCATTTGCGGTGGTTTCAGCATAAGTGGATGTTGAGCCATCAGCAGCGTTGGCATCATTTGTCCAAACTGCATTGTTGTCATTTAATAAAGTATGTGCGTCAAAATAATAGGTGGCTTCTGTAGGTGGTGTGAGCAGGACAGTTGTACTTATTTCTACTGTTACCGCACCTACCGATGCGGTTGCTGCCACTCCGGTCGGATAGACATTGGCATCGCCTCTCGCACCCTGATTAAGACTGATGACTTTAACTGGTGCGTTATAAAACCGACCCTCGTCAAATGTGCCTGTCCACTCCCAGATTGAGAG
>Ga0307377_10007443_pt1 | contig 11293 bp, 18 predicted proteins | sample TR3MG_FD_202535 | JGI IMG/M metagenome (GOLD analysis project Ga0307377, IMG submission 202535) | Soil microbial communities from Risofladan, Vaasa, Finland - TR-3 | ecosystem: Environmental > Terrestrial > Soil > Coastal area > Acid sulfate soil | place: Finland: Risofladan, Vaasa | collected... | reverse complement strand
ACCTGCTGTAAAGAAACAGTTATCATCTATAATTACATTCCTTGCTATAACTGTTTGATATCTCATTATAACATTATTACCTATTGTGCAGTTACCAGATGTAAGGACATAACTATCAACATAACAGTCATTGCCTATAACAGTTCCTGGTTTTAATAGAGTATGGTGACAGATTGTAACATTATCTCCAACAGTCACATTCTCCATTATTACATTATTACTACCTATTGTGACATTCTTTCCATATTGAAATGATGAATGAATATCATTGAATTTTCTACTTACCATTGGACCTCTCCTTTTAATACCCTTTCATCGAAAGGTTTTTTATATTTAGCAGGACTACCAACATAAATGCCTGATTTAGTTATATCTTTATGGACATAAGAAGCATTCCCAATCATAACCTTATCACATATTTTGACTTGACTGTGGGTTACAATGTTTTGCCATAAGAAACAATCGCTTCCTATTTGAGTTCCTCCACCAAGTTTAGCGCCAGGAGCAATATAAGTCCTTTCACCAACTTTAGTGTTATGACCAATATTGCACATTACACATACTTTAGCATCATTCCCAATCTCTGTATTACCGAAGCATGATCTATGAACAATTGAATATGCCTCAACATCTACATTATCTCCTATAACAATACCACCTATTTCCTTAAGATGTATTCTGTGTCTGTCTGGACTGATAGCATAAGTATTTCCATGTATACCAATCAAAGCAGTAGGATGAATATTGCAGTTTTCTCCATATATAACAGGAGCAGGTTCGGTATTTTCATGTATTCGGTTATGGATGAATGTCCATACATATTCAATGCTATCTCTTTCAGTTAATATCATGTATTTTATATTTTTCGGTAGATGTGAGACCAATTCCATATCAATATTATAGGGTAATAGTAGAAATATATCCTTATCAGTCTCATTTAATACGATTTTCAGGTATTTATCATTCCTTGCAAATGTTAATGCTCCATCCTCAAGATTGAATATAGAGCAGGTCTTATTATAGTTGTCTATTTCAGTCATTTTACCCACCTCTTTATGATATATGCCTCTGCAAAGTCAAAACCACACTGTGACCCTCTCAATCTTGAAAGTGCTCTAACGTGATCAACCGAGCGATGTCCTCTAACCTGTGAAGCATGAAGTTTATATCCTTCTATTTTTTTATCAATATCAATAGGCACAAAATGATTGACTTCATAATCAGATGCATACCATTGAATAGCTCCTAATCCTTCATATACAAATACTCGTTTGACTAACCAATTTTTATCACTGGGTCTTAAAGCAATCATTGAAGCATTATATATTGCTCTATGATCCTGATTGAATGAAGGATAAGGGATATAGATAGAGTTTGGAGTATATATATTAATCAAGTCTTGAATAACATCTATAAAGTCATGTTCATCATACTTATTAGGCACTCCCCCAAACAGTTCCCATTTAAATCCAAAGTGTTTAGATACATTCTCTGCTTCTTTTATCCTTTCATTAGCAGGTATAATATGATTCTCCTCAACTCCACAATATATAACCTGACAGGAGTTATCAAGAGTTCCTCCACAACCTATTACTTCATCATCTAAATGAGGTGAAATTATTAGTTTATCCATTATTTAATCCCCTTTGTTTATTTCTTTTAATTCAATAAGATCATTTCTTAATAATGTATCTAAAAATACAGGTAGGAAGGCAAGTAGATCCTTATGTCCTTTCTTTCTAAACATATTCAAAAACATTTCATCATCTATACAGTGTAATATTTCATGCATAAGAACTAAATGTTCGTGATTTTTATTTTGGGTATCAGTTTCGTTAATATATATTTTACCTTGAAATAAACATCCTTCATTTATAGTCCATTCTGTTGGGTTACCTTCCTTATCTACCTTTGTTATATCATGAAGAACATGATCTACTGGTAATAATTCATCGTTGGTAAATATAACATCTACCTCTTTATGTAATATTCGTAATTTAATAGTCTTTTCTTTATCCATTATAAGAATCTCCTATGTTGAAAGAACCTATCATGCATCATCCTCTCATAAGCATTTGAATAGTTCAAATACCTACATGAAGGACATTTAGATACATCTGGTCTCATTTCCATTCGTCTTCTCCATAAATGTTCAAATGAATTGCCTTTTAGACTACCAAGACAAAATTCAGGTTTCCCTCTATGTTGACAACAATAATATACATTTGCATCTGCACCCACAATTCCTACTAAATGAGCAACATCACAGGGCATATTATTGATTGCTTTATGTCTTTGAGTATTAATACCTATATCAGGATCAACATTAGGCATTATGAAGTTAGTAAACACTTGTCCGTTGATGTAGGCAGGTTTGAATTGAATATAGTCTGCTCCAAGGTCTTCTGCTAGATAATTAGCACCTTCAATTCCGTGTTTGTTATCTTCATTGATTACATATGAGATACCAAGAGTTCCACTCCCTATATCATAAGAAGCACATTTGATATTATCAACTACCTTTGCAAATTGATCAACACCCTTAACTTTTTGATATGTTTCAGGATCATGAGCATCAAGACTAACTCTAACGAAAGTAAACTCTTTAATGAATGAAACCTTATCAAGAAGTATTCCATTAGTTACAAGTCCAATTTCCATACCCCAATCAAGAGCAATATAACACATATCATTAAAACGTGGGTGTAATGTAGGTTCACCGCCTCCTGTAAAAGTAACAGATTTAGTCCCTTTTTCACTTAATTCTTGAATAACTTCTTCATATATTTCAATATCAAGGGTTTCTAAATTCTCTTGTCTGTATTTGGTGAACATACAGAAACCACATTTAGCATTACATTTGTTAGTAGGGTCGACTTCAACTGTTACAGGATGGACATATTCCTTATCCATCAGTCTACCCATTTCATCAATATAATAGAATATTTTATTATCCATTTATCTCTCCTCTATAAATTTGATATAGTAATACAACATCTTTGGAGCAGTTCCCATCATATATTCAACTGTATTTGATTGTTTTGAATTTTTAATTGCTTTATCAGCATACTTATTAAATACTTCATCCCCAATCTGATTTTGTAATTGAGTAAGAATATTAAATGCTGCAATATATTGAAGGTCCATTTCGTCTTTTGTAGTGTATCTTATTGTTTTAGGTCCTAGTAGATTTTTTAATATTGGTATCATTTTATTATCTCCTCTATCCAACTCATAGGATTAAAATGCTCTAATGCCCTTTTTCGAGCACGTTTCCCATACATCTCTAATGTAGTTGGTGTTAATGATTTGATAATTTCAATCATTTGATCTTTAGTATCACATCTCCATCCAGTTTCAACATCAACCCTATCCTTCATTCCTGTATGATTATCACAAATAACTGATAGTCCAGCTGACATTGCCTCTGCGACCACACGCGGTCCGCCTTCCGTGTAACCTATTGGAACTGAATACAAAAATACATTTCCTTGAGCTAAAAATTCAGGTATTTTCATTTCATTTACTTTGAATTTATGGACATTAGGATGATCAATACAATCGCTTCTTGCAGGCATAAAGAAAAATTCAGTTTCAGGTCTAGCTTCTATAATCTTTTCAATAAATTCATTTGAATCTTCTGGCCATTTAGCATCACGTTGACTTGAATGACGAATAATTCTCAAATTACCCTCATAATTAGGTTCAACTGCATAATAATCTTCCAGGTCTGTTGGTGGGCATAATGCTTTAGTTGTTATATCAGGCATTCTTTTAATAAGATCAGCTTCATGTGTTGAATTAAGGAATAAGTATTTGTCCCATCCTTTAGTCCATTCAACTTCTCCTACCTTACCTAATTTGAAGTTCACGACCATAACTTTGCGTTTTGCATTTAAATTATTCATTACTTCATATTCAGGTAAGTGATAATTCCATATTGTATCGCTACAATACAACACTAATAGATCACAAGGTTGACTTAAATATTCCATATCTCTTTCAATAACACCTTCTGGTATTGAATTTTGATATGGGTTACAGATGTTCCCAGTAGAAACTAATTCAACATTATATCCTCTTTCTACTAACCCTTGCATAATGAAAAGTGTTGACTTTTCTGAACCACCATATCCTCTACAAGTGGTCATCATTCGTGCTAGAGGTTTTGTATCATCTAATTTTATTACTTCCTTACGTCTCCATAGGGAACATCTGTGTCCACCTTTCGTCTCTTGGAATGATTCTTTCATATATTTATCTTGCCATTTGCGTTCCCAGTCTCGACCTGCGTCGTGAACTATAACTGTTTCAGAATGTTCAGATGCAAACTTAACCGACCATTCTCGCTGTGGGCCACCAACTGGACCATCAACAAATATCATATCATAATTTCCTAATTCTGGCATAACTTTGCCATCCCAATGACGAATTTCGTGATTATCTTTCTTTAAAGCATTAAATTCTGTAATTTTTGCACTGTTTGTTTCATAAGTTACAATGTTATCAACAAAGTTACTTATCAATAGAGAAGACAACTCAACACCAAATTCAAGGACAGTTTTAATCTTGTGTTTTAAGATAGATTCTTTAATAAATATCCAATCCTTATCAGTTACACTATTTCCGCCCCATTTGAATCCATATTCTTTCAATAAGTCTTCATCTATAGGTTTGTGTTCAGGTATAATAAATTCCTTTTTCTCTTTAACTATATTTGAAAATGTTATTTCTTTATTTTTTCCTTTTGTAAGAAATCCACCTCTATAATATTTTCTGACTCCTTCCGCAATTTCTTCTGGGTCAATAATATCAACACACTTTGGAATTTTTCCATCAACAAGGTCCTTACATCCTTCGAGTTTGCAGCACCAACACGCTTTTTGGGCACATTTAAGTGTTCCGTTTGTTGAGATGTATTGGTGGTTGACGTAGTTTGTAAATCCGCTCGGCTCCCTGGCTCCAGCAACCACAACAGCAGGATTGTTAAAAGCAGCAGAAAGATGCATATGCATAGAAACGAGACCCAAACTACCGTTTGAATGAAGGAATATATTGAAGAGATCCCTGACCCCAGTTTTACCATCTTGTGTTTTACCCACATAATCAATCACTCCATCTAATATAGGATAAGGATGTCCTTTGACACCCAATTGAACTACTCTAATTCCATCTTTTACAAGTATATCAATAACCTCTTGCCATCTATGATATTGTTTAGCAGGCCACCCAGGTTCTCCACCATAGATGAAAATCCAATAATCCCCATCAATAATAGGTTTACGTGCCATTTCCTCTTGGGTCATCCATATATCAGGTTTTACAGGTCCTTGAACAATTGAAAGACCTAACTTCTGTTCAATATCCATACGAAAAGCATTACACATATGTAAGTTCCATGTATTACTTCGGTTGGTTAAAAATCCTGGACCAACATCTAAAGGTTCAATACCGCTTACAAATTGATGGTCGATATATGGATTGTTATCCCAAATATGACGGGCAGTTGATATAACACCAACTCTTGTATTCGGGAATTGATTTTTAAAGTCTCTTACAGCGCAGGTGAACGTAAGTATGTCACCGATTGCTTGGCGATTTTTAAAAATTATTTCTGCGGGGGGTTGATTTGATTCGGGTGCTCTAACGGGCATTGCAGTTTCAGTTTGTAAATCTTCTATTAACTCCTTTGTAACCTCTTTTCCAGGTAGAACTCTATGAATATGTCCTGACGACATTTTTAGACTCATTAATATGTCTTGAATTTGTTGTCCTTTGAGGTCAGGATTACGCTCTAATGTCTCCGCCTCTTTTCTCAATTTGTTTGTGAAATTTCCCACTCGAAATTCCCTCCTTTTCTATTTTTTGATGGCAACCGAGTTCACACACAGTTACCCAATTATCACTTATTACTCTTTTTCGATCATTTTTGCTCTTATTTTTGCAGTCCATACTATATCCACCTCAAGACCATCGTGGATGGTCATTTTATTAGCATCATATTTAGCGTATAAAACAATATCTCCGTATTTAAGGTCTGGTCTATTTGAATGTATAACTTTACCAGCAATTGTATCATTCTTTTCAGATTGACGCTCAATCATACAGTTATCACCAAATGATATAAATATTTTCTTACCCATCCAAACCTGCCTTCACTCTTTGTATATGGACATATGCTTTATTGTAGCATATATGACATTTAGTATCTTCACCACTATGTATATGACCACTCCAACCACATTGAGGACAAGTCATATAGGTTTCTCTTTCCCAATCGTCTGCTTGAAGGTAAGGAACATTATCAAAGTCTTCCTTCGCTAACTCTAACGCACTCTTTACCTTTACCTTTAGTTTACGAGTATGGGTCCTCTTTGGTTTTACTTCTTCTGCTACTTCAGGTTCTTCAAGTGCCTTATCCTCTTCCATTTCATCTTCATGAGTCCAAGGTTCTACTTTTACAACGTCTTCTTCTTTTTCACCCCATATTTTTGCAAACTCTGCTGCTGTTGAATCTTTCATTATTTTTGTCTCCTATTGACTTTACGATAATCTTTATGATCAGGGAATATATAACTACAAGATAAACATCTAATACGTTTCATATGAAGCATTCCATAGAAACCACATTCAGGACAGTCCCTCATTATATGATTCTTTTTACCATAGTTTACTGACCAGGAACCATCATCAACCCAATTATCATATTGATATTTCATATATGAAGTTGAATCAATAGGGTCATCTACTAAATGTTCTCCCCAGTCTATTTCTGAAGTTGAATCCATTACCAGTCTCCCTGCTCCCTTTGAATTTTATTTAGTTTTTTAGTTTCATATCTTAATAAATTATCAAACTGCCATTCCCTATACCATTGAGCGTAATCTATATATTTTTTATTTTTATATGAACAGTTTGGTTCACAATCATAAGCATAACCACCAGATTCAGGAATTGGAATACGATTAATCTGTTCTTCAACAGATACACAGTTGACCACAATGATGCATAAACCGCACAGTAACCCTACTTTGATACTCTTATGTATCAATTTCTGCATATTAGACATCACAATACCTCTCTTTCCAGTTGTCTTCTAAAGATTCAATCATTTCCCAAGTCCATTGAATAATGAACCTTTGAAGTTTGTCAGACTTGGATACAGTGTCAACAAGTTCTTTCAATGCTTTTCTTTTAGTATCATTATCCATTTTGTGCCTCCTTAAACTTTTTGGAGTGGACGTGTCTATGGTGAACATAACAGATCGTTTCCCAATTGTCCTTTGAAAGATCAGTCCAATCACCTGACTTACAATGCATAGTCAAGTCCTTATTCCAATATTCCATCTCTTCTTTTTTATTTTTACCACACATAGAGCAGAGTCCTGTATAGTATAAATCCCTTGCCTTCTGGTGATAAAAGTTATAACCACCTAATTTACCAAACTTATTTAATTTTAATAGTCTTTTTGAATGATTAGGTCTTTTCTTTCCTTCATATATAGGTATTCTTCCTCCACTCCTATATGACTCTTTATGAATATCACCCATATATTTATTATATCCTGAACATTTCATGGCATTAGGTTTACAACACGCTCTACCTTTTTTAACAAGATATCTTGCCTTAAATCCGCAGATATAACACACAGCTTTTCCGGCAGCAATATTCTTCCTTAACTCAAATAAGGGCGCTCGATTAAGAGCACTCTTTTTCATACGTTTTCTATGTGCTGGGCAAGCGTGCCATGTTTTATCAGTGCAAATCCAAAAACCGTTTTGTTGTTTCTTTACTCCTAATTGTCCACATCCGTAATGACATAACTCTTTATTTGTATTTTTACTCATCTCTCCTCCTGGGAGCTCTAATGGGCATTCTCAGGACTCTAATTATTCACTTGACTCCTCTCTTTTTTTATTTATGATTTTCCATATACTCTTTGATACCATATCTTAATGCTCTTGAAATTGTAATATCTTTAATCTTAACAAATTCTTCGATTTGTCTTTTTTCTTCATTTGTGACCAGAGATGTTAGTTGAACGTGTAAAATATCTTCTGGTTTTTTCTTTGGTCTTGACATTATACATCCTCCTTTAAAAACTTGCCCTCATTTATAATATGTTCTAAAAAATTCTATACATCTCGTTATGATTATTTTCTATGTTTGTTTGAGTTTCTAACTGAAGTGGTGAGATTAAAACCGACGAAAAAACCCCGACCAGGAAAGAGTCAATAACCTGATCGGGGAAATAGAGGAAGATAAATAAATGAATAACTAGTAACATATGTAAAGCAACGTAGTAACTAAAAGTTTCATTATTATGTTCTATATTTTTAGTCATCTAGTGCTTCCTCTATGTCTGCTTCTGCATCAATCCTCATATCAAGGATTTTTAAATAACATCCAGTGCAAAAGAAAATCCAGTTATCCGCTTCCATTAAACGATAATCTCTAACTGAAGTATCACGACACTCCATATGTAAAGGAACTGAATGTTCAATCATTTGGTCTTCAAAACTCTTTCTACATAATGAGCATAATGATTTTTCCATATTCATAATCTCATACCATTTATTAATACGGTCTAATACATTTTTCTTCCAGGCAATAGATTGAAGTTCACGTCTTACTTCTTCTTTCAATATTGCTCTATCACGTTGTAGTCTTTTAACGAACTCCGCTTGATGTTGAGAGCAACAATAAATTTGATTTGCATTATCAACTTCAAAGTTTTTGTTGCAGTATGGACAACATTTGATCGTTTGTGTCATAAATTCTCCTTCTTAATCAATTTAGTTGTGAAAAGTCCGAAATAAGCTTTTTAGCTACTTTTCAGCAGCTCTAACCCGTTGATTTTATTAGGTCTGAAATTGTGAGTTTCAAACTCAAAACCTGTTTTGGTATCTTATACAGGGATTTTCTAAACCCACTAAAATCAATGGTCTATGGACGCTTAAAATACGTGCTCTAACTAACTATTTTACTTTCTTTACTACCAACTCCTACCACCCCTTACTACTCATTATCATACCTATCTTCAAGCAATCTACCCTATATGTGTATATCACATATGTGTAGATTGCTTATGTAATGGGAATGATAATAGGGGTATATGGTGTAATGTAGAGTCGCCTTAAATACAAGAAATGTGATTATTCAATAATAGGGTAATGGTGTTTCATCTTTTCATAGTATTTGTCTATCATTAACTGATAAAGAACATCTGCGTGTTTCTTTTGAACTCTAATTGAATCGTGAAATGGTAACCCAATAATATTTTGTCTTTTCAACTCAAGTAATATATCATTCATTATACAAGAGTCCTGATATTGTAGTTTAATTCCAACATCAGCACAAACATATTTTGAAATTGCTTTATGATAATTTAAAAAGTTATCATATAAATATTCAATAGTTTTGTATGATGGAATTGAACCATTAAATTTACCAATCTTTGAATCATCCTTCATTTTCTTCCTGGTTTCATAAACTGCTCCTTTTCTGGTCTGGGCATTTATAGCAATTAATGAAAGGTATTTTATGATTGCTCTCTTGTCCTTATTTACAGTATCGGACTTGACATATACATAAGCTTCCCCATTGAAGTCCAAATCTAAATAGTTATATAACATCCTAATGTGATGTGAAGCATAATCTAATTCAATTGTATCTTCCCCATTGATTGTAATGGTGGGTCTAATTTTCTTTGGAATCTGACCAAATACTTGTGTATAAAATCTACCACCAAATCTATATTCATTTCTATTGAAGCTTCTAAAGACAGATAAGTTATATTTATTTATTTCATATTCAGTTCCATTCTTAAATAAATAACCTGCTCTAACTAGATCATTCAATGAATCTTGATATTTAGGATTATTATATTTAGTGAAATCACAAATGAATTTAACAGTTGCAGTCTCAAGTAAATCATTTATTGTTTTGACATCTTCATACATACTATAATATTGTTTATTTTTTGGTGGTTCAACACATATTTGTTTTGCTTTTGTCTCACCCTTTTTCTTCCGTAGTCTTTTCTTCATTCGTATAAGAGTATCTGTTTTGACTATTTTTACATTAAATTTCCGTTTAATAAAATTATATCTAAAAGAGTATTTAGCAGATCGTTTATTTCTTACACCAGAGTATCCTTTCCAATGTAGACAAAACCCTGCTCTAACCAATTCTTCCAAGATATTGTTAGTTATTATATCCTTGAACCATTTATATTTGTTTTTGTGATATTTGACTTGTGGTTTTGATAATGGGACATATTCTTTTCTACAAACAGTTAAATTTGCAAGAATACAACTCAATGCTTCTTTATATAAATGTAAATTTCGATAGTTCTTATTTTTAAAATGATAATAAAACACTATATCAACAAAAGTATCATCATCAAGTCTTAATTGTTCATCAAACATCTTACCAGTATTCAACCATTGATCATCAACCTCATGATGATATAATAATGGCCAACAACGATCTCTGTTATACATTTGATTTTTTACCTTATGAACTTCATATTCAAAGCATTCTGGACGATCTAATATATATCGCGGTTTATGTGGAATCTGACACGCAGCTCTAACTATACAAATTTTACAAGGATTATGAGGTTTCATCTTCACCACCTCCAAATTCAAGTCCACTAAACACATGAGGTGCTCTAACTGGTGTCTCTTCGATAGCAGAAATCTTATAGTAGAACACGGAGTGTATTTTTGTTGGTATGAGGTGGGTAGATCGAATATCGTCTATGTTATAGTATACAACTTGCTCTAACGCATATATTGACTCTGCGGTCTTTCCAAGCGAGTGTATCTTTCCCTTTACGACTTTTTCGTCTTGTTCGATAGGTTGAACAAATAAAGCACTTTGACCTGGTTTTAATCTTGTTTTCATTATAGTTTCTCCTTTATTTTTAATAGGTGTTCTTTTTGTTTAGGTTTAGATGTGGAGGTCAGGGGTGCAACCAAGGAGAAGAAGACAAAACATATCCAGGGAGGAAATGAATAGAAACTAACTCCAACACCCCCGAGCTCCACAAATTTTATGATCTTTGCAGGCCGTGCAAGTGATCATTATTAATATGTTCTAAAAATAATCAATGGAAGATCTTGCTCTAACGAGCTATAGAGCGAATCCATTAGTAAGAGTAATCATACCTTGAAAAATCAACTGTGTTTGTTTCATGCATAATCATGGTGGGGCTCCTTTCTTAAAAAGTTAAAAGTAATAGTTCATTATCATTAATTAATATATATGGTTGTGAGTTTTTTAAGT
>Ga0307377_10007442_pt1 | contig 11293 bp, 18 predicted proteins | sample TR3MG_FD_202535 | JGI IMG/M metagenome (GOLD analysis project Ga0307377, IMG submission 202535) | Soil microbial communities from Risofladan, Vaasa, Finland - TR-3 | ecosystem: Environmental > Terrestrial > Soil > Coastal area > Acid sulfate soil | place: Finland: Risofladan, Vaasa | collected... | reverse complement strand
CATTGTAGCACAATACATTGTAGCACAATACATTGTAGCACAATACAAAATGCATTGTAGCACAATACAATAGGAGAAGAAATTTGAAGACTCATATAAGTATAAGGGTAGATGGTAATCTAGTAGATTTTGCTGATAATATAGCAGAACTTAATGAAGTATCTAGAAGTAGGGTATTTGAATTGGCATTGGAACTGGTTAGTGATTACTTCTCAGATAACCAAATCAAAAATGAACTACTAGCTAGGGGAAAAAATGACGGTAGATTTAAACAAACCGGGCCCACTTAGTTTATATACTGTACCTTTTTTGCTTCTTCCATTGAAAATTCTATCTCGAGTTCCTTAATAGCCTCATCAAGATCGTATTTTGGCGGCAGGTCAAAGCCAAATGTATCAGCGAAAATCTTCATTGGTTCAGTAGGCATTATGGCATATTTAAGGCTGTTAACCACCACCTCTATCTTTTTATCGTCTGTGTCTGTCCCGATTTCTTTTTCATACATATCAAGAGCTTGTCTGGGGAACATTGCACCACTCACCATAAGTAAGATTTCACCCATGAAATAATCCATACCCTCAGGTGCTACCTTATCTGCGTTAACCTGAATCCAATTTACAAAATCTTTTCCTAGGTAACAATACATTATTCCATCCTTTCTAAATGTTGTGGAGTTAAAAGACGATTGTCGTTCACTAGCTTTAAAAATCAGCTTCACCTCCAAACCGAGGCTACCTATAAAAAACTTCGGTAAATCTATAAAAAACTCCAGTACTACTACTAACTAAGTAACTAAAGAAAAAAGTTCGGTTCATACAATTCTCCTTAAGAAAAAAAAGTGGTAAGGCACCCCTCATTTGGGCACCCTACCACTTTTCTACATGTCAACCAACTCCGTCGTTGTTGCTAATACACGGGCACGTGTCCGCCTCCCGCTGTTTGCGCAGGTGGCGTATATACCGTGTTTTGCACCGGCTGATGGTTGACTGGTGCTGGCTGGAAATTCACCGGACTCTGAGGATATCCTGCTGGTGCACCCTGTTGGGGCCCCGCTGGTGGATTCACTGGCACCATTACTCCATTAACATTTTGGTAATATACCTGTCCATTCGCCTGTCCGCTGAAGGCGTTGGCTATTTCCTGGGGTCGTACTCCGGGCCCTCCAACAGGCGGATTTTGAGGATACCCTGCAGGTGCCATACCCGGACTGGGCTGGGAACTTGCATAATAATTCATGGGCTGATTGTTGGCCATGTTCACACCGGCAACAACGATACCAGGCCCCTGCGGAATCGAGACTTTTGCAAACCCGAATTTATCACCACCATTCCAGATTTCCGAATTTCGGCGATCCAGCATCTGTTTGTAGATGACGTTGTCCTGGGAATTTGGCACACTCCACCCCTGCGGCCGTTCACCCACCATAATCTGATTTATGATGTGTTTTTCCGACTCTTCGCCGAAGATGATGAACAGGATGGTATGGGCCTCTTTCTGGATTTTGATGGGCAGACCCGCATTGTCAAGACGTGGCTGACGGTTCTCATCGAACAGGGTACCCTCATAAGGCTCCGGCCTGCAAATCAAGTCCAAAGCTCTTCCCTTGGACAATGACCGGGCACATGTGTCGGCCAGTTTTCCCCAAGCAACGATATTGAACTTATACCTCTTCCCTTTGTCACCGGTACGCTGATCCGTACCCTTGTTTGTGTTCAACAGAACGCCGAATTTGCATTGCTGGTTTACACCGTTCCCATTTTTGTTGTATGCCGGATAGTAAATGGGTTCTCCGATTACACGAACGCCGATTAAAACTGAAATACCTAAGCCTATGGATCTTCCTGTATACATAACTTTCTCCTTTTCTGCCTAAATAGGCAAATAAAATTATTGATGACTTAATTCGTCATCGTCATCCCAGCTAGCGAACTCGGCCCAATCCGAACCGCCAACCAAACCTTCAAAAACCGGGTTGAGAGCCCCGAGCCTAAAGTGGTCTTCTATAATACCAAGCTTCTCTTCATTTGGTATTCTCACTTCCTCACTACTGTCAAGCTCGCCTGCGTCATAATCGCTCTCTTTATACACACTTACCACACTCATTCTGGTAAAGTCGTAGTTGACAAGTACCGGATCGTACAACCTTAGGTTTTTACTTTTTCGAGTCTCAATGACAAGACCGGACTCCAGCTTAATTTCAAGAGTCCGGCCTAAGTCCTTGATGACCACTCCAGTGAGCGGTCTCATGTTAATCGACCCAACGGTTGTCTACGATTTTGGTCTTAATCTTGTCTTGCCCGTCAGCCAGATCATCCATGATATAGAGAATTTTGGTTCCGCCTTTGGCCTGCAAAGCCGTTTTTGAATAATTACCGTCCTTCCCTCTCTTCCCCGGATTTTGGGGAAGTACCAAACGCTTTTTCAGGAAACCGTTGTCATTGATATACAACACGTATCCTGGCAGTTTGGTATTCTTCATGATTTTGCCACGCAACAAGCCGTCCACCGTGGAACGATTTTCTGTGAATCGTGCCATTTCATCCATACAATCACCACCGACAACTACCATTATTTCCTGAGGTGTTAATTGTATAGGCGTGTTGCACACCGCCTCTGGGTATTCAAAACCTATATCACTGTTAAATACCTGTCTGCAGTTGGTAAATATATGTGCGTAGATTTTCTCATACACACCACGACAGATGGCGGACGTTGTCGCAGGGTCGAAACCAGTTGGTGGCAATGATTGAACTACTGCCTGATGCTGGTCTGCTTCGACCCCAGTCTGCACGTTTACTGGAGTATGCCCGCCAAACATTTGAACTGGTGCCGGTGGCGTTTGCGTTTGGGCTGGGACTGGCGCCACAGCCCTTGCCCCACTATTTACTTGCCCGGCGTTACCAGCGAGCATTGTAGCCACTCCCGCCACTCCACTAAAGGCTCCACTGTCCATCACCTGCCCTTCGAAGCCATCCTCACTGCCAAGAAACCCATCATCTTCCCACGGCTCCTCACCAAAACCGTCGTCTTGGATGACATTTCCGCCTACATTCGGTGCGGTCGTGCTGACACCAGTTTGAACACTCTCGTTTGCGAGGACTGCTACTTGTGCCGCCACACTCTCCAATCCACCAACTACTGTAGGTTCCATGATGGGCTGTGTGGCCTCTTTCATCCCACGAAGTGCCATATCCAACGGACTCTCTTTCCCCGTTTCGTGAGGAAGTGTGGGATTCTTCCAGCTGTCGTCGGAGTGGTCTTCACTCAAAGCCTGTATATATGATTTGAAGGTGTTCAAGGTAAGCTCTTCCTTTTCGCCTTCTTTCGCATAATGAGCCATGATGTGATTCTCCATCATCCACCGTTGACGTTGGGCCCACTCTTCATCGTCTGCCATGTCGACAATCATAGCCATCATCTGTGAACAGAACCATGAGGATTCTGAATAGTGGCCTGGCTCGATGTTGTGGTTTTTGGCAATCCACCGCAATTTTTCCTCTGCCCACTTCTCCGCCTCCATCTCTTCCTCTTCCGGTTTACTACCATTTGCTTTGCCGGAGAGTTTGTAATTGAGATGTTGTATTTCATGTAGGAAATTCATCCCCATGTTGCGATAATAGCTAGCGAAAGCTGATACCGCATCATCTTCGATGGAATCTTCCACACTCTTTACAAACGTGTGTTGAAGGTTAATCATGATGGCGTTGGCTTCGGGACAGCAACCAGCAAATAATTGGGTCCCTTTCTCGTCAGTCGGCTTGCCATCTGTTCTGAAGATAACCATTCTCACATTATGGTCATCCTCACCCTTGCCCAATCCGAATTCCGGTACCTTCAGACAGTGACTCAACAGCAACAGTTCTGCTTTGGACACACTATCATGCCCGTAGACTGCTACTGCTGCCCAATCAGTTAAGATGAAGACTGGGTCGTCTGATTTGGGTTTAACTAACTCTGTTTGCGCTTGTTGCTCAGCCATTTGTGGCTCCTTTCGTTTTTGCACACTGTGTGCGTTTATGGATATCCATGGCGAGCTGGCCCCTGCCAACCCGCCAAAATCCGGGCGGAGAACACCCGAACCTAACCGAACCTAACCGAAATGAACTTGTTTTGCATTAAAACGAGTCCATCAGCAACTCGGCAAGTTCCAACGACTCATCTGTATCTCTTTCAATGAGTCTGCTGATTAGGGCTGATTTGTTGCCCATAATCTCCCTGATCAATTGGTACGGCGTCATGCCAACCCCACTTACTAACGGTGATGTAAGCAGTTTGTTGACACTGACGTACAGCGGTGTAAATCTTGCGACCATCTCCTGACTTACGTTGCTTCCTACCATGTGTATTCTCCCTTCGTTGGTGGTGAACATCAAAAACCGGGCCGGAGAGCCCCCGGCCCGAACCTAACCTAGCCTAACCTACATGGACATTGGGGTGATGCTAGCAATTACAATTCTGCTAGGCTCAACCCCATGTTTCTCGTTCATGTCTGCCTTGAAATCAGCAATGCCCTCTTCGGCCAGTTCTTCATTTCCAAAGATGAAGTCCATGTACGCATTGTGGTCTGAACTCGTCTTGCCGGATTTACTCTTGATTTTGTAGTGCACTAAACATTTCATGATTGTAATCTCCTTCTGTTTGTTTTGGTTGTTGGTTAAAGTAATACATCAAAGAAAGGTGAGAGAGCTTTAGCGAGCGAACGCAGTGAGCGAGGGCACTGGGTAGTCGGTAGGAGACCCCAGGGGTAAGAATTGTTAGATGAGTTCAAAGAAACTCAAAAAACAGCTTAAGGCACTACCTGTGCCTCAGTGACCCCTCGGCCGCGGGTTAGTGGGTTGCCAGTTGTGACTATGTGCCCAAACTCCGAACCTTAGCACTAAAGTCCTTTGTTCAGCTATTAGTGCCATCAGCTGAACGGTGTCAAGCATCAATCACCTCCTTTCTTACGACCGCCGCCATATTGAACTTGCGGCCAGTTATGGATTAACCACTTCACCAGAAGATGTCTGTGGCAGAAAGTGTCATTGGGACAGAAGCACACTAATGTCACATTATCCACCATAGTTTTCTGTATAAGCTCTATTACAATTTTTCTGATTCCGTGGTAGTTATCTATCCACCTTTGAATGAGTAGGTTGTAATAATTACGTGTGTATACCTCCTCATTCCAGTATTTTTTGTAGTCCTCCTGTATTTCCTCTGTCGGCGCAAAAACCTCACCAACTGGGTCGTTGCCCTGGACAGTAATGTCTACCCTGTCATCACCTGAGTAGCTATAATGTGTGGTGTATAGCATAACTTGTCCCTCCTTCCTTTATTGAGGCGTGGTCAACAACCTTCCTTGTGATGAGTAAGTCAGGAGTAATTCTACCTGCGAGTTCATCTGCAGCCTTCTGCTTACGTTCTGGGCCCGCCCAGTAAGACTTTATGGTTATCTTTTCACCATTTTTAAGCCTTCTTTCATAACCAGAACGTTTGTGTGTCTTCTGTTTGATACCAGTAGGTGTGCTATTTTCATAGCGTTTCCTGACGTGATTGACGTGTATGATTTTGTAAGTCTTCTGTTTCCTTTCTTTGTTTGAAGGTTTTGGAGTTGTTGAGTTGGGGGATGCTTCAACTATCTCGAAGTTTCTCGGGTCAACAACAAGTTTGCCGAAGTATACAACCATATAAAATAATTCCCCCAGTATAAACTCAAGGATTTTCTTATAAAGGTCCTTGTCTAAGTTGTTCATACTTACTTTAGGTTTTATCCGATACATCTTGCTGTAATTATCTTTAACCGGTGATATTACCTGATGTAGTACTCGCGTCATAGCAAGTTGTTTATTTATCACCGATAAGTTAAATACCCCTTTGTAAGTATGACCATCAGCATATATGATATATATCTTATTAGCTGACATGCTTAAATCTGTGGGCTGCTTTACAACAACCTCGATTAAGCTATTGCCCTTGTCTCTTTGAATATAATATCTAAGAAGACATTTATTGAAAGGCAAATACCATTTCCCAGCTTCAGCCAGACCATTACATATTAAACTATCTAGATGTTCTTTGATAGGAATGACACCTATATCAAATGGTACAGCATTTACAAGGTCCCTGGTCCTTTCCAACTCAATCTCTTTTCTTTTGAAAACTCTAACATTGTTGGAATAGCTCATGATATACTCCTTTCTATTCAAGAAGTCCGGAAATTACGTTGTTGTGTGTCAGCAGTAGCTTGTCGTTTTTGTAGTCTATAACTTCAGCTACCTTCAGTAATGTAATCGCATCGTGAACTGTCTTGTTGAAGTGGTCTCGCACCTGTCGTTTGAGCTTAATCACTTCATCCTGTTTTATTAAATCCATTTGCTTTCTCCTTTATAAAGTTTAACATGGTTCCAGGCTTTCGCCTATTCATGCGTAAGAGTTGCGGAATTATGGCACCGTCTACATAATACTCGTAGTCCGACCCATTAACTCTGAATCGGACTACTCCAGGATTAGGCTGCCACCCAATCAAATGGATGGCAGCTGGTGCCTTTAGAAAGGAGGGCATGCGACCTTCTGTGTAGCAGGCCGGCAGGCAAGACAGAACCTCTTTCTTTCCGAAGGGAGAGGAGCACCACACCCACATACCGGCACAGAAGGTGGAGGAGGAGTCGTTGGAGATGTGGTAGTGTGTTTGATGGCTCTATATCCACACACATTACACACATACTTAATCTCACTTTCCCTGAAGAACTTGACCAAGGACAGGGAACCGCGAGTAGCCAAGGTGATGGATTTGCCGCCGGCGATGAGTCTGTCCTTACACCTGGGGCAATTCCCTTTCAGGGGCTTGTTGGTGGATTTGCCCTCTTTGGTCTTCAAAGCAACAAATCCCCATTTTCCACCTTTACACTTTTCGTCCGTAGCCATTTCAATCATTCTGTAGACACTCATTGGGAAATTACTCATAATCATATCCTTTCTTTGCCACTGTGTGTGGCGTTGAGTTTAGTACACATCATTAGGCGGAATGAGAGGTGTACCATTTATATGAACAGGGCCGCTCTGCTAATCCTGTTCAAAAGTTAGCATTAGAACAGTGGGTCAAAATCATCTGCAGCAACATTATTTCCGTTGTATGTCCAGTAGTGTTCGTCTTTATTAACTTTGAGTTTCCATTTATTGGCCCACTTGTGTATGGCCTTGAGTATATCTTCCGCCGGCTTTGTATTTCTATACCCCTTACCTTGGTTTAGAATTAACTGCCCATTTAGCGTCTTGTTAACTTCCAAACAAGCCACAAGTTCACCATCATCATTGTGCACTACCATGATGATAAGCGCACCCATGTGGACGCTCTTTCCATATGTTGCTACACATATCTTCAGGTTGTCATCATGACCAACCAAAGACAAATCATATTCATCATAAGGCAAGCTGAAGTAGAATCCATCTACAACATCTGTCATATCTGGGTATCCGAGTAGTTTGAATTTACCACCATTTCTGTTTAGAGATAAGATATTTGAATAAAATCCAGAAACAATGTCATGTAATTCGCCTAAACTCATTTCCTCAGGTGGAAGTTCATATTCAGGTCTAAATAGCTTAATTCTGATATAGGAGCTATAAGCATCTATTAGTATTCTAATCAATTCCATCGGATGTGTATCTCCAACTTTAAGTTCTTCTATAAATGCTTTTCTAAAGACCTTATGTTTTAAGGCCTCTTCAGCATCAAGTATGAATTGGGCAGGCGCAGAGTTGCACAATTCATTTTTATTTATATTGATACACTGGGCTGTGTTACTATCATAGTTGGTGTAAGGCAACCTAGTTGGGGTGGTACGTTGGCCTATTACCAAAGCCTCGTGTTTTAGAAGCTTATATAGGACGGCGGCCGTATTATAGGATATTATTCCTCTATCACATATCTTTCTCATTGCGTCGCCTATACTAAAAAGCTTCTTGATTAACTTAACTCTGCTGGTTTTCTTAGTCAATGTATCTCTTGTTTCTTTATTTAGATTTTCAACAACGATATTTAAGCCATCAAGATTGACCAGGTTGGGCCATCTTAAGTATAGTATAACCTTGTTAAATTTGTGATAATCATTCTTTTTTGTGTTGATAATATCACCAACGATGTTCAGTTGATTTCTGTATTCCGGTCTGTGAATTATGGATTGTTTTAAGCAGGCCTTCATAAAATCCATGTCCAGGTGCTTAATGATTGAATTTTTAGAATAACTCTTGAGTTCATCATTATATGTGATATCCTGGCAGCTTTTATGTTTATTGCCCCTTGTCCAGTGATACAACCTACCGTTAAGACTGTTGAAAGTTACTCCAGATTTAATTGGGAATGGCACAAAATCCGTTTTGTATGCTTTTTTGCCGCAAGTTTGAAGAGCTATTCCCATAGCCTCCGCAAAATTCCTATCTTTCTTCAGAAACCTATTCCAATGCGGTATCATTTTAAAGCAGACAGAAAATGATGATATTTTGACTTTATGTTGATTTTCGAACATAACTGAGGGGTAGTTTTTATTAAAGCTTCCACCGGCCATCAAAACGTTGTCAATAATGGTATGGCAGTGAGGACATATTATATCTGCTCCACTTAGAGCAGGTCTTGCCGTGCAGCATTGCGTTAAATACAAATGTGAACTTTTATTGATTATGGATGCTCTTTCGTTTTTCCAGAAGTCAGCCAAATTATATGAATGGTTAATTACAATGCCCTTAATTTTGTTGTTAGGTAAGGACATATCCACTTCCAGTGTGTTCCATTCCATCTTGTTAAGCCGTTCGATTAGGGACATAATGCACCTCCTCCTATGTTAAAGTTTATTATTATCTTTATACAGAGTACTGCCCGTTCTATATATAGTATCACAGAACGGGCAATTGTCCACACAAAGCTAAATCTTATTTCCAAATGTCAGATGACCACTAACCCTCCTTAGTACATTATGGGCGCGTAGTCATTCTCTTTAGCAACTTCCCGCGCTCTGTCAAGGTTGATGTTAGGGATGTGACCACATACTTTGTAGTCAGTACCGTCCCATACGCACACTTCGCCGGCTATATGGATGTAGTTAGGAACGAACGCCTGCTCGTAGTAGAGCCTCTTCCCAACCAGAAATCCGCATTCCCCTATGTATGCATGGTACTCGTTATCCCATACCAACAATTGTACCGTGGTACTGCTCTCCGAACAAGTACTACAGTAACCGTGGGAAACTAAATCATTACCTTCCCTGTCCAAGTCAAGGACCTTATAGTCCTTGCCGCAGATACAACATCTTGATGTAATTCTAATCATGAAGCGCCTCCTTTTAATCTTTATTTAGGCCAGCAATCACCTATAGTACCAAGGCTCTTATTCTTTAGCTTTGGTAATTTACAAGTGCTGAGCCAACTATTGTTGTTTGTTACAGAGCTGATTTGTTCTATACTTGTGCCGGCTTTAACCAACCTAACGATGTCACTAAGCTCTTCTTCACTACATTGTCTTACTAACTCAGCCACATCTAGCACATTGTTTGGGTACATATCAATCAGCGTTCGTTCGGCCAAAAGCTTACGTATTCTTCCTACATCAACACCATTAAACATGTTTCCTCCTTTCGTTGCCTCTTGAGGCGGTGAGTGTTAATACTACATCTGCTGCATCAAAGTCCTTATCTGCATCAGGATGCGGCCAAGGTGGTTTTGCCCATATCCCTCATCCAGCCGAAAACCCCAGTAATCATCTTTCCAATGATTACCTTCTATCAAGAGGCGCTTTCCGGTATCAAGCAGATTCTGCTTCAAATCAGCATTGTTCTTAAACTTAGAGAGAACGGCATTGTACATAACATCACGTTTAATAATGTCCCAATCACCTCTTACTGCAATTCGCCTTCCACCCCTCTTTGCTGCTCCTGGAGAGGGCGCCGTCTGTACTTTGTGAAAATCATCCCAGTTAGTAGCCTTCATAGCCTGATAGTAGTGCTCTACAGTTTCGAACAACATCTCTTGCCCACTTACATTCATATACAATTCCGCTGGCCAGAAGTTACTCAAGAATCTGTATTCATCCTTAAATTCCGTTATTGGCTGTTTAGACCGCCGAATGTTGAGAGTAGAGCCATATCTGTTGATAAGGTGTGGCCATTCCCTATTAGCGTGGAGATAAATAAACTCCACATGGTTAGTTATGAAATCAACCACCTGCTGATGCTCTGTCCCAGGGACTAATGCAAATAGCTGATATAACAATGCCCCCAACTCCTTGGGGGTTTCCCATACCTCGTTCTTCAACTCCGTCGCGATGAAACAAATCAATGAATGTTCTAATGCTGTAACTGACATGTTGCCTCCTTTGCCTTTCGGCGTTGAATGTTTGTACTACAGGTAAGAATTTAAATTGCAGTTCAAAGAACCTCAAAAATCAGCTTAAGGCACTTCTTCCGCATCTGCCCCGTCTTCCCCTGGTGCCGGGAAGTGGAAGTCGTTCACCAACTCAGGTTCTGAGATGGGTTCTTCGTAAAAGTCGAAGAACCCCAAATCTCCTGGATCATCAAATATGCTCATATCTACCTCCTTCTGCATCCCCTTTCTTTGCCCCGCAGGGCGTTGAAGTGTTGTTATGCGGGCATTGAGAACCACATCGCCGCATTAACCCCTCCTAAGAGGGGCCTCTCTGCGATTTTTAAATGTTAATGTCGTGGCCATCCCACGCATAGCCACTGACCCTCCACCAACCACCACCGAGGTAATACACAGCGGCCCCGGTGTGGGCGAGGTTCTTGTCACCGTTAGTGACAAGGTCGAGGATACCATACTTGTATCCCCACATCTTCTTCACCATGTCACCAAAGGACATTCTTACCACTTTACTTTTTGTCATATCTACCTCCTTTCTAATCTAATAAGGTATTTCAATATAGGCCGCCAACAAAAAGCAGCCCGCCAATGCCACAAACAACAGCAGCACTTTCCATCTCTCCATATCACTCATTCTCCTTTTCTGTAGTAATAGACAACTGCAGCCCAATAGTCAACATAGACTATGGTGTAACCATAATCCTCCTCTAATTCAGAGGCTTTTACGTCTATGTCGGTGTTCGACATAGACAAACCATTTACATCAAATTCTTCCAAACAATCATCCCCATCAAGGGAATGATATGTGTTGTGGAAGCCGAAACCCCTTCCGGGAATATCACCGTATCTTTGTTCATCCCCTGTCCACGCCTGTGCAATCCCGTTCCTATCTATAAAACATTGACGGGGGCTCTTCAAACTACACCAAACATCTACGAATTGA
>Ga0307377_10007440_pt1 | contig 11298 bp, 27 predicted proteins | sample TR3MG_FD_202535 | JGI IMG/M metagenome (GOLD analysis project Ga0307377, IMG submission 202535) | Soil microbial communities from Risofladan, Vaasa, Finland - TR-3 | ecosystem: Environmental > Terrestrial > Soil > Coastal area > Acid sulfate soil | place: Finland: Risofladan, Vaasa | collected... | reverse complement strand
TTTCCACAACGCCAAGCCCCCGATGAACGATAAAGAGGAACAACTGCTCCTGGAGCCATGTCGGATTGCACGGGCGCGAATGTACCAGGCGCTTGATGCGGATTTTATCATTCGTATTCTCAGGCGAATGGCCCCCGGCCTTCCCTTTCGTGCGCATCTACACCCAGCCATCCACCAGTATATTTTCAATCTCCCATGAGACTATTGATTGACAGGCTTCGCTTCGCAGCCCTAGCCTTCATGGGCATTGCCGACAGTCCACGTTGGCTACGGGAACGTGACGAAATGCGGGATGAACTCGACGGCTATCGTCATGCGGCAGGACTCATCGTCGGGGAGTTTATTGGACCTGAGCCCACGGCCAGGAAAATCTACGAGAGAATTCGCAGGCTGGAGGAAGAAGCTTTTGCATTGCGGAAACAAGTAAAGCAGGGCTGGCCATGAGCCGGCCCATGAATACTGCTCTCCCGCATGCCCCCTTCACTCGTTCGTCAATTATGGACGCACATTCGACTAAGCCAATGAAGGCGGCTCTGGTCCACAAGCCGCGGGATAGCATGGACCGTCGTACACCCCGTGTCGCGTTCGACGCCTGGTACAGCCGTATTCGTCCAAATAGGATATTTCTAACCTCCGGCGTACTTGCGGGTCTTTACCATAGAATACGAGACCGATGAGTAAGCCAGTAAAAATCCTCACGTACATCAAGCCGCACAACCGCGTCGTATCCAACCGCTTGCCTGCTGCTGCGTATAACTTTTGGGTCACCGCTGCGCCACCGGGGCTGGCGTTTCATAGCTTTGCTTTGGTGGCTATACGCCAGATGGTGGAGGCCCGTGAGTAAGCCGGTAATTTTTGTCGTGCATATCAAACCGCATCACATCGTCATCAGGCGCGCGACGGGCATGACGACCGCTTCATTGTACGATGACATGCTGCAGAGGGTCCGCTCCCTCGGCCTTCTATATAGTCAAATTACACTCCAAAGAATCCTATGATTAGCGGGGCTCTTTACACATTCCTCTACGCAGCATTTCTCCTGGGTGCTGTACTCATCCTCTCCGAACTCGCGAAAGATATCTGATGACTATCAAACACACTCCAGAAGTTCCGGAATTCAGAGTCGGCGATGGTGCCGCAGTGAATCACCTGCAGGCCGACCGACTGCTCCGCGTCATCCTTCGAGACCCGCTGCAACACTACATCGAGAAGGTCATCCGGCCATGTCCACCCCAGTCAAAAGATTCGTCCATTTTCTTTATTCCGACGTAGGAATTGACCCGGAGTGCAGCCTCCGCGGCTCGTTGGCCGATGCGGTCGATCGCTGGGAGAGCTTCGCCATCCATTACCAGGACATTGCGAATGCCGTACGACATCGTATTCTACGCCACTTCGGGGAATTGTAATGACAAAGTCAATGAAGACTCATGTCGATACCCTTCCCAAAATCTTCAACAGTCGCAAGGGCGAGTTGATGCGACGCAGTAGGTGGAGGCCGATGTGGATGAGGTCTCGTTATAGCTGGATTAATATCGCCCTACCAGTCGTGACGTTAATCAAGCAGGACAAGTTCTATCTACAATTTTAGGAGCAGTAAGTGCCAATCCCCATCGAACAAGAAAGCAATCCTGAAGAGCGCTGCAAAGAGCCGTGCTGTTTTTGCCGAGCTAGGACCACGTGGTGGACTGACATCAGACATCGCTCTCCCAGCGCCCAGGTCGCGTGCTGCGAAGACTGCGCTGACCAGTGGCGGCAAATGGATGTGCCCAGCAAGTCGTACTGGTTTGCCCGCGAAAAACTCTTGACGTATGAATCGGCCAAGTCTTTTCTGGCCGGTCGACAATCCGTGATTCGAGAAGCTCAGCTTCAGGGTACTGGCGGCAAGGTGAAGGGATTATGATCGGCGCACTCACCCCATCCCTCCACGGGACTCGAAGTCCAGAACGAAAAAACAATGAATGAAGACCTCAAATTTTTTGTCCCCAGATGAGAAGGGTTTGTACAATCCGCAGAGCGGTAGGAATAGTCGGTGATGTATCTTCTCAAGCTCACATTCAAATACATCTTCTGGATTATGGTGGCCCTGGTGTTATTCGTGGTCGCCGTGATCGTCGGGCTATACCGAGGTGACGAGGGTCGCCGAGGATGACACTTACCCTGCACTTCCAGCAGGGTAAAGTTCCGGCCGCCCTGGCCTCCCACCCAATCTATTCTGACTTTTATGAAACCTCTAACCCACAAACTCAGGACCAACCCCTGGCGAGAGGGCGCCTGGCGGCTCGCAAAGGCGCTGGGTCTCTGTGGACCATTTTACAAACTCGGAAGGGTGCGAGACCGGCTTTTGGTTGCGCTTATGGGGACGCTCACATGACATGGGTATACACCAGATCGGCCACGTTGTTGCAATACGCACCGTGGGCAGATATTGATGCGCTCCGCAATGAACTCTTGCCTAAATGTATTGGGGCTCTAGATCGCCAAGAGTTGAAGTCGTACGCCGAAATTTACAGGCGTGGCATCGACAGGTACATACTCGGTGATTTGCCACATTTGCCGAGCAACCTCACATTCAGAACCATTCTTCATAAAATTATTTGTGATGATCCGATAACGGCTCAACACAGTACTGACGGTTGTTGGGATGTGAGTAAAATTGAATTACGACAGTACTTTTTCTATGCTACTTATTGGGAGAAGGTGTGATGAAGCCGCGTGACTATAAAAACAGGGCCCCAAGGGCCCACACCCGCAAGCGGATATCATAGGCGCCAAATGGCTATCAGAGACTACAAGAACAGGACTTCCGTTCTCATGAGGATGGCGCCATGGGCGGACCCCGCGGCCATCCGCGCCGAACTCATCGTGCGAATCCACAATAAAATAACAGACTATCCAAGCAGATATACGACTGAGGAGAAAGCTCAAGTGGCAGAGTTTACTAATGGTAGTATACATACGCTGCCGGATAATGATACGTTTGTTGATTCTATGTTTTCTGCAATGATGACGCTCTATCGTGATACGGAGGCCCATGATCTTCGTTACGGAGAGGCGTGCCAGGAGTACAGGCGCTATTTTTTTGTTAGCGATAGCGAGCTGAGACTCTCCGACCGGTACATGCCATACGTGGAAGAGGATGAGGAAGAAGAAGAGCCGGAAGAGGACGACCCGGACGAAGAATATCCCGATGACGACGAGGATTACTAATGAAGTTGAGAAACTATGGTAATCGGGAAAGCCAGCTCCTTCGCTCCGCCCCCTATGTAGACATCGCTGAACTGCGCATAAAACTCGCAGAAGATGCGGTGCGCTTGGTCGAAAAATACCCACACCTCTTCACCGCCACGGTGAGAAATCGCACTATTCGATTCTCTAACGGCGAGCTAGACCTGCTGCCGTCAAATAATAGATTCAAAAGATTGTTGCAAGACGCCATATGGTCGCTCTATCCGGCGGAGTATCAGGCGGATAGTTATAGGTCGGCTGCGTATAGCGAGCTTGCATTCTACTTCTTTAGCTCGAACAAGTTCCTGCAGATCTCCAAATGATACGCCCAGACTGTGACGAGTGGATGCGAACTCTTATTCGCCTTGCGCCATATATCGATTTCCATGAGTTCAGGAATGAAATGGTCGCCGGCCTCAGGGCGTTCCCTTATCTCTCCTCAAGCCAAAAAAAAGCGATAGAACAATTCGCCGACGGGGCGACACACACCATGCCGCTGATACGCGGCGTGGACTCGCTTATTTACAGCACCTTGATCGATCTAGCCGGCACATACGCTGACGATCACGTGAATGAAGCATACGCGCACCTGAAAACGTACTTCCTGCGATCTAACCACCACCTTGGAATACCCTATGACTGATGAAGAATGGATGCTGGACGGGGTGCTAAGGCTCGCCCCATGGCTGGACATCTCCGTATTGAGAGACGCGGCTAGAACTTCCTTTCGCGAATACCTGAAAAGCAATTCCGGTAGGCTCGACCCTGAATTCGTTGAAGACACTCTGGCATTTTGCGACGGTAAGCGAGCGCTCGCTCCGAGATCGGCCGAAGCTGAGCAACGCATCGTTATCCTGTGCACAAGGCTATTCCCGGAGTGCGCCGATGACGACCTATTCGGTGACGCGGCCGATCGCATCTACAATCGACTCATGGAGGAAAGAGACTGGTCGCGTTATAACAGGGGGCGCGAATAGATGACCGATGAAGAATGGATGCAGGACAGGGTGAGCCTAAGGCTTGCCCCATGGCTGGATATACCCGTATTGAGAGGCGCACTTAGAGAGTTTTTTACCGAATGCGTCGCAACATGGAGAGTCGAGCGGCGATACTCGAAGATGTTTATTGACGATGTACAGGAATATGTTGACGGCGTGCGGGCACTTATTCCGAAGACCGAGATTACAAAAAGGCACGTTGGTGTTCTGTGTAGGCGGTTATTTCCAGAGTGCGTCGATGACAACCTATTCGGTGATGCGGTAGATCTTATATCCAACCGCATCATGCAGTTGGAACCGTGGAGCACACTAAGCAGGGGGCGCGAATAGATGACCGATGAAGAATGGATGCAAGACAGGGTGACCCTAAGGCTTGCCCCATGGTTTGACATCTCCGTCTTTAAGGCTGAGGCTGTCGCCTTCTTCGAGGTGTACCTTGAAAAAGCAAAGGACTGTAACTACAGACCGGAGTTTATCGAAGACATGGAGAAATACCTTGATGGTGAGCGATCGCTCCTTCCGAGAGTCAAGTCGATACAGACGGCGATCTGCGAACTCTGCGTAAAGATATTTCCGGAGTGTGATGGAGATTACCACTTGCATGAGGCGCTAGTCCATATAGGCAACCGCATCATATCTCCCGAACAATGGTCCTCTAATCGGAGGCTATGATGAGCGCTGATAATGCCAATCCGGTCTTGGATGAAACAATCGCTTACAAGCAGGCATTCAAGATTTTGCTATATCTAGCTGGGCCTAGATATCGCGTTATTATGACCCTCAACGACAACTCACGATCGCTCGTTCAAAGGCGCGTCTGGAGGGTAGGCACCACAGGGTCTGTTGGGCGCAGGCTTTCAATTCAAAACGCGATTGCGAACAAGCTCAGAAAGGAAGAACTATGATCGACTGGATTACTTTTATTGATTCTCTTGACACGGAAAATTTTGCCGATGTTGCTGCGGCCGTGCATAATCGCAGGCTTAACGAGGCTGAAGAGGACGCCGTTGATATCGTTCTCACGTTCGATGAGATAAAGATTGCACGAGAAAATCCGATGACAGCGATTTTGAAGATCAAGAAGCGTGTTGGATGTGAGATGCTTGTGGCACGTGCGGCCGTGGATTTTCTGGTCACATCCGACATGGAGGCTGCCGCTCGAAGCGGCGACAGCGTCTCCCGGGCTCATCCTGATCTTGACAATTTTTGACATTGCAAACCGCTCGTTGATTCGGCCTTGTAAAAAACACAAACCAAAACCAAAGGAACATGACAATGAATACTGGAATCGCAGAAGAAGATAAGCAGAAGATTATCGACAGCTTGACGCCGGAGCAGGAGGCACAGCTTGACGTGTATTACGAGCGATGGCTGGCGATTGGAATGTCCACGGAGCCTACCGATCTTGAGGCTGCCAAGGCGGCGCTCAATCTCGTGTACACTTCTGCTGAGCAGGAGCCTCCGAGGGAGATTCTGCACTTCACCAATCCCATGGAGGCTGCGGAGTGGGAGAAGGGGCGTGGGTTGAGTTCTTCTGGTGTGGGTTCCGTTATTTACGGGAACCATGATGCATCATGGCTCGGGTTCTACGAGTACATGCATGAGGTGGTGGGCATCGACTGTTCTGAGCTTGCGGGACTTTGGGCGCTGGCTCGGCAGTGTGGGTGGTGTTGGGTGTACGACGATGTGGCGGTCATCACCGACCGTCCGTCCGTGTTGCATGTTGACGCTGAGGGGAATCTTCACTGTGAAGACGGCCCGGCTATCGCGTATGGCGAGGGCGCGTTCAAGCTGTATTTCTGGCACGGGGTTTCTGTGGAAGAGTACATAATCGAGCGGCCGGAGGAGATTACGGCTGACAAGATTACCACCGAGCGCAATGCTGAGGTCGTCCGCGTCATGGTCGATCGTTACGGTGCCGGGAAGTATCTGACAGAGATTAACGCCACTGAGGTTGGCGCGCCATTCAACGGCTCGCAGCTTTATGAGGCGGAGTTTCACGACGGTACGAGTATTGCTCGCGTGAGAGCAATCAACTCTACGCCGGAGCCGGATGGGACAAGCAAGATCTACTGGCTCAAGGTCCCGACCGGCTGTTCCTGCGCGCAAGAGGCGCTGGCCCGCATCCATCCCGACCCGTTCCGGAAGCGCTGGCAGGACTACGGCCCGTCGGTCGAGACCTAGGATGACCTGTCTGATGAGGGGAGCATCTTCTGTTCGCGCCTCAACGGCCTATTTCGGCCGGCACCCGCGCTTATATTCCCCATAAGGAACACTATCCAACGACGTGTAATGGGACTGCGAAGGTAGGCTGTGATGAGAGAAATGAGCACCACCCTTCGGAAAAATCTGGACGATTTCGTATGGAAAAAACTACTCCCCATCGTCACTACTAACATCCTTGAAGAGATCCAAGCACACCTTGATGATGATGCTTCGTGGAAAATATTCGATTTTCCCATACGACACGCCATACGAGAGGTGTTGATGGGTGAAGGATGATTAGCAATGAGTGTCGCGATGCATGGGAAGATCACCCGCACCGAAACCCACGTGTGCTGGCCAAGGGTGCGGGCTGGAACCAGCGTGTCGGCATGTAGGCGCATGAAGCTTGCATTATCCTCCAGGCTCATGCATCATACGGAGTGGTCGCTGACAATCATATTATTTGGCGAAATTTTTACCACTAACCAGGCAACCAATAACAACAACCAGAAGAAGGAAAAAATATGACAACCGTACATTTCAGGCAGGGAGACGTATACCTCTCCAGAATCCCCATCAGCGTGACGCCTGGCGCGCTCATTCCGCATGAAGATCGCGGCGTGGTACTTGCTCATGGCGAGGTCACCGGTCACGCCCACGTGCTGGAAGACCCCAGTAAAGTGCAGCTTTTCAAGCTTCCGGCGGAACTCCTGGCCGACATCCCTGATGCGGCCAACGGTCGGCTGCTTCGGGTGCTGGAGCCCACAGGGCTTGTCCACGAGGAGCACAGCCGCATTGCTCTGGAGCCTGGCGACTACTACGTCGGCATCCAGATTGAATGGGATGAGATGAAGGAGTGGCGTCGGGTCGCTGACTAAGCAATCTTTGCCGCTTTCTTTTTAGCCGCTTCGGGGTTTACTCCGGAGCGGCTTTGTCTTGTTGCAGCCAACATGACGCTAAAGGTCTAATCACAAGCTCGGGGGGATAACTCCGGGGTGGACTCGTGTATCATTTGAAAAGCCCAGGGCTTCGTGTTGGCTGCATTTTACAATGCTAAATCAAGACATTTGGAACTACACGCACAACTGCGTGTGTACCAGAGTAGAAAAATAGAGTGAGCATGCGCGTTGATGATAGCATCGGTTCGCACCTGTTTATCCGCGCGCCCATCAACATTAACCATCAGATATTGAGACAAGAAAATGGCTAACATTCAGAACGAGAAAAAAGCAGACAGGAAGATCCGTCTCCGCAAAGAGGCCGAAGAGCGCAATGCTTCATACGCAGTGCTGACCAAGAAGGAAAAACTGGACAGACTGAACGCCGGTGGGTATAGCGCGAAAAAGCAACGCGATAAGCTTGGGGGATAGTGCTGTGATCTGCACAGATTGTAATGGCAAAAAAGTCTATGTTGGACTGGGCCACTACAATGAGCGCACGCCCTGCGGGCGATGCGGCGGTAGTGGGCAGGAGCCAAATCAACCATCCGGCATGCCGCTTCGCGATTACCAAAAAGAAGCCCTGACATCGAAACTTGCGGAACGGGCGCTGTGGACCGGACATGCTGAAGTCGTTACGGCAGCCATAGTTTCAACCATAACGGATAACCTCACAAGATTTCCTGGCCGCGTTTACTTACCAACAACCCCCAGAGGGGAACGCTTCTCGGGCATAAAATACTCCGAAGGCGCCCTGGTTCGCACCGACGATGAAAGAGTCTACTGGCTCCTCCTCGGCTCACGCAAAGTCGGCGGCGCTATGCATCATTACCAAATTGCCTGGCGCCTTAGAGACAAAACTCGGCGAGACATGATGGATTACGCTAGCATTTATTACCTCACGCTCTATCAGCGTATTGAAATGAAGAACGAGTTCAAGTGCATATGGCACTACTAATAGTCTGGTTGATAATATGTTTGGAATAAGCCCGACTATAATCATGGCGATGGCGCTGGGGTATTTCTACGCCAGATTCACAGCCTCAAGGGTCTCGGCGCGGGCCTTTCGTGTACACAGAATTCGCATGCTGGAAGCGAAAGTGAGCGCACGTAAGCGCACCTGCTCCCGGTGTAGTGTCGGGTTTCCAGAGGAAAATGCTGTGATCGCAAGCACTGGCTGTGTGCTGACCGATCAGATATTCGAGGCGGCCAGAAAAAAAGGCATCATGCCTGTGGACTTTCTGGGACCCGCTCACTTTGAAGAATAAAGGGTTAGAAAATTATGACCGTTTTCCTTGTCGTATATGAGCACAAGCATGGATCGGAGTTTTGGACGGCCTCCGAAGAGAGTCTCGCAGAGGCCATCGTTGAATCCGTCATGACCAAGAATTTTGATGCCATGAACTGCGGCGGCGAATGGACGCTGAAGAAGGCTAAGGGGGATTGGCCGGGCTTCTCAGGAGGCACGGAGTTTTTCCAGATCTGCGAATTGCCGCTTATCGAAAATATGAAAGACGCCAAGAAGGCGCAGGCATAGACCATGAAAGACTTCCAGCTTGTACGATACTGCGCCGATGAGGCTGCGCCGCTCGGTATTTTTTCGTTGTGGTGCCTAGGGTGGCTCGATCTGCTTCGCGGGATTATCCGCGTTGCAAGCTTCGGGACATTCGATACAGACGCCAAGCTTTGGTTTCAAGTACGCGCAAAACCAACCAAACTACGATGACTCTAACCTTTCCAACAGTCTGCCGCTTCTGCGGTAGCACCATTGCCGTATACCCGACCAACACTCACTTTTGCAAGACGGCGTGCAGCTCTGCCTACAATGATAAATGGCGGAGTAAGGTGCGCGGCCTTTCTGCCGGCCCCGTTGGCCTCCTGCCCAAAACTACAAGGAACCAACTATGATACTCGCATGTGCATGTGGTGGCGTTTTTGAAACGCTATTCTTCGTTATGACTGGTGTGCTCGCCTGGATTGCCCTAAAATTCAAGAGGTGACCTTGCTATCGCCTAACTCACCCTGCCCGCCCAACATCCCGCCGGAGACCTTCGAGGCGCTGCGGAGCTACGTCTTGTATCACCGGAAGCCCGGCGGGTTCCTGATCGCCGTTCTATCCAACGACCTGATGGATGCGACGCTGCGGGGCAACCCGGAGTCTCTCCAGGCGCTCTGTGGAATCGCCGGGTTCATCTACTCTAACTGCCCGGCCGCCTGCTGGGGTAGTAAGAATGCTGTGGAACAGTGGCTTGAAATGCCAAGCGTGAGCGCCCGGCAAATTCACTGACTTCAAATCGCCCTACCTATGGACGGCCCCACACTCAACCCAGAGTTCAATGCCTTGGTGCATTTCTGGGCGAGCGTTGGCGAACCAATTAGCCCGGACTGCGAATCCTGTGGCCAAGATGTCACTGGGGCAGAGGCTATTGAAACAAATTTAGGCTTCCTGTGCTCGGGATGCGCCGGTCGCAAGAAAGATTCTCACAATGAAAATCCTACGGGAAACGCCAGGCGGCCCGACTATTATTCAGCTAGAATTTGAGGAATCAATCATCGTGTTCGATAAGGAGGGCGACTGTGAGGCTTTCATATCGAATCATGCTGATGACGATGACTCGGCAAGACCAAGCGCGGTGGAAGTATCCATTGCGCTTGTTGCGTTAACAGATCCCATAATCCGCGCCCTTATAGAGGAGAAGTTTGCTGATGCTTGAAGAATATGACTGGGTTGTCCTGGACATCATCGAGGATGGTGACTGCATTATCTCCATAGAGGGTACCAATGAAGGAATGGTTCCGGATGATGATTTTGTTGAGTCAGATCCCGAAATCTACCAAGTCGTCTACAAAACCCAATGGCGCAATCTCATTCCTCCGACTGCCGCAGAACCTACGCCGGAGCAGATTCGCCTGGCCATGAAATTGGCGACGCGGGCCCCTGAATTCATGCGCGTCATGGCACGCATGAATTTGCTGCAGGGGCTTTTCCTGCAACTCGACAAAATGACCATCGAGAAGGGGTATTGCCCCGTATGTGCAAAATCTGTCAACAGCGAAGTGAAACACGACGACGGCTGCATTCTCGAAAGAGGTATGAAAATCATCAGGCGGTCAACGCTGTAGGTCACAGGGGATAAGACAATGGCACTCCCAAAAGTAAAATACAGAGATAAGGTGGATGTCAAATTCCACAATCGTGACAAGATGCCTACCGATTCTGATACGGTGATCTAGTCGCTATGCAAAGTTTACGGCAAGCCCAAGTAGCTTGTTGTAAAGGCCGGCTTCGGTCGGTCAAATCACGAGTCCGTTAGGACTATCTTCATCGTCATGGGTTCCGGCTGATGGCGGTGTGGATTCTTGTAGCCGGAATATCAACGCGCAATTATGCGCATTACCGCAGGTTATGCACCTGCATTTAGGAACCTATTATGGGTGAAAACGATCGTAGGGTAATTCGTCTTCTCATTCCCGGGCTTCGCTCGGCTGAGATGGACTTCAATGAGGGTGAGACGATTGGCAACTTTGCCGACCGCGCCTCCAACAGCCAACTGCCGTTGAACAACATCGAGCAGTTTCATGTCAACCAGCAGGCCGTCAACCGCGACTACGTGCTTCAGCCCGGGGACATCGTTTCCGGTGCTCCGAAGCTCAAGGGCGGGTAGAGCGTAGCCTGGTCTTCTGCAAAGTGCGGTAGACAAATTAAGCCCCGCCTGTCGCGAACTATTCGCGGCGGGCGGGGTTTTTCCAATTTCCAAAATCGTCTGATGGTATCGCACGTCGCCTACAGACCGGTAACCGGAGCAACACAGGCTGCGGATGCCACGGGTGCGGGCGGCACAATTACATTTACCGTCTGCTATGACAACACGGCAACACGATCTTCTCAGCAAGGAGCTAACATGTCTGTATATAGACCATCAATGACCTAC